>Ga0136634_10000012_pt1 | contig 100822 bp, 77 predicted proteins | sample AntDrymUQ8332106_2_FD_104654 | JGI IMG/M metagenome (GOLD analysis project Ga0136634, IMG submission 104654) | Polar desert sand microbial communities from Dry Valleys, Antarctica - metaG UQ833 (21.06) | ecosystem: Environmental > Terrestrial > Soil > Desert | place: Antarctica: Dry Valley... | reverse complement strand
TCCTGTACTATCTTTTTTTTGAGTTTATCGCTGAATATCCGTCGTGGCTTCAGCGAAATCTTTACATTTGGTTTTGACATTTTTGACCTTTTTAAGGTCAACATATTTCAGGCAGTTACAGTATTATATGGAAAGCAAATGTGTGGATACAGTCATCTCACGACTTCTCACTCACGACTCATGACTCTACTGCACTCCGCTCTTGTCAACCATCAGTACGGTTCGGGCGCCTAACTCACGTGCAATTCGCATAACAGCTACTACATCATCCACTGCTACTGTTTTGTCAGCATTAATGGCAATAGTAGCATTGGCACTGTCCTTCATAATCATAGGTTGCAGGGCGGCACGTAGTTCATTCAAGGGAATTACTTTTCCATTTACAATATATTGATCTTTGGTATCGATATTTACAACTACGTTTTGTTTAGTTTTCGTGTCTCCCTTTGCTTTAGGTGTTGAAAGCTTTATCACATTCGGATTTGCAAGAGTGGCTGCTATAAGGAAAAACATTAAAAGGATGAACAAAATATCGTTCAATGGTCCTGTATGGACTTCAGCATGTGACCTTAATTTTCTTCTTATGTTCATTTTACACGAATTGCACTAATTGATTGTGACACTAATATAAAGGAACGCATTGTTACTAATCACAGCTAAGTACAAGGAATGCGAGGAATGAACGCCATAATAAATTTCCAGTCCATCTTCGTTTGCCTCATAATTCTTTCTGATTAATAACCTCAAAAATAAATGTACTCACCTTCCGCACTCTAACTATCTTGTAGGCTCCTGCAAAATATCTACAAACTCGGCACTCGATGCTTCCATACGATTTCCTGTTTTATCGATCTGGGTGTTGAGGTAGCTGTGTGCGATATATGCCAGTAAACCGATCATTAATCCCACGGCTGAAGAAATCAGTTTTGTGTATATACCGTCAGCCATGGATTGAATAGTGAATTCCCCGGTCGAGGCAAGCCGAAAGAATAATTGAAACATACCAATAATGGTTCCGAGAAAGCCAAACATAGGTGCTATACCCGCAATGAGAGAAAGAATATTTAAATTTCTTTCCATTTTATACATTTCGAGCTTACCCACATTCTCCATACTTTTTTCTATAGCATCAATAGGTTTGCCAATACGCTGGATCCCTTTATCGATAATCCGCGCAACGGGATTATTTGTATTTTTTGCAAGAGATCGTGCGGCGCTAACATTCCCGGTAATAATATTATCCCGGATAATGTTCATAAAATTATCCTCAATCTTTGAGGCCTTGCGGATATAAAATAATCTTTCAAAAAAAACAAAAATGGCAGCAACAAACAATAAAGCTAAGGGAATCATTAACACCCCACCTTTAGACAACAGATCAATAATGCTTATTTCTTTAACCGGAGTAACCGTGGAAACTGTTTGTAGAGCGGCGCCAACAGTATCGACTTGCAAAAAAAACCAATTCATCAACATGTAAAATTTTAAGTGGTGTAAATGTAAACAAATGTGTGCCTAAAACGAAAGGGCCCGATTAATATTTCTTAAAAATTTCCTAATAATACATTGATCTGCAGCGATTCCCTAATATAGGGAAGAGATTGCTGATTGAAATTTCAAATGCACAGTTTCGGTTAAACAACCAGTTGATGAAAAAAATTTAATTCGGATTAATCGTAAAATCCCACCTGTCTGATAGTATTTCTTCGGTAGTCGCGCAGATGAATTTATGCAGAACAACCTAAGTTTTAAAACTTATATTAAAATATATTCTCTGTGATAATTATTAATTGGCCGAAACTAATAAAATATACTTATCTTAAATAAGTAAATATCCTTTTTTACACCACTAAATACTGGGTTATGAGAAAAGCCATTAATACAGGAATTATTACAGGACTTATCCTAACCATTATTCTGATTTTGGGCACTGTCTGCAGGATGCTATTACCCGCTGATACAATTGGAGCTAATCTAACCTTTTCTATAATATTTGTTTTTGCAATAACAATTAGTTTGTGGATCGCCATGGAACGATATAGCAGATCCACCACGGCAAGCTGGAGTAATCTTAGTATGGTATCTGTAATTACCAGCGTAACTACTGCAGTATTCTTCAGTACTGCAAGCTTTATTTATTCCAGATTCTTTTCCACTGAATATTTATCCGGAATGATAGAACCAAGTAATCAGAACTTTGTACAGCGAAATTACTCTGCCCAAAATATTGCTGCACAGTCAGAGTTGACCTGGTACAAAATGCCCTGGAATTTTGCCTTTAATAATTTACAGGTAATGTTAGTAGTATTATTTGTAGTATCTCTCTTTATCGCATTTGTATATTTCTCAAGGAACAGAAATAAAATTCCCCTTCACGAGAATCATAACAATCACGAACTGATTTTTTAGGCTTTCTTCCTGTTATCGAGCGCTGTGTTCACCTTTCATTTGCATCATCGCCATTATTTGTTGCATTGTTTTTTCCATGCCCTGGCTGCTGCCGTCGAGGAAAATTACATTGCCCTTTCCAAATTCGGCAAAGTTCTTAATGGCTTCGGTCCACATACTAAAGAGGATTACATTCGTATCAAGATTTGCCTGCTTCATCTGTTCAGCGGCTTCCGTCATACCCTTGGCCACTTCCTGCCGGAACAACGCAACACCCTGGCCACGTAACATAGCCGCTTCTCTTTCTGCCATGGCAGCAATTTTGATCGCATTACCTTCCGCTTCGGCTGATTTTGTTTTTGTGATCAGCAATGCCTGGCCTTCATTTTCAGCAGCAGCTTTTAAATTATTACTGGCCACTACTCTACTCATTGATTCTATAATAGCCTGGTCGAAAGTAATATCGTTGATCTGAAGATCAAGTAAATGGTAACCCCAATCTTCTAGTAATTCATCAATTTGTTCTTTTACATATTCAATAATTTCTCTGCGTAGGGCGAGAATTTCTGCCTGACGTTTTGTGGCAACGAAAGATCGAATGGTTCCTTCGATTGTCCTTGTCAATGCCTGCATCAGGTCGCGTTCACTGATGAATTTAAATGCTACTTTTTTTATCGTTTCTTCATCTGCATTTTGTACGGCATATAGAAGCATACTCTTAAAATAAACATTGGCCTGGTCGGCAGTAACAGCCTGAAATTCCATTTCAACGGAACGGTTCTGGATACTTATTTTTTTAAAGATCTGTTCTATAAAAGGAATGATCAGCCGGAGCCCAGGCAATAAAACACGTTGGTATTTACCAAACACGGTTACAACCCCAATCGTTCCCTGGTTGATGGTTTTCAAACCAGCGAAGAGAACCAGAATAATGAGTATGACCCACCAATAATTAATTAAATATTCCATAACGCAGATAATTTTAAAAATTGAATGTACAATATTTTTAACGAGTAAAGTGGTGTACTACTTTCATCCATCCATTAAGGATTATCTTTGATTCAACAGAAGAGATTTATGAATAATCAATATGACCTTATAATTGTAGGGGGCGGACCTATTGGAATAGCTTGTGGACTGGAAGCAAAAAAAGCCGGGATAGATTATTGCATTCTTGAAAAAGGGTGCCTGGCGAATTCATTGTATAACTACCCTTTCAATATGACCTTTTTTTCTACATCAGAAAGAATTGAGATTGGGGGAATCCCATTCGTTTCAAACAATATAAAGCCCACCAGATCGGAAGCACTGGAATATTATCGAAGGGTTGCTATTTCTAACAAACTGAATATCCATTTACAGGAACAGGTACTAAAAATACACTCATCAAATCCAGGCTATGAAATTCAGACATCCAGGGATGTGTACAGGGTCCGGCAAATCATACTGGCAACAGGCTTTTACGATATTCCCGTGATGATGAATATTCCGGGGGAACCATTAAATAAGGTAACTCACTATTACAAGGATCCGCATTTTTACGCGATGCAAAAAGTAGTGGTAGTAGGCGCCAACAATTCTGCTGTGGATGCTGCATTGGAAACATACCGCAAAGGTGCTGAGGTAACCATGATTATACGTAGCGATAAGATCGGGGAGCGGGTTAAATATTGGGTGCGGCCAGATATTGAGAACCGAATAAAAGAAGCAAGTATCAAAGCCTATTTCAATTCTGTTTTATTGGCGGTTCGTGAAAAAGAGGTTGATATACAAACACCGGATGGGGTTGTTACAATTCCTAATGATTATGTTATTGCCATGACCGGATACCAGCCCAATTTTGATTTCCTGAGGAAAGTTGGAATTGGGTTGTCTGATGATGGACTGCTACAACCTGTTTATGATACTGAAACGATGGAAACAAATTTGCCAGACATTTACCTTGCCGGGGTAGTTTGTGGCGGAATGAATACCCATGTTTGGTTCATCGAAAATTCCAGGGAGCATGCCGAGCGGATCGTAAAAGATATTATTAATAAAAATCAAAAAGCCCAGAAGCCGGAAAGTAGGGAACTGGTGAAATAAAAAGCACTTAAAAATTCATATTGAATTATTCATGCATGAATCAGAAACTATATACTTCTTTCCTCCCAGATATTTGCCAAATGAATGACCGTCTCCACACTTTTTTGCATATCCTGGATACTTACATATTCATGCTTCCCGTGAAAAGCCATCTCACCTGTAAATAGGTTCGGGCAGGGAAGCCCCATGAATGAAAGCCTGGAACCATCTGTACCACCACGGGCGCTCATGGCCATCAACTTTATTCCAGCCCGCTCAATTGCCTCCTTTGCATATACAGATACTTCTGGAAATTGATCTAATACTTCTTTCATGTTACGATACTGCTCACGCACGGTAAATTCAGCTCTTGATCCCGGAAACTTTGCAATAGTTTTATCCAGTTTGTCTTTCAGGATATTCGCATACTCTTTCAATTTTTCTGTAATAAAATCGCGGATAATGAATTGAATGGTTACTTTTTCGGCAATGCCTTCGATATGCACAGGGTGGAAAAAGCCTTCTCTGTCGTTTGTTGATTCAGGAGATAAATGATCCTTCGGTAATGAATCTAAAAAGGAACCAGAAACTTTTATTGCATTAACCAGTTTATTTTTAGCGTAACCGGGGTGTGCACTAACTCCATGTATAATGATGGTTACCCCATCGGCCGAAAATGTTTCATCTTCGTATGACCCCCTTTCCCCTGCATCGAGTGTATATCCAAAGTTCGCTCCTAATTTTTTCATATCTACTTTATCTACTCCCCTGCCAATTTCTTCGTCTGGCGTAAATAGTATTTTTATAGCACCATGTTTCACGGATGGATGTTGCATTAAATAATGCGCCATATCCATAATCACTGCTACGCCTGCTTTATCATCCGCACCCAGCAAGGTTGTGCCCGATGCTGTAATAAGATCTTCTCCGATCTTCTGCCGTAGGTAAGGGTGCTCCCCGGAAGAAATCACCTGTGATAAATCATCAGGCAGCACTATATTTTGACCATTATAGTTTTTATGAATGATTGGCTTTACACCCATGCCCGTGCAATCAGGAGCTGTATCAACATGAGCACAAAAACAAATCACCGGAACGGCTTTATCAGAATTGGATGGAATGGTAGCATAGACATAACCAAATTCATCCAGATGCGCATCCTGAATTCCCATATGTTTTAATTGCTGCACAAGCAGGATACTTAATTTTTTTTGCTTACCCGTGGAAGGCTGTGTTTTTGATAAGGGATCGCTTTGAGTGTCGATCTGAACGTATTGTAAAAATCTTTCTGTTACGGTAAATTGATAATCGGCAAACATGTAATCCTTATTTTTGGGCAAGATAAAACTTCTATGGAATTGCCTTCTGCTAAATCACCATTGATACAACCTCCCTGGTTGCGGGTAATCATTTTTGTGTTGGCGTATCTTGGGATTAATTTATTAGTGTACCGGTTACTCAATTCAAAATTGTCTTTTATCGATTCTACAGCCGACAATATTTCCAAAATATCCGGCAATAACAGCAGAGAATTTAATTTCATTTTGTTAACCCTGTTTGTATCATTTCTTTTGTCTGTACTTCTGGTTATTGTTTTTAAAAAATGGATCGACAGGGAAAGGGTGAGCACTATTGGATTTGAGTATCGTAAGTACCTGGGGGATGCCTTAGTTGGTTCATTACTACCGGTGATTATTTTAGGGAGTGTTTCACTCATACTCTTTTTTCATAAAAACCTGGAGTGGACAGATATCAGCTTTGGCTCCGGTGACTTTTTAAATGGATTATTTCTGATGATTGTAATCGCCATTGGTGAAGAATTGGTTTTCAGGGGATATATTTTAAATAATCTTATGCAGTCAATCAACAAATGGTTGGCTTTGGCTATTAGCGCAGCTTTATTTGCGTTAATGCATTCTAATAATCCTGGGATAGATATCATAGCAATGGTAAATCTATTCGCTGGCGGTTTACTGTTAGGCATAAATTATATATTCACTAAAAACCTCTGGTTTTCAATTCTGCTGCATACATTCTGGAATTTTTTGCAAGGCCCGGTATTAGGTTTTCCGGTAAGTGGCGTAAACCTGCAAAGTATATTACACCACGAATTAGAGGGAAACGAATTACTCACCGGTGGCCTCTTTGGCCTTGAAGCTTCGATCCTTACAGGGGTATTCCTTATCATTGCAGTATTGATTCTGTATATGGTTTATCAAAACAAAGACAGGGGTAACCTTACATCTCTGTAATTTTCTTTGATCAATTTCAGAATTCTGGTTAACTTTTGGGCACACCAAAACCCAACTGTAATGAAAAAATTATTTATTGGCGCCATTGTAGGCGGCATTATTGTCTTTGTGTGGCAATCCCTTTCCTTTACTGTACTGAATCTTCATGGCAAAGCATTTCAATACACGCCAAAGCAACAAGAGATCATCAGTTATTTAGGAACACAGTTTAGCGAAGATGGGCAGTATTTACTTCCTCGTCCTCCAGACAATGCTTCAAGTGAAGAACAAAAAGCACACATGGAATCATCTGATTCAAAACCATGGGCAATGGTTTCTTACCACAAAGCCATGAAAATGAATATGCCCATGAATATGATCCGGGGATTATTGGTAGATATTCTAGCAGTTGGATTGCTTTGCTGGATACTCTTAAAAATGAATCTCCCTTCTTTCAGTACTATTTTAATCGCTTCTATATTTACAGGACTTATAGTTTTTTTGAACGTTCCATATACGGCGCATATCTGGTATCAGACATTTGATATAATGGCGCATTTTCTCGATGCTATTGTATCCTGGGGAGCTTGTGGATTATGGCTGGGTTGGTGGCTGAATAGGGTTAGAGTAAAATAGTTGTGATATTATAAACAGGTAGTTTTAAATACTACCTGTTTATACCACAATTTTAAAATATATTATTAAGGCATTATGATCCTTGATGGAGCGGTGGCAATCTCAATTAATTCCAAATCGAAAATAAGATCCTGGCCGGCAAGCGGGTGGTTTGCGTCAAGTATTACGCTTTCGTCTTTAATGTCAACAATGGTAACAGGTATTACCTGTCCGGATCCGTTTGTCATATTCAGGCTCATTCCAACTTCAGGTGATAATTCCGGGGGAAAATTATTTTTAGGAAATTCGACGATCATATTTTCTTCCTTTTGGCCGTAGGCATCATCAACCGCAATCTGGATTGTTTTTTTCTCTCCAACTTCCATTCCGGATACACCATCTTCAAATCCTTTAATCACCTGGCCGCTGCCTACCTGGAATTCGAGTGGTTCACGACCTGAGGAACTGTCAAATGTAGATCCGTCAGTTAAACGGCCATGATAATGTACCTTCACTGTATCACCTGCTTTTACTTGTTGCATGGAAAAAATTTTTTTGTTTGAAGATTATGTCGCATTATCACCGATAGTTCTATTCACTGATTAACAGGTAAGAAAAAGAAATAATACCGGGCGCTTTTAACAAAGTAACAGGATAAAATTTCATCTTCCAATAAAACTTTTTAAAGAGTTTTGAAGTCTATAAGGATATAAATATTTGTACCAGCTTTACCATTCAACCCGAAAATATTGACCATGAAACCGTTTGTACTAATAATTTACTTACTACTAATTTTTTGCGTTACAGGTTGTGCACAAACATCCACAAAATCTACAACAAAATCAATTACCAATGCAAGCCCGATAATCCCGGCAGCTGAACGGCTTGATGAATACTTATCACTCCTTCAAGGTAAAAGAGTAGCGGTATTTGCCAACCATACATCCATGGTAGGAAATTTAAACCTAGTTGACACCCTGCTTAAGAGAGGCGTTACCATTACAGTAATTTTTGGACCGGAGCATGGTTTTCGGGGAACTGCTGATGCAGGAGAAAAAATTGATAATGTAACAGATCCCGCTACAGGGATTCCTGTTGTATCACTATATGGAAAGAAAAGAAAGCCATCAACGGATGATCTTAAAAATGTAGATGTAATGCTGTTTGATATTCAGGATATAGGGGTCCGATTCTATACTTATATATCATCTCTGCAGGAATATATGGAGTCAGCAATCGAAAACAACAAACCTCTCATAGTACTTGACCGCCCTAACCCTAACGGTTTTTATATCGATGGACCTGTACTGGATCCTGCATTCAAATCTTTCATTGGCATGCAGCCCATACCTATCGTATATGGAATGACCATCGGGGAATATGCTAAAATGCTTATTGGTGAAAAATGGTTGTCAAAAGTATCGGTCAATTCAGCTCTTATATCTGCAAGCATAGTGCTAACCGTTATACCATGTGCCAATTACACTCATAAAAGCAAATATATTTTGCCTGTTAAACCTTCTCCAAATTTACCAGAAATACAATCTATTTATTTATACCCTTCTACCTGTTTTTTTGAAGGCACCGTGTTGAGCGAAGGTCGGGGAACAGATAAACCTTTCCAGGTATTCGGGCATCCAACTTTGCCAAAAGATCTTCCCCATTTCACACCGCGAAGCAAGGAAGGCGCAAAAAATCCTAAACTTATGGATAAGTTGTGCTACGGTTGGGATCTTACTGGATCCCCCGATTCAGCACTTCAAAAAATAAATAATAAAATTCAACTGAAATGGTTAATGGAAGCATACAGATTATTCCCACAAAAAGATTCTTTCTTTCTAAAAAATAATTTCATAAACCTCCTTGCCGGAAATGATGATCTGATGAACCAGATCAAAGAAAGAAAAACAGAAAATGAAATACGTCAAAGCTGGGAGCCCGCATTGAGTGCTTTTAAAATCACCCGGAAAAAGTATTTGCTTTACCCAGATTTTGAATAATGAACATACAAGCTTACCTGTTTGTAAGCTCCTTAGTTCGCAGAGTAATTCCATAAAAGTATGTAGTTCTCTACTTCCTGAACAGCACACATGAAGATGCAATGGTTGAATTTTCTTACCGAATAAATAAATGGATTGAATAAAAATTTACGGATAGTATTTATGGGCACGCCAGATTTTGCAGTAACATCATTGGATGCACTGGTTCAGCATGGCTATAATATTGTTGGGGTAATAACTGCCCCGGATAAACCTTCAGGCCGTGGAATGAAACTTACTGGAAGCGCCGTAAAAAATTACGCTGTTGAAAAAGGGTTACACATTCTACAGCCCGAAAAATTAAAGAACCCTGATTTCCTTAATGAACTGCGGGCTCTCGAGGCAGATTTGCAGGTTGTAGTTGCATTTCGGATGTTGCCTGAAATTGTTTGGAATATGCCCGCTCTTGGAACTTTCAACCTGCATGGATCCTTACTTCCGATGTACAGGGGAGCAGCTCCTATCAATTGGGCTATTATCAATGGGGAAAAAGAAACCGGTGTAACAACCTTCAAACTGCAACACGACATTGATACCGGGAATATTTTATTACAGGAACGCATTCCTATTGGCGACGAAGAAACTGCCAGTGAATTGCATGACAGAATGAAATCAATCGGCGCCTCTTTGATTGTAAAAACGCTGCAGGGTTTGACAGAAGGTATATTGGAAGAAGTTCCGCAAATGAGGAATGCTGGTGATGCTTTAAATCCGTCAGACCGGGATGGTCAGACGGATTTAAAGCATGCACCAAAAATTTTTACTGAAACCTGTAAGATTAATTGGACCAAAAATACAAATGAAGTGTTTAATTTAATTCGAGGGTTATCTGCTTATCCGGCGGCGTTCACTTATCTCGATGGGAAACTGTTTAAGATTTTCAGGGCGCACCAAGAAAAAAATTCTTTGAATGTTACTCCCGGTACGCATCAAACAGACAGAAAAACTTTTTTACGCTTTGCCTGTAACGACGGATTTATTGCTGTAAAAGAAATCCAGCTTGAAGGAAAAAAGAAAATGGGAATTGAAGAATTCTTACGGGGATACAATCCTGGCTAATGGCTAATAGTCCATGGTTCCTGGTTCATCGAAATACAATTTTTTTTGGAGTTGTGAATTAATAAGGCTTTGTGAGGCTTATGAACTATGAACTAATACTTCACATCTACAGTAAACTTACCATTAGCCGCACCCAGCTCGGTGGCTGCGGCATCACTGATACGAATCGTTAATCCACCACTTTCACGCATATCAGGTAACTGACCTAAAACTTTTGCGTAAATATTTTTATTGGTTGAAGGAAAATTTATTCTTACGATGGTTCCTACAGGAACATTGTTCATCAATGCGTAATACTTTCCATCATTCCAGCCTGAAGTACTTTTAAAAATGCCGGACACGCCTGTTGCAGATTTACCGCTGGCATCATATTGAGTTTTGAAATACCCTCCCTTGAAATTTACAATGGTGTTGTTCCTGGATTCCGCAACTTCTTCGTTCTTTATCTCAGCGGATGCAACCGGGGGCGTTACTTTTTTTACAACCTCTTCTTTAGCAATTTCTTCTTTTTTGACAGGGTTTTGTTTTATAGGTTCTGGTTTTTTTACTATTTCCTCTTTTTTAGGAGCAGTTGATTCCTTAGTAATTACTTGTGCAGGTGGTGAGGGTATCGTATTGATACTTCCATTGAAAAATGCTGATTGTCCCTGTTTCACTTTGAGATACCCAACTATGAGTTTGGTGCCTGCCTTTGCATTATCGCGGGAAATATTATTCCATTTTTCCAGTGTTTCTATCGGCACTTTGTTATGATTGACACTGATACGGTACATCCATTCCTTGGGTTGTACAGTATGGTACAAGGGCACGAAAACTTCGTCCCCATCTTTGGAACCATTTTGAGAAAAATTCGAGACCGTTAAAGGAATTTTAATCTGTTGTCCACTACCTAATGGTTTATCTATTGAAGTTTTATTAAAAGTCGCAACCTCTTTCGGACTTAGATTATACAAACGACCTAAACTATACCATGTGTCTTTAGTAGTTATGGTATGGGAAAGATGGAGATCTGGAGTAATACCCTGAATCATAACCCCGGTTTGAGATATACAAGAGTGGGCTACAAATAGAAGAAATAAAATAATAAAGCTTTTAAGTTTGTTCATAGGTGATGTATTGGGTTGCCATGCAAAGATGTAAATTTTTTCATTGAATTCCACTTTTCAAAATGCGCCATTCCCTGGGATAGTAGTTATTTGTGCGGTTTGAAAGGATTTTTATCCAGCCCAAATTTGCTCCTTCGTATTGTACGACTGCCCATCCTCTGTAGAGTGATGTTGTTTTAACTTCTTCTTTACGCAAATATTGTAATGATTCGTCTTTTTTTAACGATATGGCAACAAGTTCAGGGCTTAGGAGGTTACTGACGGCCAGTGCATGATCCGGAATGAGTTCTTTTCCCGCTATGGACCCAATGTTTACCCCTGCCTTACGAATGTATATATCGGCAGAAGCTATACCCAGGAGTTCCTTTTCCAAAGACAATGGGAAAGCAAAAATCAACGCACCCTGCTTCCATAATTGTATGCCGGCGTCTTTCTTAATCCAGGGCCGGATAATAGTTTCTTCAATTTTTGAAACCCTGTCCAGTTTCGATTTTTTAGGCAGTTTAAATTTGTATTCTACTTCGCCATACAGTTTCCGAAAACAGGCGAGAAAAAATCCTTCGCCCTTAACCTTATCAGGAAAAAAACGATAGCCGAATGCAGCATGTTTTCTTGAAATAGTTTCATCAATTCCCCAACTTTCCCCAGGGCGATTATTGTTTATATTTAGTTGCAGGCTGCTTACTGCAAAAGTATCAAGCAGCCAGTCTGCAATACCTTCATTCTCCACTTCCGAATAAGAGCAGGTGCAATAAATAAGAATCCCATCTCTTTTTAATGCCGGGTACACGTCTGCCAGGATTCTTTGCTGGCGTTGGGTGCACAATTGTACGTTTTCTTCGCTCCATTCGTCAATTGCCCTTGAATCCTTTCTGAATAGTCCCGACCCGGAGCACGGTGCATCGATTACAATAACATCAAAATAATTTTCGAGTCGTTTAAAAGTGATGGGATCATTATTGGTGACAATAACATTTGCGCCACCCCATTTCGTCATATTTTCCTGCAGAACGGATGCTCTGGATTTGATTACTTCGTTACTTATTAAGAGACTGTTTTCGGATATCAGGGATTGGATAAGCGTCGACTTACCACCTGGCGCAGCACACAGATCAAGAACTCTTATGGGTTTCGATAAATCTATTGTTTGTTTCAAAGCCTGTTCAAGGAACATACCAGAGGGTTCCTGCACGTAATAAAGTCCTGCATGAAAAAAGGGGTCAAAGGTGAATGATGGCCGTTCGGAAAGATAGTAACCGTGGCTGCTCCAGGGAACTTTGAATTGTGGATTGAGCAGTGTAGAGTTGGCGTTAGCCTTAAAAGGATTAAATCTTATTGAGGTAATTTGTTCACCACTATCGTGAATCTGGATAAAAGAACTCTCATTGAAACCTTGAACTTGTTGTAACGACTCAATTAATGCTGCCGGAATTTGCATAAAGCAAATGTAGAAATCAAATATTAATAAATTTTTGAATTGATCCTTGCTCCTATCTCATTACTCACACATTCTTTATCTCACCAATCAAATCCTGGATTACTTTTTTTGCATCTCCAAATAACATAGAAGTCTTAGGGCGAAAAAAAAGATCGTTTTCGATACCGGCATAACCGGGTTTCATACTGCGTTTATTGACGATGATATTTTTAGCAAGTTCAACATCGAGTATCGGCATACCATAAATGGGTGAAGCAGGATCCGATTTGGCAGCAGGATTGACAACATCATTCGCTCCCAGTACCAGCACCACATCAGTCGTTGAAAATTCTTCATTAGCCTGTTCCATCTCCTGCAATTTCTCATAATTAACATCTGCTTCCGCCAGTAATACATTCATATGCCCGGGCATACGGCCCGCCACCGGATGTATGGCGTATTTAACAGTAACGCCTTTTGCCTCCAGCAATTTTTCAAGCTCATGGCATGCATGCTGTGCCTGTGCAACAGCCAAACCATAACCAGGCACAATGATCACTTTATGAGCATAGCTCATGATCACTGCAGTATCACTTAAAGAAATTTCCTTGTAGTTACCATGATCTTTTACAACACCGGGTACAGCCTTGTTGGCTCCACCGAAAGAACCGATCAGTACATTTTTGAGAGAACGGTTCATTGCCTTGCACATCAGTATGGTTAATAAAGTACCTGCGGCCCCTACCAGGATTCCACCCGTAAGCATCACTTTATTGTCGTACAGGAACCCACCGCATGCTGCTGCAACGCCCGTGAATGAATTTAATAATGAAATCACGACCGGCATATCGGCACCACCAATTGGCATGACGAAAAACATTCCATACAATAGCGACAAACCAAATATGGAAAAGAAAAGAATTTGCGGATGTTCAAATCCCCCGCTAAGAAGAAGAGCAGAGAGTATTACAATTACGCCTAAAATTAAAAGGTTTACAATATGTTGACCATTGAAAGAAAAATCCTTAATGGTTCCATTTAATTTGCCCCAGGCAATAACACTACCTGCAAAAGAAACCGATCCTATAACCAATCCTAACAATATAATTAATAAAGTGCCAAATGGCATTTCGTCGTAACCAGGGATTTGAATAGCTGCGTTTAAATGGTTGAATTCTACAATTGAAATTAATGCTGCACAGGCTCCACCCATTCCATTGAACAAACTCACCATTTCGGGCATGGCAGTCATCTTAACTTTTTTTGCTGCGAGTGTACCGATGAGTCCTCCAATAAAAATTCCCCCGAATATCCAGATATAGTTGCCAAGCTTTTGTCCATTTTCTTGATAAAGAAAAATGGTTCCAATAATTGCGATTGTCATTCCAGTTGCGGCTGTCAGATTTCCCGTACGGGCATTTGCAGGATTAGAAAGCATTTTTAATCCTATAATGAAAGTGAGAGATCCAATCAGGTAACAAACAGTCAGAATACTTAGGTCCATTAGATTTTATTTTTGCTACATTTTTGCCAGGTCATGCACGAATGAAAACGAATTCACATTTTGGTCTAAGGCAGGTTTTGATTCTGGTTTTTCTTTTTGGATTTAAACATTTCCAACATTCGATCCGTTACAACAAATCCGCCAACCACATTTATAGTGCCTAATACTACGGCCAAAAACCCGAGTATCAGGGCAACGTAGTTATCTGTTTCAGCTTTTCCCATTACGATAATAGCTCCAATAATTACAACTCCGTGAATGGCGTTAGCACCACTCATAAGAGGGGTGTGCAACACACTGGGTACACGACCAATAACCTCAATCCCTACAAAAATCATTAGTGCAACGATGTAGATCATCTGTTCGTGCTGGCTGATCCATCCTAATACTGAGTCCATATGCAATAATTAAAGGAGTTTATAAATTTCATTACAAGATTGACATTCAATCAAAACCGATAGATCAATTACTTTCTCCTGGTAGCACATTAGCATATTAGCTAATTAATAAAGATTTCACCTTCTCATGCATCACTTCGCCATTGTGTGTTATACAAGATCCTTTTACCAGATCGTCTTCCCAGTTCAGGTTCAATTTTCCTTCCTTATCAATGATGAGTTGTAAAAAATTCAATACATTCTTTCCATATAATTTACTGGCATCCGAAGGCATTGTTGATGGCAGGGCTGAATTGCCTACTATCGTAACGCCATTCTGTAGAATGGTTTCATTGTTCTTTGTAAATTCGGTATTCCCTCCTGTTGCTGCTGCTATATCAATAATCACAGAACCCTTTCTCATATGACCGATCATTTCTGCAGTAACCAATATCGGCGCTTTTTTTCCGGGTATCTGGGCTGTGGTGATAACAATATCTGCTTTCGCAATGCTTTCTGCTATCCTGGCTTTTTGCTTTTGCAAAAATTCTTCCGTTTGCTCAACCGCATAGCCACCTGCTTTGGATGCATCGGCTGCGCCCTCTACCTCCACGAATTTGGCACCAAGACTCATGACTTCTTCCTTCACCGCAGGGCGGGTATCAAAAACTTCCACCACTGCGCCTAACCGTTTGGCCGTAGCAATAGCTTGCAACCCTGCAACGCCTGCACCCAGAATTAATACTTTAGCAGGAGCAATGCTTCCGGCAGCTGTCATAAACATGGGAAAATAACGGGCATAAATATTTGAAGCGTGAAGTACGGCCTTATAACCTGCGATATTTGCCTGCGAACTTAAAACATCCATGCTCTGCGCACGGGTGGTACGGGGAAGCATATCCAGGCTGAAAATGGTAACACCTTTCTGCGCAAAATGAAGCATATCTGTTCCAATGAATAGTGGTTGATACACACCAATAAAAATTTTTGATCTTAAATCTTCGGAAATGGATTTTTCCGGGGGGTGAATGGCCAAAATAATATCTGAAGCCGTCAACACTTCTTCACGGCTTTTAATCTGAACACCTGCCATGGTATAAGCTGCATCATCACTGAATGCCTTTTCACCGGCACCCTGTTCCATGAAAATAGTAATTCCTTTTTTGGTTAGAGTAGCAGCCGCTTCCGGCAAGAGTGAAACCCTTGTTTCGAACGCGGGCTCCCTGAGTATGCCAATGGTCATATATAGAATGAAACTTTATAAAGAATTTGGATACATAGGTGAACATATCTGGATTCTACAACTTACGCCACAAAGTATTCAGATATAGCTTACCGGTTACAAGGGGATGAAGATACATATTTTTAGAAACGGATGATAAACTGCTGCTTTGATTTGAATTCCGGCCGAAATAAAATGATGCCGATAAAGAAAAGATCTATGCTGGCACTTACGGCGGGATGTTCTTTAATAATTCGCCAGGCTTCTTCCATTCCCTTGCTCCAGTGGATATCATCAAATATGAAAATCGATTGGGGCGTGGCCTTTTCAAGCATTTGCTCAAAATAATATTTTGTTGGTTCAAGACGATGATTGCCATCAACAAAAGCAAAATCCACCGATTGAAGTTTTTGCAAGGTGCCTGGTAGAATATCTTCAAATTTTCCTCTAATCATTTCAATATTGTGTAACTGTAAAGTGTTGAAAGTATCTGTGGCGATTGCCGCTATCGATGAAGCTCCTTCTATAGTTATCACTTCTGCAGTTGGGTTTGCTGAAGCGAGGTATGAAGAAGTGATACCCAGAGAAGTTCCCAGTTCCAGAAGAGTTTTGGGCTGATAATAATGAACGATACGAAATAATAACTGTGAAAGTTTTTTACTTTTTAATGCGTGCCTGGCAATCGAGGCAATGCTTCTTTGCTTTGTTGAACTGATAGCTGACCCTGCACCAAAATCTTCAATTTCCAATAAAGTGTTATCGTTCAATAATTGCTTACGATGAGATTCAATTGTTTCATAGGGATAAAAATGCCGGGTGTCGTTAAGCACATGGATCACAAAATCAAAAACAAATGGTGAGTGGATTCCATGCCCTTTGCCATTGGATGCTGTAAGATAATAATGAATATATTTTTTCGCTAATTGAAGCGGGCTATACATGAAACAAAAGTAAAATTCTGAATGTTACAAGGAACCGGATACATTTAAGCTTTGTCTTTTTCGTACCCATACCTGAAAAGAATAAGCAAATGCGTGTTTATCATCCTGAGTGAAATCGAGCTTAGAAACGTTTTTCCATTCGCTTTCATTCAATTCAGGGAAGAAAGTATCTCCTTCTAAAGTAGCATGCACCCTGGTAATATAAATTTTATGGGCACGTGGAATGCTTTGTTTATAAATTTCCCCCCCTCCTATTACAAATGCCTCTTTTGCATCTGAATGAGCAGATACCCTGATTGCCTCATCCAGATTTTTTACAACTTTTACGCCTTCCGCCATCCAGGCTTTTTGACGGGTAATTACAATATTCGTTCGCCCGGTTAGTGGTTTACCAAGTGCATCATACGTTTTCCTGCCCATGATTACGGGCATAGCCCAGGTGGTATTCTTGAAGAACTTCATGTCATTCGGAAGGTGCCACAATAATTTATTGTCTTTCCCAATCACATTATTTTCTGAGGCAGCAACTACAAGTGAAATTAACATAAGGTATCTTCTATTTCCCTCTGATAAGGGAAGATTATTTAATGATAAAAGAAATAATTTTCATACTGCTACAGGAGCTTTAATAGGTGGATGAGATTGATAGTTCTCGAGTTTGAAATCTTCAAATTCAAAATCAAATATATTTTTGACTGAAGGATTTAATTTTATAAGAGGTAATGGGAAAGGTGTTTTTGAAAGTTGAAGACTTGCCTGCTCTACATGATTGTTATATAAATGTACATCCCCAAAGGTATGTACAAATTCGCCTGGCTTCAATTCACAAACCTGTGCCATCATCAGGGTAAGTAAAGCATAGGAAGCGATATTAAAAGGAACGCCCAAAAATACATCCGCACTCCGTTGATACAATTGGCAACTCAATTTTCCTTCAGCCACATAGAACTGAAATAAACAATGACAAGGCATTAAAGCCATGTCAGGCAATTCTGCAACATTCCAGGCACTAACAATCATTCTTCTACTATCAGGATTGGTTTTAATCTGTTGGATTACATCACTGATCTGATCTATTACTTTCCCATCAGCGCCTTGCCAGCTTCGCCATTGCTTTCCATAAACAGGACCCAGATCTCCCTTTTCATCCGCCCATTCATTCCAGATACTTACGCCGTGGTCGTTGAGATATTGAATATTCGTATTCCCTTTTAAAAACCATAACAATTCGTAAATAATGCTCTTCAGGTGAAGTTTCTTTGTAGTCACTAATGGAAATCCATTTTCAAGATTGAATCGTAACTGATAACCGAAACAACTCAAAGTTCCGGTTCCGGTTCGATCCGACTTTTTTGTACCAGTGTCAAGAATATGTTGTAGTAATTGAAGGTATTGTTGCATCACCGCAAGGTAAGGAAAAGGTGGGTCGTCTCCTTCGTGAAGCATCCTTAGATAACTGATAGGTGGAGAAAGTGTGGATTGCAGGCCGGAAATTTGATGACTAAAATAAATTAAACACTAAAACCAGTGTAAGTGCTAACCAGTATCTCTTATTGATTTCAAAACAAATGATTCAGTTTCGTAAAACCGTATTGTACTTTAATCCCTTAATCCCCTAATACCCATGAAATCTTTACTATGGCTATGCCTAGCCATGTATGCGCAGCTATCCTGTACAAAATTTATGGACGAAATACTTGTAGCTGAAAACCAAACCCAGTTTATTTCCCCGGAATTCGTTGAATATAAAATCCTCAAAGGAAATCATTTTGCAGAACGAATAACTTATAAACAATTACATCAGTCTGAATTGCGATTCCAGGTTGTATTTGACAGTTCTGCCATTTATAATAATATTAAGCCCGAGAACCAATACGATATTAATAAATTATATGGCTTTTCAGATTGCAGTACAATTCATCATGAAAACAGTGCGCGGTTTGGATGGCGGTGGAATGGAAGAGCGATAGAAATACATGCTTATTGGTACAATGATAGCATCCGCTACGATAAATTCTTAGATACCGTGTCTATTGGAAACACCCATGAATTCTCTATTAAATTACTTCCAGAGCAATATGGATTTGAAATAAAAAAAGAAACCCGCTTCGTACCACGTCACTGTGGTTCTGCAATCACAGAAGGATACCAGTTGTTCCCCTACTTTGGAGGTGATGAAACCGCCCCGCATGATATCAGTATCAGGATTAAAGAATTGTAATGCTAATCTGCTGATGTGCTGATGTGCTAATGTGCTGATGTGCTGATGTGCTAATGGGCTAATCTGCTGATGTGCTAATGTGCTGATGTGCTGATGTGCTAATGGGCTAATCTGCTGATGGGCTAATGTGCTGATGTGCTGATGTGCTGATGTGCTAATGGGCTAATGTGCTGATGTGCTGATGTGCTAATGTGCTACTTTTTTAATACTCCAAATTACTTGGAGGACTCTCTAATTTCATATTATCAATATTGATTTTACAGTAAAAAATGGGTTATATCAGAATTCATTTTCAAATTTGTTATTTTCAACCTGATTAATTCAACATTACCTAATTACATTAGCACATTAGCCCATCAGCACATTAGCTAATTAGCTAATCAGCACATTACTATTTATGGCCAAAAAGGAACAATCAATATGTGATGGTATAAACTGGATCAGTATTACAGACCCTACCACCGCAGAAATGGAACAGTTGAGTAAGGAATACGAATTAAACCAACATATAGTCAGGGATTGCATGGAGCCGGAGCATTTACCAAAATACGAGTTTGTTGATGACGTGCATTTTTTAATACTCCGGTTTTATGCCCGCGAACCCGGAAAGCGAAATACTACGATTCAGGATGTCACAAATAAAATAGCCATATTCTATAATGACCATTTACTGATTACGATTCACAAGACTGATATCAGTTTTATCAAAGTTATCCGGGAAAAATATGTATCAAAAGGTCGATGTTCAGCAACAATTGATGTTGTAGCCAGGATCATTTGGAACGCATTGGAAACTTATGAAGAACCGGCCAACCGCCTGGCAGAGCAAGTAGACTTTTATGAAAATCAGATCATTCAGATGCAGACGCATAAAGATCAATTGGAGGCGCTCTACCTCATTAAGCGGGAAGCATCCCTTTCGAATAAAGTTTTACTACTGTTACGTGAACCTATCAATCATGTACATCCTAAGGATAACCAATCTGCCCTTCAGGATGTGCTTGACCAGCATCTTAAAATGTTAACCTTATATAACCAGGTTTTGGAAGACGTAAACAACCTGATGAACATGTACCTGTCGTTTACTGCGCAAAAAACCAATGATGTGGTGAAAGTGCTTACAATCTTTTCGGTCTTTTTTATGCCGCTCACTTTTATTGTTGGAATTTATGGGATGAATTTTCAATACATGCCCGAACTGAGTCAAAAGTGGGGATACCCGGCCGTGATGGCATCCATGATCATTGTTACTGTAGTTATTTATTTCTGGTTCAAGCGCAAGAAATGGTTGTAAGAAACCGCTACTCCTTCTGAAAGTATGAAGCCTTATGTGAACCGCACTGGGTTCGAACCAGTGACCCCTACTCTGTCAAAGTAGTGCTCTAAACCAACTGAGCTAGCGGTCCGGAAAATGTACGATCTACGATGTATATTGGGGATGCAAGATAATAACATCGGGATATTGTATTTTAAAATTTTTTTTGTTTTCTTCTCTTCAATTCCTTTTTTATTAAACCCAATTCCCTTCCGGTTTGTCCGGATACGGATGAATTTTCCTGTGCACGCCGCATGAGGTATGGTACCACATCATTAATAGGGCCAAATGGCAAATACTTGCTTACGGAGCAGCCAGCTTTTGCCAGATTGAATGTAATATTATCACTCATGCCGTATAACTGGCTAAAATGTACATGAGGATGTTTGAGTGGTAGATTCTGCCGGAGTAATAATTCTGTTGCTAAGAGATTGCTGTATTCATTATGTGTTGCTACTACCACCGCGATATGATCCAGGTGATCTATACAGAATGTAACTGCAGTATTATAATCAAGATCTGTAAATTCTTTATCCTTTTGTATGGGAGATGGGTATCCCAAAGTTATAGCCCGGGTTCTTTCCTTTTCCATATAAGCGCCTCGTACCAATTTTACGCCGAGTATAAAATTTCGTTGTACAGCAGCGGTATAACAATCTTTCAGGAAATCTATTCTGTCGTGACGGTATAATTGTATGGTATTATAAACCACAATTTCTTTTTTATTAAAGCGGTCCATCATTAGGATGCTCAATACATCTACCGGATCCTGAACCCAGGTTTCTTCAGCGTCTATGAATACACCAACTTTTTTTTCTGCAGCAATGGCGCATATTTTTATCATGCGGTTCGTTACACGCTGCCATTCATTTGTTTCATCCCCTGTTAAAGTTAATAGAGCTTTATCGAATCGCTTCATGAGCGATCCCTCATTTGAACTGACGGAAGAATCGAGTTTTTCCAGTAAACCAAAACGGGCAATGCCGGTTACCTTTATGCTCATGAAAGGAATATTGGGTTGGGTAGCTGCATATTCGATCACCTTAATAAATTCATTGCATGCTTTATCAAAATTTTCTTCACCCTCTTTTCCTTCTACCCCGTAGTCAAGAATTACCTGAACCCCGTATCCCCCTAATTTTTTAGCAACTGCTGCTGTTTGCTCTAATGTTTCACCCCCAACAAACTGTTCAAAAATAGTATTCCGGATAAGCCCTTTCACCGGTAACCCCGATCTGATAATCCAGGGAGTAAATTTGATACCCAGATCAACGAGCCATTGATGACTCATGGAAGAAAATAAAAAATGCGCCTTCTTTAATTCACTTTCCGATTTATAAGCAAAAGCATTTTGTGTATTATCGAAAGAAATGGCCGGGTCTGATTGATTCATAATTGTACTAACAAATGTTAGGGCAAAAATAATGGAATAAACAAATCCTCACTATAATTGTTGCTGAGGATAATATGGACACGGTGACACTTATATTTCCTCATCAATTGTATGAACATCATCCGGCTATTGCAAAAGGAAGAAAAATAATCCTGATAGAGGAATGGTTATTTTTCAGGCAATATTCATTTCACAAGCTCAAACTGATACTGCATCGGTCGTCCATGAAACGTTACCAGGAATGGCTGGTGAACCGGGGTTTTGAAGTTCAATATATTGAATCAGTAAATCCACTTTCAGACATAAGAAATCTGATCCCTTCACTTGCAAAAAACAATTTACAAATACATTACACAGATACTGTAGATAACTGGCTGGAGAAACGAATTAATACTGCAGCCAATCAATATGGCATCTTGTTGAAAAAATATCATACCCAAAATTTTTTAAACAAAATGCAGGATGTGAATGATTACTTCGATAAAAAGCAAACCTATTTTCAAACAGATTTTTATAAATGGCAACGACAAAAGCGGAATATTTTAGTAGAGAGAGATGGAAAACCAATTGGAGGCAAATGGAGTTATGATGCTGAAAACAGAAAAAAGCTTCCCAAAAATGAACAGGTACCAGTTATCAATTTTCCGGCAGAAAATCAATATGTACAGGAAGCAAGGACATATGTATCTAAAAATTTTGAGAAAAATTATGGAGCGTCTCTGCTCCCTTTTGACAATGCGTTCTACCCTACCAGTTTTGAAGAAGCAAAGAAATGGCTGCATGATTTCATGCAAAACCGATTTTATAAATTCGGCATTTATGAAGACGCCATTTCAAAGGATGATCATTATCTTTTTCATGGAGTACTTACCCCTATGCTCAATACCGGTTTATTACAACCGCAATACGTCATAGACCAGGCCCTGGAAGCTGCTATTGAATTTGATATCCCGATAAATTCACTCGAAGGATTTGTTCGACAAGTAATGGGATGGAGAGAATACATCAGGATCGTGTACGAAAGAGAAGGGTCCAGGCAACGGACAACCAATTATTGGAAATTCAACCGCAAAATTCCTTCTTCGTTCTGGAGAGGAGATACAGGCATTGTTCCTGTAGACACTGTAATTCAAAAAGTATTGAAGACCGGGTACTCCCACCATATCGAAAGATTGATGATCATGGGGAATTTTTTTGTACTGTGCGAATTTGATCCGGATGAAGTGTACCGTTGGTTTATGGAGATGTATATCGATGCGTATGATTGGGTGATGGTACCCAACGTATATGGAATGACACAATTTGCCGACGGCGGACTGATGACCACCAAACCTTATATTAGTAGTAGTAATTATATTTTGAAGATGAGTGACTTTAAAATTTCTCCTACAGCAAATAAGGCATCTCCCGGATGGCACCAAATATGGGATGCATTATTCTGGAGATTTATACATATTCATCGTGATTTTTTTTCGAAGAATCCACGTATTGGAATGCTGTTAAAAACATTTGATAAAATGTCCCATGCTAAACAAGAAGAGCATCTGAATACAGCCAATTCATTTTTAATTGATTTGCAGCATTAAAAGAGTATGACAAAATATGAAAGATACTTTGTTTCACGTGTGGCCTTAGTGCCCTCTTGTTCATTGGTAATTTATTGCCAGTAACTACTTTTTATATGTGCCTTTGTGTATCAATATCATAATTCGGGGTCATGAAAACCCAAAGAAATCAGCAATGAACTTTACAGCTTTATTACCCGATAGTCGTAAGATTATTTGCACCTTTGGTCTCCAGATAACTAAGCTATGAATATTACAAAAACGGAGATTTATAAATTCAGTATTCCCATGCGTCCATTTACGATTGCAACGGGAACTCTGCATTATGCGCAGAACATCTTTATCCGGATCCATACTGATATTGGAATATATGGAGTGGGAGAATGTTCAGCATTCCCCATGATCGTAGGAGAAACACAGGAAACCTGTTTTTCGATGGCAAAAGATTTTGCCTCATTATGGAAAGGAAAAGATGCCTCCCAACTAGAAGCGCGGATGTCTGAATTGCACCATTGCACGGCTTTTAATTCAACTATTAAAAGCGCTTTTGATATGGCTTTATATGATCTTGCTGCAAAAAAATCGCAACAACCCTTGTACAAATTTTTAGGAGGTGAAAAAAAAGAATTGGAAACAGATATCACCATTGGAATCGATTCTCCTGAAAAGATGGCTGAAGTTGCTGTGGAATTTATTCGAAGAGGCGTCCGTATAATTAAAGTAAAATTAGGTAAGGATGCCACCGAAGACGTAATACGAATACAACGCATAGTTGAAGCGATTGGAATGGATGTTCCGCTTCGTATAGACGCCAACCAGGGTTGGAATTTTGATGAAGCACTATATGCCTTGCAAGCCTTGGGGGCATTTAACATTCAATTCTGCGAACAACCTATGCGTCATTGGTATGATGATCGTTTACCTTCTTTAAAAAAACTTTCTCCTGTAAAAATAATGGCTGATGAAAGTGTATTCGACCATTTTGATGCGAAACGATTGATCCTGGCTGAAGCCTGTGATTATGTAAATATCAAATTTGCAAAATCCGGGGGCATCTCGGAAGCAACAAAAATAAATGAGATCTGTGAACAATACCATGTTCCCTGTATGATGGGAGGGATGCTTGAAAGCCGGGTAGCATTAACGGCATTTGCACATTTTGCGATGACGCATGATAATATTATTTTTTATGATATGGATACCTGTATGCTTGGGCATACTGTGGATCCGGTAACAGATGGCGTTCAATATAATAAATTCTTACTGGAAGTACCAGATCTGCACGGGATTGGTGCAGATGTGGATCAAAAGTTTCTGGATAAATGCGAAAGTGTGATTATTTAACATTCCCGGGGATAGGATCTTAATTTCCATGTAACCTTCCTACTTAGATTGTTTAAACTAAAGTAATGTAGTAGTTTGGGTAATAACTTTCATTCAAATTATTTAATACAAAAACCCGCGTATGGATTTGAAACCAAAGACAGCACAGGAATCATTTGTAGTTATGACAGAACTGGTATTACCTAATGATACAAACACTTTTGGAAATTTGATGGGTGGGAGACTAATGTATTGGATGGATATTGCTGCTGCGCTGGCTGCAATGAAACATTGCAGCGCACCTGTTGTGACCGCTTCAGTGGATAATATTTCCTTTGAAAATCCTATTAAGCTAGGAAATGTGGTGCATATCCAGGCGAAAGTTGCCAGGGCATTCAACTCTTCTATGGAAGTGCACCTAAATGTTTGGGGCGAAGATGCGATCCATCAATACAAATACAAAAGCAATGAAGCCTACTTCACTTTTGTAGCATTGGATCCTAATGGTAAATCGCGTACGGTCCCACCTATTGATCCTCAAACAGAAGAAGAAAAAAAATTATTTGACAGCGCTCTCCGCCGAAGGCAGATACGCCTGATTTTAGGTGGGAAAATGAAGCCCGATGATGCTACAGAACTGAAGGCATTATTTACAAAATAAAAGATGCCAATATATTTCATTGGCGCAACAGTATTCCAAAGAATACTGTCTTTATCCTGAGCATCCTGGTTTTGTATGAAAAATCTATTCCTTTTGATATCTGTTACCCTTGTTACCTCTGTTTTATCAGGTCAATCCTGCACACAACCCGGGCAAACTCCCTCTACCGCATTCCCTGTTTGCGGTACTACTGTATTCACCCAACTTATGGTTCCTACCTGTGGAGGTACTCTACTCCCCTCTCCCACTTGTGCAAAAGACCAGGTTACTGATAAAAATCCTTTCTGGTATAAGTTTACCGCGTTCCAGGCTGGTACTTTAGGATTTTTAATAACTCCTAAAGACCTTACCAGTGATTACGATTGGGAACTTTACGATATTACTGGAAAAGATCCCAACCTTATTTATACGGATGGTTCCCTGGTGGTGTCTAACAACTGGAGTGGAGAGAAAGGTCTCACCGGTGCTTCTGCCGCAGGTTCCGAACGATTTGTATGTGGAGGACCAGGGAAAGCATTATTTAGTAATATGCCCAATTTAATAGCAGGACATAATTATCTTTTACTGGTCAGTCATTTTTCAAACACGCAGTTTGGATATGATCTTTCATTCCAGGGCGGCACTGCTGTAATCACGGATCCTGCTCCCCCGCGTTTAGCAAAGGCTGAACCAAATTGTGGAGGAGATCTCATAACACTGAAGCTTTCTAAAAAAATTAAATGCAGCAGCATATCAGCGGATGGATCGGATTTTTTTATTACACCATCCTCTTCCACTCCGGTCAGTAGTGTCAGTATGGATTGTTCTGTGAAATTTGATGCGGACTCTATCCAGATAAAATTGAATCGGTTTCTACCCCCGGGAAATTACAAATTGAACGTCAAACAGGGGACTGATGGTAACACTTTGCTGGACTACTGTGATCAACCTGTACTCACAACAGATGTAGCTGATTTTACCGTACTTCCAATTACGCCTACTCCGATGGATAGTCTTGCTGCTTTAGTGTGCTCACCAAACACATTGAGGTTAATTTTCAGTAAACCTATTTTTTGCGGTAGCATTGCTTTAGATGGAAGTGATTTTATTTTAACGGGACCGTATGCAGTTGGAATTTCAAAAGCAACTGGTAATTGCTCCGGTACAGGTACGGCTTCCCGTGAGATTATTGTTACCCTTTCTCAACCCTTGCAGCGAGCCGGCAATTTCACCTTGTCACTGCAAAAAGGGTCGGATGGAAATACGATTTTAAACGAATGTGGAACAGAAACTCCCGCGGGTTCAGCGGTTTCATTTTCTATTCAGGACACAGTAAATGCAGACTTCACTTATAATATCCGTTATGGATGTATAGAAGATGTTGTTGATTTTTTGCATGCCGGACAAAACGGAGTTAATACCTGGAAATGGAATCTCGATGACAACCTATCAAGTAATCAAAAAAATCCCCAGGGAGTTTATAAAGTATTTGAACAAAAAAATATTGAACTGGTAGTTAGCAATAGTTTTTGTAGTGATACTTCAAGGCAAAATATTTTATTAGATAATTTTTTGAAAGCAGATTTTAAAGTCTTTGAAGATAATTGTCATTCCGAACCTGTGGCAATGAAAAGTACCTCTATGGGAAAAATTACCAGGCACGATTGGATGTTCGGCGATGGCCTGACTGGATCAGGTGATTCAACGATCCATACTTATACTCCTCCTCTAAGAACCACTCCCTACACTATTCGTCATACTGTGACGGACGTTTATGGATGCAAGCAATCCGTTGAAAAAACGATTAATATATATGTGAGCTGCCAGATTGATGTTCCCAATGCATTCTCACCGAATGCAGATATGAAAAATGACCGCCTCTATCCCCTGAATGCAATCAAAGCAGAAAAATTAGAATTTAAAGTATACAATCGTTGGGGTCAACTGATTTTTCAAACAAACACATGGAAACAAAGTTGGGATGGACGCTATAACGGTCAAATGCAACCTCCAGGCATCTATGTATGGATTCTACAATATACACATAGGGATACCAAACAACACATTGTGAAGAAGGGCACTGCTTTTTTAATCCGATAAAATTTCTAAGTATAAATCATTATGACTTTGTTCTCGCATTCGAAATAACAAGATCCTTATCTTTAAAATCTATGGTCCGCCAATTCCTGATTTAATTTCACTACTCTTACAAGAACCTGAAAATTTCATTATTAGTGACATTTGTTAGGTCTCAAAGACTACCTGGGGTTATCAGACCTGAAACTTAACCAAACCTTATCAGCTATTACTATTTCCACAGGCTGTTAATAATTAACTTTGAAGAAGTCCCATTTCATTTAATTATATTTGGAATAGATGGAAAGACTAGTAAATACCAATGAATGGTAAGACTATTGTGAACCGGGTTCAGCTTCGATATTTGAAATTGAGCTCTTAAATTGACCAGAATTGACAGATACAATCATCAGCCTTGAAACCGTAAACCCAATTGAATTTTTCGGCGTAAACAATGGCAAGTTAGACATCCTCAAAAAAAAATTTCCCCTCCTGAAAATTCTCTCCAGAGGAACTCAGCTGAAATTAAGCGGGGCACCTGAACAGGTAGGTAATGCAAAAGAAAAAATAGATCTCATTGTTCAATATCTCCAGCGAAATGGACATATGAGTGAAAATTATTTTGAGCAGATACTCGGAGGCGATGATACGGAAACGGTTGATCATTTTGTTGACCGAAATCCGAACGACATTTTAGTATTCGGACCGAATGGAAAATCTGTTCGTGCAAGAACAGCAAACCAAAAACGTCTTGTACAGGAAGCTGAAAAAAATGACGTGGTATTTGCTATTGGTCCCGCTGGTACCGGTAAAACATATACTGCTGTTGCGCTGGCAGTGCGGGCATTGAAAAACAAACAGGTTAAAAAAATTATTCTTACACGCCCCGCAGTAGAAGCAGGAGAAAGTCTTGGTTTTTTACCTGGAGATCTGAAAGAAAAAATAGATCCGTATTTACGCCCATTATATGATGCACTGGATGACATGATCCCCGCTGATAAACTTGGGTATTATATGAGTACTCGTGTAATAGAGATTGCTCCACTCGCCTATATGCGCGGCCGTACATTGGATCATGCATTCATTATTCTTGATGAGGCTCAAAATGCAACTGATCTGCAGATAAAAATGTTCCTTACCCGTATTGGTTCCAATGCGAAGGCGATCATTACTGGAGATGTTACGCAAATTGATTTACCCAAAAACCAACGAAGTGGCCTGGAAAAAGCTGTGAGAATTCTTAAAAATATCGAGGGAATCGCTCATATAGAACTGGATGAAGATGATGTAGTTCGCCACCGCCTGGTCAAGGCCATTATTAAAGCCTATGATCGCGAGAAAGATAAAGAAACGGATTATCAAGGATACAAGAGACCCACCATTCAAAAGAAGGAAGAAACGAGTAGTGAGCCGGGAGTTAGTGGTCAGGAGTCAGGAGTGGGTTGAATTAACGAACAACTTTTGATTTGAAATTTACAATTGAACAAAGCCTGCGGTTTTATCGGCAGGCTTTTTTACTTTTGTTCAACTATGAGTAAAATGTTTCTGTATATAATCGTATTGGTCCTAGTATCATGTAATGACGATACAAAATACACCCAGGCAGACAATGCCCAGGATGCAGGCCGGCAATTCATCGAAGCCTCCCTGGATGGTAATTATGCCAAAGCCAGATTTTACTTATTGAAAGATTCTACCAACCTGCTTTTGATCAAACAACAACAAATTAACTATGAACAATTGAGTACGGATAAAAAACGAAGTAATCGCGAAGCAGATATCAGGCCGCTTGAGATTAAGAACGAAAATGACAGCACTACCATTTATAAGTATTATCATACCGCGAATACCACCGATACTACTACGATACGCATAAAGAAAGAAAATGGAGAATGGCTGGTTGATTTAAAATCAATCATTAAAATGTAATATGCTTTTTAATAATATTTTGTGGGTGGGATGTGGAGGTGCCCTGGGAAGTATCACGCGATACCTGGTGCAGAAATACATATCTCATTTATATCCTCACCCATTTCCACTGGGCACGTTAATCGTAAATATTTTCGGATGTTTTTTGATTGGATTATTGTACGGCGCAGCAAACAAATATGATTATTTTACTCCGCCCTTTCGTTTATTCCTGATGACCGGATTTTGCGGAGGATTTACGACATTCTCTGCCTTTACACTGGAAAGCATGCAATTGCTGAATGAGCAAAAGTTTTTAATTTTTACATTGTACTTTGCAGTGAGTATTTTATTGGGGCTGATTGCTACATTTACCGGTATATGGCTTACTCAATAATTGAATAATATGACTCAAATGATTACAACCTCGCATCCATGGCATGGAGTTCCTGTTGGTAAGCAGGCTCCCCGAATTGTAAATGCAATTATTGAAATCTCCCAGGGCTCCCGTGCTAAGTATGAAATTGATAAAGAAAGTGGCTTGCTACGATTAGATCGCATCATTTATTCTTCATTTTATTATCCCTGCAACTATGGATTTATTCCCCAAACATATGGTGGCGATAAAGATCCCCTGGATATACTTGTTATCACTTCACAACCCATACAGCCACTGTGTTTGATGGTTGCGAAGGTAGTCGGCGTGATGCAGATGGTAGATTCGGGAGACGCTGATGATAAGATTATTTCTGTAGCCGCACATGATCCCGGGGTAAATTATTACAATAATATTGAGGAGTTGCCCAAACATTTCTTTGATGAACTCAGGCATTTTTTTGAAGAATACAAAAAACTTGAAAATAAAAAGGTTGTTGTTGAAGAGTTTGGCGATAAAACAACAGCACTAAAAATTATTCAGGATGCTATTGATTTTTATAAAGAAACTTTCAGACATTAATGATGAATACGAATTCAATGCCCCTACAAGAAATAATAATAATAATGATTATTGGATTGATGGCTGGTATATTGAGCGGATTGATTGGAGTGGGTGGCGGCATCATACTTGTTCCGGCATTAATATATTTCCTGGGATATACACAACACCAGGCACAAGGCACTTCATTAGGTGTACTTACATTTCCTGTAGTAATCCTGGCATTTCTTACCTATTACCAGGAATGCAAAAAAATGAATGCTCCATTAGATTTTAAAGTTATTGCCCTACTGGCTACCGGCTTTATTCTTGGTGGATATTTAGGAAGCCATATTGCCGTTAAAATTGACAAGGATCTTTTGAAGAAAATCTTCGCAGTGATTTTGTTTTATACTGCTTTTAAAATGCTTAATTGGGATTCCATTTTGATAAAATGGGTTAAAAATATCTTTTAAGAAGCCTCAAATTATGAGTGCGTTCCTGCGTATCTGTATTCACGATTCCCTGGCTGTCAATTTTATCAATCCGCACTTTCCCGGAAGCATGAATGATCTCCCGGTCGTTCAGCAAAATTCCAACATGTGTTATTCTTCCTTCAGGGTTATCAAAAAACGCCAGATCCCCACATTTACATTCCTGCAAAAATCCTATTCCTTCGCCTTGAGCGGCCTGTTGATAAGCATCCCTCAATAAAGGAACACCCAGGCTCTTATATATCATCTGCGAAAACCCACTGCAATCAATTCCATATACACTCTTTCCACCCCATAGGTAAGGGGTATTCAAAAACCGATAAGTAAGATTGTGAACTGTTTTTTCATTTTTGCGTATAGTGTGCGGATCCATATGATTTCCTTTGAAGCTCCAACTGTACTTACCCCATTCTGCATGACCATTTTTCAGGCCCCGCAATTCACTGCCTAACGGAATATACATAGGATGATCGTGAAAAATAATTTCATGACTCCAATCGGCGGAAAGGTGCCATTTCTCTAAGGCAATCGCTTCTGGAATTTCTGTAATATGGGAATGAATGATCCAGCCTTCGTAATCATCATATAAACATCGTATGCGCATCCAATTTTCAGGTCCTTTTTCAAGAACTTCAACCGCTTCTCCAAACAATAGCTGGGTAGTCATTTCACCTTTATGGAAACAATCTCCTCTCACAGGGCTCACAGGCACACAACATACTCCGGTTATCATATTAATTATTCAATTATGCAGCAAATCAAATCAAAAATAATGATACATACAGTTTTTATGAAAATAATTGAGCCCCGCATCTTAATGAAAGAAAAATGGTAATTTTCAACCAGTGAACAAGGATCGCTATTCACATATAAACGACCAACAACTCCTGGGCTACTTTAAGGCTGATAAGAATAATAACTGGCTGGGCATTTTGTTACAACGCTACACATTATTACTATTTGGCGTTTGCATGAAGTACCTCAAAAATGAAGAAGAGGCAAAAGATGCCGTTCAACAGATTTTCCTGAAAGCTATTACTGAACTCCATAAATACGAGGTGGAATATATCAAAGCATGGCTCTATATGGTGGCAAAAAACCACTGTTTGATGAAATTAAGAGATATGCCTGGAAGGATAGTTGATCTCAAAGAACAAATGATCATTACAAATGATGAGGATTACAGTTTACAGGTACATTTACAAAAAGATAAGCAACTGGAATTAATGAACCAATGCCTCGAGGAGCTTAATGCCGAGCAGAAACAGTGTGTAACTTTGTTTTACCTGGAGAAAAAGACCTACCAGGATATTGCCGATGAAACAGGGTATTCGTTGCTGCAGGTAAAAAGTTTTATACAGAATGGCAAAAGAAATTTAAAAATTTTACTGGAAAAGAAAATGATTAACTCTCCCGATAATTAATATATTTCAATGAACATTAAAATGGTCTCCGACCTTTAAACTTTAAAAATAGATTAGTCATACATGCCAGGCAATTTATTGAATATATTATCAAATAGTAATAAGGACATAGACAATCAAAAACTGATGGATTACATCAGTGGCAAACTGTCGGGTGAAGAGAAGCATGAAGTGGAGCAATGGATGATTGATAATAATTTCGAAAGTGAAGCATTGGAAGGTTTACAAACTGTAAAGGATCAGAAACACCTACAGGCTTATGTAGATCAGTTGAATAAAGAACTAATCAAATATTTGCAAGAAAAAAAGAATCGGCGTGATCGAAGAAAAATAAAAGAGATTCCCTGGTCGTATTTTGCGATAGTTCTAGTACTAATACTAATCATTCTTGCTTATTTCGTTATTCAAAAACTGGCGAAGAGTCAATAAACATTTTTATCAAGTTTCTGCGACCATTCTTCAAATACGGTTAGTGCATCCGGCACTGAAAGACAAATTGTTTGGATGGCCCGGTGATCAACAGGTAAGATTAATTCCCCATAAATAAATGAATCATCGAACCCAATTTCAGTAGCATGTTTACGGGTATTTGCGAAATACACTATTGATGGCCGTGCCCAGTATATCGCTCCGAGGCACATCGGGCAAGGTTCACATGAAGTGTACACTTCACATTCTGTCAATTGAAAATGATCTAATGCCTTACAGGCATTGCGGATAGCTACAATTTCTGCATGTGCTGTAGGATCATTGTAAACTATCACACTATTACAACCCTCTCCAATAATTACATCATTTTTTACAATAATGCACCCAAAGGGGCCTCCCTTTCCTTGCCGCATTCCCTGCCTGGCAAGATCAACAGCAACTTGCATAAATTTAATTTCACGTGCCCCCATTACAATTTATTTTCTAAAATGTTCCAATAAGTGCCTGGGAATGGATCTGTTTTTATTCAAAGTTATTAAGTATTGGTAAATACCTATCGGGAGCAGGGATTCCTGAAAACTTGTGACAGAATTATAACAAATCAACAGCGTTTATTGATATTGTATATAGATAGGTTGAGGTTTTAATTTCAGCACTTCCTCAGGAGTCATGATATGACTATTCGCTTCTTTTAAATCGTTCTTGTAAAATATTTTGAAACCTGTAAATTCGACTGGTTCTTTATGTACAAACATCCTGTACGTATTGATCTTTCTCGCCTGATGTCCCCATCCATCCATATCCATGATAATCTGTACCTGAGGCCTTAATTTGATTTGCTTATAATTGGTCACCATGGCTTGTGTAAAGCGGTGAATCACTAATATTTTAGGAGGAAGATTATTATCAGTAACAAGCTTTGCTAAATACTCTGTTGCATAATTGATATCCGCCGCATCAAAGCTACCCACCACTTTTCCAGGAGCGTGTCCGCCTTTCATCGAGAATTCCGGATCTATACCAAAATGTACATGGGGCATCTTAAGGTATTTCTCAAATTCAGGTAATTCTTTTTGAAGGGTACTGAGTCCAACCTGTATGTCCAGGAAAACTAATGCATTGATGTCCTTAGCCATGCTGATAACAGAATCTATCTGGTGAAATGGCATACGTAAACGGTAATTACCTCCTTTACCGGGACTCTGTTGAGCAGTAATCGCAATATAATGTAGCGCCGGGATCACTTCCATGGAGGTATCTGCCGCATGCCATTTTTTTACTTCACCCTGCAATTTATCAAGCATTTGCTTGCGGGGTAATTCGCCTAAAATTCCCATTTGCTTAGAATAAAGGTTACCATAATAAGCTATTACCCGTTTGAATGGAAATATAGCACCGGGTAAGGGATATGCTGATTTAACAGGCCATTTACCTGAAGAATCGCCATTCGTAATACGTGTTAATTTCTGATTGAATAAAACAGTATCGAGTGTAGGCCTATCAGCCGCTACGCCGGATGTTGCTTCATTTTTTTTTGGGTCGCTCGCAGTATCATTTTTCCCGTTTAATGTATTGGATGACTTGCCTCCACCTCTAAGTACAAATGCATATAAAAGAATGGCTACGGCAATGATTCCAAGTATCCAGAATATAACGGGGCGTTTCATAGTAATTATTTAAGTAAGAATAACAATGTGCAGTATAACCGACTAAAAACGTGCCACCTGCAAAAATATTTCAAGCCTGGGGTTGGATTTTAATCTTCGGTGAATGTCATCAGTATTCAAAATGCAAATATGGTTCATTTACCCGAGGGCAGATATTTAATGCAAAAGTGATTCTCTTTACCTAAAAGAATACCGAAGAATCAAAACAATAATCGAAATTTAGTTTGTGGAAAGATGTTCCCCATTTCTTACTGAATTCATAACTTATGACCGGACAGACATTGTACATGTTTGGTATGATAATTTCTAATTTACAGTAGATCTTTTTTCATGGGGTGCTTCACATTTTTAATTAGCTGAGAAATACCCATTGTACCTGAACCGGGTAATACCGGCGTAGGAAACGAAAATAGATTTTAAGAGGAGCTTCTTTTTATAAGAAGCTCTTTTTTTTGGCACGATAATTACTCCTTTATTATGGATCTTACTCATGGGGTGTTTCACAACTTTTTGCTGCGAAATACCCATCATATCTGAACTTATAAAAAAGTACAGGTATAGATAAACAGATATCAAGCCTCCTTAGGGAGGCTTTTTAGTTTTAATCCTCCTCAATGTCATTCAGGAAAATAAACTGAATAGTTTGCGGAGAAATTTATTAGAATTTCAAAAAGATAAAAACCTGAGTTACTTATCCAGGTTCATCGGTTGAAGGTCCTTCCTTTCACGCTTTAAAACAAGATAGGCGACTATGGTACTACCCAGCATCAGGAGTGCCCCTAATAAAAACGGTGCACCTGAAAAATGAATCGGTGCATTTGGTTGTGTAAAATAAGCGAACAGGTTGGTCATTACCAAAGGACCAACTATTGTTGTGAGACTTATTAAGCTGGTTAATGCTCCCTGGAGTTCGCCCTGTTCGTTAGAAGGAACATGATTGGAAATAATGGCCTGTAATGCAGGTCCTGCAATCCCGCCTAAACAATAGGGAACGAGAAAGGCAAACATCATCCATGTTTGAGATGCAAATGCAAACAAAAAAAGCCCGATTGTATATAAAAGAAGACCGATATAGATGCTTCGTTCATTACCCAAAATAGGGTTGATGACCCTGATCAATCCCCCTTGTACAGCAGCCACCAACAAACCGACAACAGCTAATGAAATGCCAATCATTCTTTCGGACCAGTGAAAACGTTCAATGGTAAAAAAAGACCAGGTACTTTGTACGGAGTGACCGGCAATGTACACCAGCACCAGGGAAAGAACCAAACCCCATATTCCAGGGAATTTATTAAGGTGTTTTAAGGATCCAAATGGATTGGCACGAATCCATTCGAATTTCCTACGGTTTTCTTTAGGTAATGATTCCGGCAAAACAAAATAACCATAAAGAGTATTTAACAATGTTAACCCGGCAGCGACTAAAAATGGAACTCTCGAACCAAAGTCCGCCAATAATCCTCCGATTGCAGGCCCAATAATAAAACCTAGTCCGAAGGCAGCTCCTATCAATCCGAAATTCTTAGCCCGGTCTTCCTTTGTACTAATGTCAGCTATATAAGCAGTTGCCGTTGTGATACTGGCTCCTGTAACCCCCGCGATCAACCGGCCAACAAATAACCATGCAAGAGTTGGGGCAAAAGACAGGAACAAATAATCAATACCGAATCCAAACAGGGAAAGCAATAATACAGGACGCCGGCCATATCTATCACTCAATCCTCCCATAACGGGTGCAAACAAAAATTGCATAACAGCATATGCAACGGTAAGCCATCCACCATATCTCCCTATTGTGCTAATATCTGCATTCGTAAGTTCCCTTATCAGTTTAGGAAAAACGGGAATGATCAGGCCCCAACCGGTAATATCAATCAATAGTGTAATGAAAATAAATCCTAGCGCTGCCTTACGATTTGATGCCATACAGATAACTTAAAAACCAGGCGCAAAGTTGCTGCTTTTTTTGAGGTGAAAGAACTTCTGGAATAGATATTTTATTTGATACTTGTCTTATATGAATAGAAATATCGGGATATACGTTTACCATCCCCAAAAATGATAACGATATTTTCTTTTGAAAATCATATTATAATTTAACTAAGATTTTCTGACCCTCCATTACCGCTCTTTAAAAAGGGGATATCCCTAAAAAACACGATATTACAAATCGTTTCAAAATTAAATTCTACGGGATTATTCAGCTTCAGGGTAAAACTAAATGCTGATACCTCCTGATCTACTGCCATGAAATTTGAAGCTATTACTATAAAGGATATAGCCAAAGCCCTCGGTTTGTCTACCTCAACAGTGTCAAGAGCATTGCGTGACAGTTACCAGATAAGCCCTGAAACCAAGAAACTGGTTTTAGAGTACGCGAAAAATATCAACTATAGTCCTAACCCGATTGCATTAAGTTTAAAAGAAAAAAGAAGCCGTTCAATCGGCGTGATTGTTTGTGAAATAGCAAATAGTTTTTTTTCACAGGCTATCAACGGGATAGAATCTATTGCCTATGACAGAGGTTATAACGTTATTATTACTCAAAGTCATGAATCTTATGAACGCGAAGTAAATGATCTGCAATTCCTTGCTTCCCGCTCAATTGACGGGCTACTTATTTCAGTATCTTCTGAAACAAAAGATTTTAATCATTTGATCCAACTTCAAAATAAAGGTTTGCCTATTGTATTTTTCGACCGAATAGTGGAGAATATAGAAACGCACAAGGTGATCGTCAATAATTATAAAGGTTCCTATGATGCAACAACACATCTTATCAAAAATGGCTATCGTAGAATAGCTCATCTTGCCAATTCAGAAAGCCTGTCTATTACAAAAGAAAGAATTGCGGGGTATAGAGATGCTCTAAGTCATCATGGAATAGATCTTGTTGAATCTTATATCATCCATTGTGCGCATGGAGGAATGATTTATGAGGAAATTGAACAGGCTCTTGATCAGATCATGAAGCAGGATACCATGCCAGAAGCATTCTTTGCAGCCGGGGATAAATTAACTACGGGCTTTTTAAGATATTTCAAATCCAAAGGAATCAAGGTACCGGAAGAAATTGCGATTGCGGGTTTTTCAAACCTCGATCTTACAGACCTAATAAACCCACCATTAACCGTTGTCCGCCAGCCAGCATTTGAAATGGGTAAGGCTGCTGCAAATCTTCTTTTAAGCCAGGTTGAAAGCAAGAGACCGGTAACCGGGTTTCAAAAAATGGTGCTGGAACCAGAGCTGGTAATAAGAGACAGTTCGGGAGAAAAACTTGGGGTGAGGTATGAGGTTTGAGTTTAGGGCTCGGAGGGCTGAGGTTTAAGGGATAGAATAATGCTACAAACAAACGCAAGACTGCAAATTAAAATTAAAAGCTGAAGCAATCATCAAGCATTTTATAAAAAAATTACCGTCGAATTTAATCACGTTAAGGGTTATACCGGATCAACAAGACTATCTCTGTAAAATGAAATTGTTTGTGTAGAAAAAAATGATAATAACCTTTTCCCCTCAGGCCTCACACCTACTACCTAAGAATTAAAAGAATCAGCTTAATGCTCTATCCAGATGCACATACCCCCCATCCACATGGATAAGCTGGCCCGTGGTATGGCTTGATTTTTCCGACAACAAAAAAGCTACCATGTTCGCTATTTCTTCAGGTTCGGTCATTCTGTTTTCAAGTGGAATTTTAGATTTAATTTCTTTCAACTTTTCTTCGGGATTTGGCAAGGTTTTTATCCAGCTTGCATATAAAGGAGTCCATGATTCTGCTACCACTACTGCATTTACCCGAATGCCATATTTTAATAATTCCACGGCCCATTCCCGCGTTAGGGCATTTCGCCCTCCATTCGCAGCCGCATAAGCGGATGTTCCACCCTGACCTGTTTCAGCCGTTTTAGACGTAATGTTTACAATGGACCCCTTTGATTTTATCAATTCAGGTAGCACACACTGAGCTATTAAATAATAATGAACAAGATTCCTGTGTATTGATTCCATAAATTTTTCATAAGAGCCATGTTCCAGGTTTACACCATCATTCACTCCTGCATTATTCACCAGGCCGTGTATTTGTCCTGATTGCTGTAGAATAGTAGCCACTGCTTTTTCACATTCTGCAGGTTTAGTTAATTCTGCTACTACATGAAAAGCTTTTCCGCCTGCAGCTTCTATCCCTTTCACTGTTTTCAGGTTATCCTCTTCGTTGCGTCCAATAATAAAAGGAATGGCTCCTTCCCGTGCCAGAACTTCAGCAATACCTTGTCCTATTCCTTTTGCGCCACCGGTTACGATGATCCGTTTGTCTTTCAGGTGTAAATCCATAAATAACTTAAATTATGATTTTCTAAAAATTCAATATGCACGTGCAACCTGCTTGCTGGATCCTAATCCATCAATACCCAATTCAATTACATCGCCGGGTTTAATGTAAACAGGCTCTGGTTTTTGACCTAACCCCACTCCTGCCGGTGTACCCGTTGAAATGATATCACCTGGTAACAAACTCATAAATTGACTGAGATAAGAAACAAGAAAAGGAATTTTAAAAACAAGATTACTCGTATTTCCATCCTGCATCGATTTACCATTTACGTTTAGCCACAACCGAAGATTATTAAGATCCCTTATTTCATCCGGAGTAACCAGCCACGGGCCAAGTGGCGCAAAACTATCGCAACTTTTTCCCTTTACCCACTGGCCTCCTCTTTCAAGTTGAAATGCCCGCTCACTATAATCGTTATGCAAACAAAAACCAGCAACATGATCCATCCCTGCGCTCTCATTAACATAAGAAGCTTTTTTTCCGATAACAAACGCTAATTCCACTTCCCAATCGGTTTTTGTACTGTTCTTAGGAATTATAAGATGATCATTTGGACCAACAAGAGATGAAGTAGATTTAAAAAACACAACTGGTTCTTTAGGTAATTCCATCTTGCTTTCTGCGGCATGATCCGCGTAATTAAGACCTATGCATATTATTTTTGATGGACGTGCTACCGGTGAAGCCCACCTTATTTCGGGAGGCACTTCAGGCAAATCCGATGATTGCTCCAAAATTTTTGGTAAGAGATCTAACCCATTGGTCGAAAAGAATCGTTCGTCATAATCTGCAATTTTGCCCGAAAGATCATAACGTTTCTCATCTATATAAATTCCTGGCTTCTCTTTACCTGATTCTCCAAATCTTATCAACTTCATCTAAAAAATTTATCGGGTTTACTGTCTAATGATATCAAGTTAGTTTGCTTATGAATTTAATTTAATAAATCCTCCATCGATAGGATAATCGCAACCTGTTATAAAAGAGGCTTCATTACTACAAAGGTATAAAGCCAGATAGGCAACTTCTTCGGGTTTGCCCATTCTTCCTATCGGTTGTGCTTTGGATAATTTTTCAAACATCTCTTCTTCATTACCACTATAATTTTTTTTGATAAATCCATCTACAAAAGGAGTATGTACCCTGGCTGGTGAAATGGAATTACACCGTATGTTGTCATGCAGATAATCCCTGGCAACCGACAGGGTCATGGCCATCACAGCACCCTTGGAAGTAGTATAGGCAAACCTGTCTGTAAGGCCAACATGGCCGGCAACAGAACCCATGTTCAGAATGATGCCACCGCCAGCTTGTTTAAAAAAAGGAATGGCTGCATAAGTGCAATTATAAACACCTTTCACATTAACATCCATAATACGATCGAAATCTTCTTCACTGGTTGTATCCACTTTTCCAATATGGGCAATACCGGCATTATTAATAAGAATATCCATGGAGCCTATCGAACTGAAAAGATCAATGATTTCTTTTTGATGCGTAACATTGCAAGTGTGGGCGGTGGCCTTACCGCCTTCAGAAGTGATTTGAGTTACAGTGTTGGTTGCATTGACCGCATCTAATTCAAGAATGTGGACATGGGCGCCTTGTTTAGCGAACAACATTGAAATGGCATGTCCAATTCCACTACCACCACCGGTGATCACTGCTGTTTTATGATCTAATCGGAACATGATCTGTTACGCATTTTTAATTTTATATCCTCGCACGCCATAATATAAAATAACAAAAAAGCAAAGAAGAGGAACAATGTAGGCTGTTTGCATGCTGCCTGTTTTATCGGATATCAAACCCATAATCAGCGGCAATATAGCTCCCCCTACAATAGACATTACTATGAATGAAGATGCAATCTTGGTTTCTTCACCAAGACCTTTTATACCCAGAGCAAAAATAGTCGGGAACATTATCGACATAAAGAATGGAACCGCTATAACAGCATAAACAGAAATATTGCCATTTGTCATTAAAGCAACTGCAAGTAATATGATACAGATCACTGCATAAATAGAAAGTAGCTTTGCAGGCTTAATATATTTCATAAAAAAAGTACCTGAAAAGCGGCCTAGCATAAAACCGACCATTGCAATAGAGCCCCACCAAAGTGCTGCCTGTTTCTCGGGCAAACCCATAACAAATTTTGAGAAACGTATAAAGAAACTTCCTATACATACCTGGGCACCGACATAAAAAAATTGCGCAATAACCGCCCAGGTAACATGACTGTGGCGGAATATTTTTATAGAAAAAGATTTTTCTTCCTCATTCGTATCGTCTTCCTTGATTTCAGGAATACGTGTAATAAAAAATAAGATGGTAACCAATAACACAACTCCGGCTATTATGAGGTACGGAATTTTAACTGCTCCTGCTTCGAAGTTGAGATAGTCATTCAGTTGTTGAGGAGACATTGCTTTTAACTGATCAGGAGTATATTCAATTCCGGATAAAATAAATTGACCGCCAATGATCGGAGCTAAAAAAGCACCTACTCCATTAAATGACTGGGCAAAATTTAAACGTTGTTCAGAAGTTTCTTTTGACCCTAGTTTGGTAATGTATGGATTTGCAACCGTTTCAAGGAAAGTAGCCCCACTGGCAATGATGAATAATGCTCCTAAAAAAAATATATAACTACGACTCGATGCGGCGGGTACAAATAGTAAAGTGCCGATCCCGTATAAAAGCAAACCCAACAAAATTCCTTTTTTATATCCGTACTTATGCATGAACCATCCTGCGGGCAATGCCATGAGAAAATAACCAAGGTATACTGCGGAATCGATTAATGCTGATTGGGTATCGCTTAACTGGCAAGCCTTTTTCAAATGGGGAATGAGAATTGGATTCAGGTTATGCAAAAAAGCCCATAAAAAAAACAGAGAGGTTACAAGGATAAAAGGTATCAAATAATTGTTTAGCCCTTGTTGGGGAACAGCCCTGTGGTTCGGTTGCGATACAGCCATGTTTGGTTTTGATTATTTTTGAAAGTTTTATCCCTCAGGATGATGATTGATAACGTGGATACAATTCCTCTTACAGATTCACTGGCTTCAGCCGGGGTACCAGAAAATGCATGATCATCCAGGCAAGAAGATAAGCAAAACCACAAAACACAAACACGATCAGGTAACCTGTCTGAATATGCCCGAGAGCTTTGTAATGATCAAATAAAAAACCAGCTGACTTTGAAACCAGGATACCACCCAATCCTCCGGCCATTCCACCGATACCTATTACGGAGGCAACAGTATATTTTGGAAACATATCAGAAACTGTAGTAAATATATTGGCACTCCAGGCCTGGTGTGCAGCGGCCGCAAAGCCAATGATGGAAACGGCGAGCCACATACTATAATTCCCAAATAATTGTGCGGACACTACCGGGAGTGCACAAAATGCATAAATCAGCATAGCCGTCTTCCTTGCTTTAAAAACAGGCCAGCCCTTTTTTATGAAATACATGGGTAGCCAGCCCCCAAAAATACTTCCAAACGCTGCAATAGTATACACCAATGCAACCGGTATGATAATCTCTTTTTTTGCTAACCCGTATTCAGCTTTAAGAAATTTAGGAAGCCAGAATAAATAAAACCACCAGATGCCATCCGTTAAAAATTTACCAATTACAAACGCCCATGTTTGATTGAATGCTAATAATCTTCCCCATGGCGCTCTTTTTTCGGTATTATCTGCCTTGGTTTCTACAACCTGATCATCAGTATCGCTATGTATGTAATCAAATTCTTCTTTGGTCAAACGCTTTTGCTTCCTTGGTATTTCATATAACCAGAACCAGAATATCAGCCATAACAGTCCTATCGCCCCGGTTATAAAAAAAGCCATCCTCCATCCCCATGCTTCTGCAATAAATGGTACCGTAAGTGGAGCAATAATAGCTCCGATGTTCGTACCTGAATTAAAGATTCCAGTTGCGAGAGCCCTTTCTCTTTTAGGAAACCATTCTGCTGTTGCCTTGATGGCAGCCGGGAAGTTTCCGGATTCTGTAATACCTAAGGCAGCTCTTGCTACAAAGAAACCAGCAGTACTTTGAATCAGTGCATGGCCCATAGCAGCAATACTCCACAAAACAAGAGAAAGCGCATACCCTATCTTGGTACCCAATTTATCAATTAACCGTCCTGCACCAATCATTGCAAAAGCGTAAGCCAATTGAAAGGCCACCGTGATATTTGCATAATCGGTTTCTGTCCACTTAAATTCAGGAACAAGGTAATCTTCCACTACCAATGAAATAACCTGCCTATCCAGGTAATTTATTGTTGTAGCAAAAAAAACGAGCGAGCAGATTGTCCACCTGTATTTCCCTATGGCTTGTTGTGACATTCGTTATGATTATGGGGTTAAGAATGGTTTCGGTCATGGCCTTATTGATTTGATAATACTTAATGCATCCCTGGTGAGAGCCTCTATTTGTGCATAGTCTTTTTGGTCCAGCAATTGTTTACTGATAAGCTTACTTCCCATACCTACTGCACAAACACCCGCTTTAAACCAACCGGCAATATTTTCCTTATCTAAATCTACTCCTCCTGTAGGCATAAATAACAAGTTTGGAAAAAGTTCTTTAATGGCACTAAGAAACGATGGGCCTAAAATATTTCCAGGAAATAATTTCACTATGCTTGCACCTAACTTTTCTGCCCTGATTATTTCGGTAGGTGTCATACATCCCGGCACCCATAACATTTCATTTTTGTCGGCCATTTTGGCTACTTCTTTTACAAGCCCTGGACTTATCAAATAGTCTGCCCCCGCATCTATGAAAGCCTTTGCCGAATCAGCATCCTTTATTGTACCAATACCCAGGTACATGCCTTTTAAATCGGAATCACACACCTTTCGCATTTCTTTAAAATTCGTTAAGGCTGCTTCTCCGCGGTTTGTATATTCTACGGTTCTTATTCCCGCATTGTAGAGTGCTTTTAAAACGTGAATGCTAACTTCAGTATCCTTATAAAAAAATAATGGCAAAATGCCTTGCTGAGGAATCAATTGCAGTAGTTCTGATTTCTTATCCATACAAGAATTATTATTGGCACGCAAGTATACAATATTGTAGCAATATAAATTGAAACAGATGAAAGATACAAACCATAAAGATGGTATTCATTGATTCAGAAGCGGAGTAAGAATTTTTTACGCAAACGTTACCAGTGTTTTTGTCTACAAATTATCAGCCGGTTTAAGTTGTATTATAAATTTAATGATATTTGAAAGATTATATTTAATATGAATGGCTTCGAGGCATGCCACGGCTCAAAGCCGCGACATGCCTTTAATTTAAATTTTTATTCTTAAATCATAGAACCAATTATGTCGAAAAAAGTAGTAACCCTGGGAGAAATTATGATGCGATTATCAACTCCCGATTTCCTGAGATTTGTACAATCAGATCGGTTTGATGTTACTTATGGAGGTGGTGAAGCGAATGTTGCCGCTGCCTTATGCAATTATGGTCTGCAGGGAACTTTTGTAACAAAAGTACCTGATAACGCTTTAGGACAATCTGCTATCAATCATTTACGCCGGTATGGTGTAGATACACAATTTGTTGCCAGGGGCGGTAAAAGGCTCGGAATATATTTTTTAGAAACGGGGGCGTCCATGCGTGCCTCACAAGTTATTTATGACCGTGCGCAAGCTTCTATTGCCGATGTTGATATTTCGGAATTTGATTTTGATAAAATATTAGAGGGTGCCGATTGGTTTCATACTACAGGTATTACCCCTGCATTAAGCGACAAATCTGCTGTTCTTACCGAAGCCGCTTTAAAAGCAGCAAAGGCAAAAGGAATTACAACAAGCATTGACCTTAATTACCGGAAAAAACTGTGGAGCAAAGAAAAAGCGCGGGAGGTCATGACAAGACTTTGCCAATATGTCGACGTATGTATAGGTAATGAGGAAGATGCTGAAACAACACTTGGTTTTAAAAGTGCGGGAACAGATGTTACTAAAGGTGAACTAAACCTGGATGGATATAAAGATGTGTTCAAACAGATGAAAGAGAAATTTAATTTTAAATATATTGCTTCAACATTACGGGAAAGCCATAGTGCATCAGACAATGGTTGGAGCGCTCTGGTATATGATGGCAAGGAATTTCATCATACCAAACAATATGAAGTGCGTATTGTTGACCGCGTTGGCAGTGGAGATTCTTTTGCAAGCGGATTTATTTATGGACTGGTAACAGGAATGCCCATGAATGATGCAGCAGAATTTGGTGTTGCGGCATCCGCAATAAAACATACTATTCCCGGTGATCTCAACCATGCTACACTGTCTGATGTTAAAGACCTGATGAAAGGTGATGGATCTGGAAGAGTGCAACGATAGGCTGAGGTTTAAGGTGTGAGGTGTAAGGCATATGGTTTACGATAATTGGGATCCCTAATAGTAATCGCCTTATTCAATATGAAAACTATAAACCTATAAATCCTCTTTCAACCATTCATTTTAAACCTCACACCTCAAACCTCAAACCATGATTATAGACACACTGGAGAATGCGGCAAAATATTATTCTATTCATCCTCATTTTGAAAAAGCATTTCAGTATATCCAGTCAACAAATGTTGAAACTCTGGAAGACGGCAAGTATGATATCGATGGAGACAATTTGAGGGCCATTGTTTCCAATAAAAAAGGGATGACCTCAACTGAATCAGTGGCTAAATTCGAGTGTCACAATAAACACATTGATATTCAACTTTGCATTCGTGGTATTGAACAATTTGGCTGGAAACCCAGAGGGGCCTGCGTACAGCAAAGAGGAGAATACAATCCTGAAAAAGATGTTGTATTTTATAATGATGCTCCCGATATGTACTTTGAATTAAAGGACGGCCAGTTTGCTATTTTTTACCCGGAGGATGTTCATGCTCCAATGATCGGTCCCGATCTTATCAAAAAAATGGTTATCAAAGTTAGATTATAATAGTATGCCTCATCGCTGGCTCAAAACTTATAAGGTTTTGCATCGTGGAGCCGGCACTGCAAAATTATAGGTTTAAGAATGCAGCGATACATCCTTACACATTGAAATATTCCTTTGCATTATAATAGCAAATATTCTGTATTACCTCACCGATCCATTTTTCATCATTAGGTAATTCGCCGTTTTCCATTTCATTCCCAAAAAGATTACAAACGACGCGTCGGAAATATTCATGTCTCGAATACGAGAGGAAACTTCTTGAATCTGTAAGCATACCAATAAATGTGCTGACCAGTCCCATGTTCGATAAGGCATTCATCTGTTTTTCAATTCCATCTTTCTGATCTAAAAACCACCATCCTGATCCAAATTGGATTTTCCCTTTGATACTTCCGTCATTGAAGTTGCCCGCCATCGTTGCGAATAATTCATTATCGCCGGGGTTTAAATTATAGATGATCGTTTTTGTTAATTGCCCGGTAGTATCGAGCGCATCGAAAAAGCGGCTCATGGCAGTGGCTTGAGACATATCAGCAATAGAATCAAATCCTGTATCCGGGCCTAATTGACGCATCATCCTGCTATTATTGTTTCGCAATGCACCCAGATGAAATTGTTGTACCCAACCTTTCGCATGGTACATGCGACAGAGATGTAATAAAATAAAACCAAAAAATGAATCTGGTTCCGAAAAAGGCAATGAGTTTTTAGTCAAAATGAAATCAGCAAATTCTTTTTCAGCGGCCTTGCTCAACTCATATGATGCTGGCAATTGCTGAAAACCATGATCTGAGACACGGCACCCATTTTCATGGAAGAAATCTATCCGCTGCTGTAATGCATCCAGTAAAGAGGGAATATCTTTTATTTGAACTTTACTGGAACTTTCAAGGCGGTGGATGTAAGCGAGAAACACCTCACGGTTATGGATGGCACAAACTTTATCGGGGCGAAAGCTGGGTAACACTTTGGTCGCAAACCCTTCTGCAGCCAGTTGCCGGTGGGAAGCAAGATCATCACATGGATCATCTGTTGTACCAACCATTTCTACTTTAAAATGCTGTAATAAAGAACGTGTTGAAAAACCATTTTCCTGAAGTAACGTGTTACATTGATTGTAAATTGAAGGCGCTGAAGTTTCATTCAAATATTCTGATATCTCAAAAGGATTTAGCAATTCGAGCTGTGTCCAATGGAACAAAGGATTTCTGATAGTATAAGGCACCACTTTCGCCCATTGTAAAAATTTCTCTTCATCACTCGCATCCCCCGTTATAAATTTTTCATTAACACCAAATCCGCGCATTGCCCTCCATTTATAATGATCTCCTTTAAGCCATATTTCAGTGAGGTTTTTAAAATTTTTATTCGCGGCAATTTCCTGCGGGGGAAGATGATTGTGGTAATCTATTATGGGCATATCTTTCGCATACTGATGATATAGAATTTTTGCCTTCTCGCTATTTAATAAAAAATCCTCATTAATAAAAGCAGATTCCATAACACCGTTTGCACCGGATTTATTTTGAGATAAATGTTTCATGAACTTGTCTTTAAATTACACAATTAGTTTGCTGGAAAAGCTTTCTATAGGAAAGGCTTTTGAAATTTTGGTATTTTCTTTTCATGGTTACAAAATTTCTCTATTAACTAAACTTATACACCACCAAAAATCGAAAATCCACCATCAACGCAGATCATTGAACCGGTTACAAACTGGGATGCATCACTTAGTAACCACACCAAAGCTCCCTTTAATTCGTCGGGCTTACCGAAACGTTTAAATGGTGTTTGGCGGATAACTGTTTCACCTCGTTCAGTATAACCGCCTTCAGGCTTCGTTAGTAGGTTACGATTTTGTTCAGTTAGAAAAAATCCAGGGGCTAAGGCATTCATCCTGATTTTGTCCCCGTACCTTTTCGCCAACTCAACGGCAAACCATTGATTATAACAATCCACTGCAGCTTTCCCCATATTATAACCGAGTACTTTGGTAATAGCTCTTTTAGAATTCATAGAAGAAATATTTACGATACTTCCGTTACCGGTTTTGGCAATGGTTTCACCAAATATCTGTGTAGGAATTACCGTGCCCCACAGATTGATATCCATTACCTTTTTCATGCCATCAATCTTAATACTAAAAATGCTTTCTTCAGGTTGTAAAACTCCATCAGGCATGTTCCCTCCGGCCGCATTGACCAAACCGTCGATAGTGCCAAATTTTTCAATCATCTTATTCCGTGCTTCGATGAGTTGTTGTTCATTTAATACATCTGCAACAAGCGCAATGGCCTTTCCACCATTTTTGTTTATTGTCTCCGCTCTTTCATTAGCGATAGTTTCATTGCGCCCCAGAATGCCTACTGAACCCCCTGCCTCAACAATACCATTGATAAATGAATTTCCCAAAATGCCGGTTCCCCCTGTAACTATAATTACTTTGTCTTTCAGTGAAAACATATTATCCATGTGAGAAAATTTTTTTTGTAATGATATTGTGAAAATTATCTGAAAACTTACCCGTTACTCCAAAACATTTTTGTTGAAGTAATGGCCCTAATATCAGAATTTATCTGATGCTTCTCAAGCCGTTTATCGTAAATCTTTAATTTGAACAGCATCCATATCAGTAAATTCCATATTTTCTCCTGCCATGCCCCATATAAAACTATAGTTAGTGGTGCCGCTGCCCGCATGAATGCTCCAGGGAGGTGAAATAACGGCCTCATGATTACCGATAAGGATATGCCTGGTTTCTGTAGGCTGTCCCATATAATGAAATACTCTTTGATCGTTCGCCACATCAAAATAAAAATACACTTCCATTCGACGGTCGTGTGTATGGGCAGGCATAGTATTCCACACACTGCCTGTATGCAAAACGGTCAATCCCATTACCAGTTGACAACTTTGGATCCCGTCCTTGTGAATATATTTATATATGGTTCTTTGATTAGCAGTTTGTGTTGTCCCAAGATCTACTTTGATCGCTGAACTACTGTTCATCAATGAAGCAGGGATACGTGCATGAGCCGGGGCGGACAATATAAAAAACACAGAAGGTTGCTCATTACTCTTACTTACAAACTCTACCTTCTTTGTTCCTTTGCCAAGATACAAACAGTCTAATTTTGAGACTAAAAAATGTTCACCGTCTGCAATAATTTCTCCTTCACCTCCAACGTTTATAATTCCCATTTCCCTTCTTTCTAAAAAATATTCAGAGCGAAGATTTTCGTAATTACCTAATGTAAGTGCATGGCCGGCGGATTTTACAATGCCTGTAACCATACGGTCATAGTGGGAATACACAAAACTGGCCGAGTTATCCTGTGCGAGACCCTGAATTAAAAAATTTTCTCTTATGGCTTTGGTATCATATTTTCTGAAATCATCAGGATGCACGCTGTGTAAAATCTTCATATTTAAAATTTCCTTTGAAAATTTGATGTGAAACCAGGAGGTGTGAAAGTAATAAAAAAAGATACTTGTAAACCATATATCCTTCAGCTATAAGAATTCTATTTACACAAATTTCAATTAGTAGCCCAGTGAGGTTTAAATGATACCAAAAACCAAATGGGGATAGGCCTAACTAACGGTCATTATGAATTGTAAAAGAAATTCGCTTTTTTTAAAGAGCATTTATATCAGACGACAAGTTGAAATATTTTTTCTGGTTATTAAGTAAAAGTTGAAAATTTTTACGCAATCGTTTCCGGGGGTCATTATTTGATATACAATTAAAATAATCCGCAAAATCCATAGACAGATTTTTATTTATATGGAAGCAGGAGTGTAAAAAATGCCCTTGTTATTATAATGAGACACCTCTTCTCCATGGAATAAAATCATCCTGCCCCATAGTAACTGCTTTGGGCTGAACAACCCCGCTTGCTACCTCAATAACATAATCCAGGATTCTTTCGGCTACCACATCAATCGTTTCCGATCCTTCTATGATCGTTCCGCAATTGATATCATGGATATCTGGCATTTTTGTAAACGTCTTTGTATTAGAAGACACCTTAATAACTGGCACTATAGGATTCCCTGTGGGAGTACCCAACCCTGTTGTAAAAAGAACAATATTTGCGCCGGAAGCCACTTCGGCTGTAGTACTTTCTACATCATTACCGGGAGTACAAAGTAGATTAAGCCCTGGTTTGTTTACTTTTTCGGGGTAATCCAAAACATCAGATATCATAGATGTTCCGCCTTTTTTAGCAGCACCGGCCGATTTTATAGCATCGGTAATCAGTCCATCCTTTATATTTCCGGGAGAAGGGTTAGCATAAAATCCAGAACCTGCTTCTTCCGCACGCGCACTGTAGGTTTTCATCAAATCCATAAATCGAAGAGCCGTTGCTTCATCTACACATCGGTCACTGAGTTCTTGTTCAACCCCGCATAATTCAGGAAACTCAGAAAGAATTACTGATCCATTTAGTGCTACGAGTCGGTCTGAAAATGCCCCCAGGGCAGGATTGGCTGAAATTCCGGAAAATCCATCAGAACCACCACATTCAAGCCCTACACATAATTTAGAAAGGGGTGCAGGTTTACGTTCGAGTTTATTCGCTTCGATTAATCCTACAAATGTTTGTTTAATCGCCTTTTTAAGAAGCTGATTTTCGGTTCCTTCTTTTTGCTGTTCCAATAAAATCAGCGGCTTTTTAAAATTCGGATCACGTTTGGATATTTCCTGTTGCAGGATACTGACCTGGGCATTCTGGCATCCAAGACTTAAAACTGTTGCCCCTGCTACATTGGGGTGAGTAATGTACCCTGCCAGTAAACCGCATAATGATTGCGCATCTGATTTGGTACCTCCGCAACCCATGCTATGGGACAAAAATTTAATACCATCGATATGAGGAAATATTTTTTGGTGGCTTTTTTCGGTATAAATATTTTCAAAATCTGCATTTAAAATCTGGTCTTCTGACCTTCCGGCCTGATACATATCAATTAAGCCTGCAACATCTGATTGAAACGCCTTAGGCTTGCTATATCCAAGGTTATCCACCAGTGCTTCTTTCAAAACCTCTATATTACGATTCTCACAAAATACCAAAGGAATGACAATCCAATAATTGGCAGTGCCTACAGAACCATCCTCCCGATGGAAACCCATAAATGTCTTGTTCTTCCATTTAGAAACATCAGGTTTGTTCCAGTTTGATCTTCTTTCGCCTAATTTAAAATCGTTTGTTGCATGATGAATGTTATTAATAGTAATAGGAGCGCCTCTCGGAATAGTTTCATTGGCCTTTCCAACCAACACTCCATACATAAATATGTTATCTCCCGGATTTAAGGGATGAAATGAAAATTTATGTTTCGCAGCAATATTATCCATGAGGGCAAACGTATCTCCGTTCAACTGTATAGAGGTTCCTTTAGGTAAATCCTGTAATGCAACAATCGCATTATCCTGAGGATGTATTTGTAAATATTTTTTAGTTTCCTGCATAAAAAGGGGGTAATTCTCTTGCTTTGGTTCAAATAAAACTAAGATTTAAAGTTCAGTTAGTGCCAAAATTAATCCATCTATGCTGTTCGTGGAAAGTCTGCCAGTTAAATTTCTCATCCAGTTATTTTATTGATCCTTTTTTATGAGATCGTGAATAATAATAGTTGTAGTGATTGATTCTATGATTCTATAAATGATTAAAAAATCAGTCCTGGTTCAAGGTAATCAAGGATACCTATCTTAGAGGCATTAACTCAATGACTCCTTATGAGTCTATAATTTTAGAATTACATGAAAACAATTCAATGGGGGATAATTGGTTGTGGAGATGTGACTGAGAAAAAAAGCGGACCGGCATTCAATAAAGTTAATCATTCACGCCTTATAGCAGTCATGCGCAGGGATGGTATAAAAGCAAAAGAGTATGCCCTTCGCCATGGTATTTCAAAATGGTACAATAGTGCGCAAAAATTGATCGACGATGAAGAAATCAATGCGATTTATGTAGCCACGCCTCCGCTCTTTCATGAAGAGTACACTATTTCTGCCCTCAGGGCTGGGAAAGCAGTTTATGTAGAGAAGCCCATGGCGGTTTCTGCCCTTGCAGCCGAAAAAATGATGAAGGTTTCCTTTGAAACAAACAACAAACTTTCCATTGCTCATTACCGCAGGCAGCAACCCATGTTTAAAAAAATAAAATCACTTTTAGAAAGCAATTCAATTGGAAAAATCCGAATGGTAAATCTTAAGTTGTTCCACCCTCCAGGGCCCGCTAACTCAAATCAGGATGTCACAAATTGGCGGATAGATCCGGAAATTTCCGGGGGAGGATTGTTTCACGACCTCGCTCCCCATCAACTAGACCTGATGCTTTATTTTTTTGGGAAACCCGTAGAGGCTTCCGGAATTTCCCTGAACCAGGCTGGCCTATATAGAGCAGATGACTTCGTAACAGGGTTTATTCGTTTTGAAAAAGGGGTAATATTTAATGGAACCTGGTGTTTTACTGTCTCTCCCCATGAAGAATCTGATATCTGCGAAATCATTGGATCAGAAGGAACCATCCTCTTCAGTATATTTAAACCCCTGGAAATAACCCTGAGCAATAACAACAATAAAGAAATATTCAAGTTTGAAACTCTGGAACATGTACAGCAACCCATGATAGAAGCTGTTGTTAAATATTTTATAGATGAGGGGCCCAATCCATGCTCTGCTGAAGAGGGTGTTGAAACCATGCGACTGATAGATACTTTTACAAATAGGAAATAATGTGGTACCCTATTAAACTTTCATTCAAAGAAGGGCGTCTAACCTGAAAGTACCAGGTTGTGCATAAATGGTTGTAAGTATTTTCATTTATTACATTTCCTGTATATTATTATTAATGACATTTACACAAGCCTAAACACCTATTTCCTCATGTGTTTTTTTAGGTTTGTAAAGAATAAAATTTACCAATGGATCTGCATCTGATCAATCTCGAAACAGGAGTTTTTATTGAAACCCTATTCTATGCTGAACATTTCTCGGTTTGCCAAATGGATAGCATTTTAGCAGAGCTTGAGAATATGAGCCCCACTAACAGACTCTGGGTGGTAGGCGCCCCGATAAACTTGAATTAAAATCGGAAAAAAAGCAGGAAGAATATGACCTAAATAATAAAAAAATAAAAAATTTTTGCTTTTCCTGATTACATGTATATCTTCACAAAAAGAAAGCCCTCCTGAGAACAGGACGGCCTCTAACGATTGCTTGCCATATGAAAAAAAGTTGAGATAGTATCAGGTGCTGAATTCTCAGCTTTCGAATGAGCCTCTAACGATAATTGCTGTAACGATTGCCTGCCATTTTTATAAACTCATTCTCTAAAACAAATATAAGACGCTTCATGATTCCCTTTTTACCAAATAAAAAGGGATATCATTATGCCAAACAAGTGGCGTCATTCTAAAACCCATAACCACATTGGATTTGAAGCGAATTATTACATTATGTCCAATCGATTTTCAGATTCTTTATTTCAATTAATACATTCTTTGGAGAAATCCGAAAAAAGGCATTTCAAACTTTATATCAACCGAAGTTCTGCAAAGGAAAACCTGAAGATTGTTCAGTTGTTTGATGCCCTGGACAAGATGAAAGAGTATGATGAAAAACTCTTGCTTAAAAAGTTATCCGGAACAGCAAAGCCACAATTATCAAATCTTAAAATTCATCTCTATCGACAGGTATTAGCAAGTCTGCGCTTATTAAAAAGTGCAGAAAGCATAGACCTCCAATTGAACGAACAGCTCGATTATGCACACATTCTTTATAAAAAAGGATTGTTCTTTCAAAGTCTTAAAATATTGGATAGAGCAAAGGAAACAGCCAAGGCCAATAATAAATTCAATTTTTTAATTCAGGTTATTGCGCTTGAAAAAAGAATTGAAGCACTTCATATTACAAAGAGCATACAAGACAGGGCTGAAAAATTATCAGCAGAAGCGAAAGAAGTTAACAGGCATATTGATATGGTAGCGAGACTGTCAAATCTTTCCCTGCAATTATACAGCTGGTATATCAAAAACGGTCATGCGCGAAATGAAAAAGATGAAGCAGGCGTCATTCAATTTTTGCAAGACCATTTACCTGATGATGCTGCTGAACAAACTGGTTTTTATGAAAGGCTTTATTTGTATCAAAGCTATTGCTGGTATGCATTTATACGACAGGATTTCTTAATGTATTACAGGTATTCGCAAAAATGGGTCGACCTTTTCCATGATCAGCCATTGATGCAGCGTGTAGAGACGGGCCACTTTATAAAAGGAATGCATAATTTATTAAATGCACATTTCGATCTCCGTAACTCCCAGAAATTCGAAATGGTTTTACGACAGTTGGAAGTCTTTGCTCAAACGCCCCGGGTACGCGAGAATGATAGTTTCCGAATCCAGGCATTTATTTATATCAGTAGTGCTAAAATCAACCAGCATTTTATGCTGGGCACCTTTAAAAACGGGCTTGCCCTGGTTCCAGATATTGAGGGCAAATTAACTGAATATAATTTATTTCTTGACAAGCATCGGATCATGGTTTTAAATTATAAGATCGGCATGCTTTACTTTGGGAGTGGTGATTATTCTACGACTATAGACTATATGCAGAAAATTATCAATGACCCTGTTGATCTCAGAAATGATCTCCAATGCTATGCCCGCCTTTTGCATTTGATGGCGCATTATGAAATGGGAAATTTCAGTATTATGGAATCCTTGATAAAGTCTGTATACAGGTTTATGAGTAAGATGCAAAACTTAACCGTTGTTGAAGAAGAAATGTTCAGATTTTTACGGAGTTCTTTCCATGTATCCAGGCACAAATTAAGGCAGGAGTTGGAACTCTTTTTAAACAAAATAAAACACCTTGAAAAAAACAGGTTCGAAACCCGCGCCTTTGCGTATCTCGATATTATTTCATGGGTAGAAAGCAAAGTTTATCAAAAAAGCATGAGTGAAGTAATCCATGAAAAATCCCTCAATAGCAGGAAGCGTATTTATAAAGAAAGTGCCCAGTCGAACAAATGATTTCCCATTATTATCACTACTCTGGTTGCTTCTTTAATTTTTTTGAAAGGAATGCTATCCCATCTTTATAAGAAGTTGGCAATAATTGATATGCTTTCTCAAATTTCTCCGATGAAAAAATATAATCATATTGATACTGGTAATACATCTCTATGCTTTCATGAATTGCATTATCAAACAATCCCATGGTGTTTAGTAAGAACTTATTCACACGCATGTATCGAGGCCGTACATTAAAGGCTTCAGCTGCGAGGTGAAGGAATTGTGTGCCCGTCAGTGCGGGTGCTGTAGGCAAATGCCAGGTTTGGTTCCCTGATTGTTGATCATTAGCCAAAGTATATAAGGCTTTGCCTGCATCAGGCACGTACGTAAATGAATGCATTGTTTTGGGATTACCTAACCACATAGCTTTCTTCTTTTTTGCATACTTTTCAAGGAGTATGGAATCAAAGAAGTTATTCATTGTTTCAGCCCCGTAAAAATTCGCAGCTCTTGCTATTGTAGCATTGATATTCCCCGCTTTTGCTAGTTTTGGGAAGGATCGCAGATGAAGATGACCGGAGAAAATGGCCCATTCGTCCTCTGTAAATACAACAAATTTTTCCATGTATTTTCTAAATATCTGCAATTGCAGAGAAGATGGGGTAAGCATAAATAAAGTTAAGAATTCTTTACAGGGAAATTTCGCTGTAATAAACCGGGATGTGAAATTTAGCGATAATACGTTCGACCATGCGCCGAACATAATTTTAGAATACATATTAAAAAATTCCGATTGATCTTGAAACTTAACAATTTAAATTGTCACCTGTAATATGATTAAGGACTAAATAGGATACTTATAACTAAATCGATTAATAGCTATATATTTAAGGAATCTTAACCCCCTTAATGAATATGATCCTGGATAAATTATCCAGCCCTGAGATCAGTAAGATTGCATCTTTCCCAATTCTTACTTAACCGCAGAAACAAACCAACAATTGTTAAGCAAATCAGGGTAAATGGTTTTTAGGAAACCTGAGTCAGGCGATGGGAATTCTTCAAAACAAAACGTTTAATTCAATTGGTAATACAAAATACTATCCAGGATATTTTATCGCATCTTGGAATCTCATTTCCAGGTGTCAACCTGATGCGCAAATATGCAAATGAAAAACCACCGCTCCGGGCGGAGTTGTTCACTGCAGATCAGATGGCACAATACAGCAAAGCTCTTGCACTGGCGCATAAAACCGGCACCGGCCTTGCGCCCGACCAACTCCTGAAAAGATTAGCTGATAATGAAGATGCCCTCGTTGAAGTGCATGACCTTTTGACGGAAACCGTAAAAGCTACACGCAGGATTCCTCCTGCCGGAGAATGGCTCCTCGATAATTTTTATCTCATCGAAGACCAGATAAGAACCGGCAAAAGACACCTTCCAAAAGGTTATAGTGAAAGTCTTCCCTGGTTATCTCAAGGTCCCTCCGAAGGCCTTCCCCGGGTTTATGATATTGCACTTGAAATAATTTCGCATAGTGATGGCCGGGTGGATGCGGGAGGCTTGAGCGGTTTCATCGCGGCTTATCAAGGCGTCACTAATCTGGAGTTGGGTGAACTCTGGGCTATTCCTATTATGCTTCGACTGGCCCTTATCGAAAATCTGCGTAGGGTTGCGGTAAGAATTGCAATAGGAAGAATAAACAGGAACCTTGCGGATTATTGGGCCGATAAGATGAAAGAAACAGCAGAGAAGGATCCTAAAAGCCTGATTCTTGTTATTGCAGACATGGCCAGGTCTGATCCCCCTATGGAAAGTTCATTTGTTTCTGAGCTTACAAGGCGCTTGCAAGGCAAAGGTCCTACATTAGCCCTACCACTTACCTGGATGGAACAGCGCCTTTCGGAAATGGGACTCACAAGCAACGATCTTGTACAACAGGAAAGCCAGAAACAAGCCGCCGACCAGGTTTCTATGAGTAACAGTATAGGTAGTCTTCGATTCCTGGCAACTATGGATTGGCGTGAGTTTATTGAAACCATGAGTATTGTAGAGCAAACGCTTCGGGAAGATATTGATGGAATATATGGCCTAATGGATTTCGCCACTCGCGATCGCTATCGTCATGTTGTGGAGAAAATTGCCAAGAATAGTAAAATTACCCAACAGGAGGTTGCACAGATAGCTATTACCCTCAGCCGAGAAAGTGCTTCCAAGGAAGAAGATGGAAAACGCATGGCACATGTTGGATACTATCTCGTAGATAAGGGCATTTCGCAAACCGAAAGATTGGCGAAAATGGAATTTTCTGATTTGCAAAAAGTAAACAGACTCATAAGCCGTTACCCTGTGCTCGTTTATGCAACAAGCATCACATTGATCACCGTGATACTTAGCGGAGCATTGATGTTAAAAGCTCAAGACGATGGAATCACACAAAATCTGCTCATCCTCGTTGGCATCCTGTCCGCCTTATGTGCCAGCCAACTCGCGGTTTCAATCGTCAACTGGGTCGTAACACTCCTGGCAAAACCCTCCCTTTTGCCAAGGATGGATTTCTCAAAAGGGATTCCACAGGAAAGTCGTACACTGGTTGTGGTGCCAACATTGCTTACTACAACTACTGAAATAGGCTCGTTGGTGGAAGCACTGGAAGTAAGATTTTTGGCTAATAAAGATGAAAATCTGTATTTCGGACTGTTAACTGATTTTAAAGATTCTCCTCAGGAAACGCTGGAAGATGACGATGAATTATTACAGTTGGCAAAATCACAGATTGAGAGTCTTAATAAGAAATATGGTGCTGAAAAAAATGAGTTATTTTTTCTATTTCACCGGCCACGAAAATGGAATCCCCGTGATAAAATTTGGATGGGGTATGAAAGGAAACGCGGGAAGCTTACGGATTTAAATAGTTTATTACGGGGCGGCGCAGGCCATGATTTTTCATGTATAGTTGGTGAACCCGGGATCTTTACCCAGGTAAAATATGTTATTACTCTTGATTCTGATACTCAATTACCGCGGGATTCAGCATGGAAGCTTGCAGGTACGATGTCACACCCCCTGAACCGTGCGCTTTATAGCAAAAAAAAGAAAAGAGTTACTAAAGGATACGGAATCCTTCAACCTAGGGTGGCCGTTAGTCTTGCCGGATCCAATCGCTCATGGTATGCACAAATGCATGGCAGTGATTCGGGCCTCGATCCATACACACGCGCTGTCTCGGATGTGTACCAGGATCTTTTCGGAGAAGGGTCATTTATAGGTAAAGGAATTTATGAAGTAGAAATATTCGAACAGGCTTTGAATGATCGTTTCCCGGAAAACCGCATCCTCAGCCATGACCTTCTCGAGGGATGTTATACCAGATCCGGTTTTTTAAGTGATGTTCAGCTGTATGAAGAATACCCGGCAAGTTATAGGGCGGATGTGAGCAGGCGTCATCGCTGGATAAGAGGAGACTGGCAGATTGGAGGATGGATTTTACCATGGGTACCTGGAAGTAATAAACGTCTCCACAAGAATCCTCTTTCCACACTTTCCAGATGGAAAATTTTTGATAATATCCGACGGAGTCTTGTTCCAGTTGCCCTTACCATCTTATTAGTATTAGGTTGGGCTGTATTATCATCTGCTTGGTTTTGGACCTTGTCAGTGATCGGTATCATCATACTTCCATCTGTCATTACAACGGTTTGGAATATGATTCACCGGCCGGAAGATGTTTTTATACGTCAGCATATTAAAAATTCTATTCGTGCCGCCTACAGAAATTTTATCCAGGCGGCTTTCTCGATTATATGTTTGCCTTTCGAAGCATTTTATCACCTCGATGCCATTATTCTTACAAACTGGCGCATGGTGATTACAGGTAAAAAATTGCTTGAATGGAATCCTTCCGGAAACCTTGAAAAAACAAATCCCAAAGGATTAATTGATTCTTTCAGAACTATGTGGATCGGTCCCTTACTAGGGTTGGCAATTTTTATTTACCTAATTGTTAATGCACCCATCGCATTAATTGTGGCTGTACCTATATTGATCTTGTGGATGCTTTCTCCTGGTGTTGCATGGGTAGTCAGCCTCCTTATCACTAAAAAGAATGCAAACTTAACGGATGATCAAACTATTTTCCTGCAGTTACTTTCAAGAAAAACATGGGCATTCTTTGAAAAATTTGTAGGTCCGGAAGACAACTGGTTACCACCAGATAATTTCCAGGAGCATCCTGCTCCGGTGATTGCTCATCGCACCTCTCCTACCAATATCGGCCTGTCACTTCTTTCAAACCTGGCAGCGTATGATTTTGGGTATCAAACCGCAACACAGCTCATTGAGCGTACTACCAGTACTGTTAGTACGATGGAAAAACTGGAGAGATTTCGGGGACATTTTTACAATTGGTATGATACCGAAACCTTACAGTTGCTGCCGCCACGCTATGTTTCAACTGTTGATAGTGGTAATCTTGCAGGCCATTTATTAACACTGCGCCAGGGTCTGATCACTATACCAAATCAAAAAATAGTAAGCCTCCGTCTGTTCGAAGGTCTGGGGATCACATTCCGGGTATTAGAGAGTTTTGTTGATAAACCAGGTTCGGAAAGAATTTTGTCTTTAAGAAAAACGCTGGATCTTCATCTAAATGTTCAACCTCTAACCCTTCAGGCTGTTCTGGACGCTCTTGAAAATATAGTAAAGGATGCCATTGAAATTGTAAAGATCCATGAAAAAAATATAGAGAGCGACTCCTATTGGTGGGCCTCTGCGCTTTTGCAACAGAGCCAATCAGCGTTAAAGGAAATAACCACTTTTGCTCCATGGTTATTATTACCGCCAACGCCGCAAAAATTTTCCGACATACCCGTCATCTCTCAAATCTCTTCAATAACTGAATTATCAAGAATAGAACCCGATTTGCTTCCGGAAATAAAACGACGCCGGTTAACCGAAAATACGAATGCGGAAAATGAATGGCTTGATATGTTTCACACTTCCATTATTCAGGCTGGCCAGACCGCCAATCAAACAATCGTATCCGTCGATCATCTGGTTACGCAAACCTTTGAATTGGCAGATATGGAGTATGATTTTCTTCACGACAAATCAAAGCATCTCCTAGCTATAGGCTATAACGTTGAAGAACATCGCAGAGACCCTAGTTACTATGACCTGCTTGCCTCGGAAGCAAGGCTGTGTACTTTTGTTGCCATCGCTCAAGGGAAATTACCGCAAGAGAGTTGGTTTGCATTAGGCAGGCTTCTGACAAATACGGGTGGAGATCCAATTTTGTTATCCTGGAGTGGGTCCATGTTCGAATACCTGATGCCGCTGCTTGTAATGCCTACTTATGAAAATACATTATTAGATCAAACGCAAAAAGCAACGGTTGAAAGTCAGATTGCATATGGAGATCAACGGGGAACTCCATGGGGTGTTTCTGAATCTGGGTACAATATGGTAGATGCAAATTTTAATTACCAGTACCGCGCATTTGGAGTTCCAGGTCTTGGGCTTAAGCGCGGTTTAGGGGCCGACCTGGTTATTGCTCCTTATGCCTCCGTAATGGCGTTAATGGTATCCCCGGAAGCTGCCTGTGAAAACCTGGAACAACTTGCCGAGGATGGATTTGAAGGTAGATACGGATTTTATGAGGCCATTGATTATACAGCCTCCCGCCTACCAAGAGGGCAGACATACGCTGTGGTAAAATCTTATATGGTTCATCACCAGGGAATGGGTTTTCTTTCTTTGGCTTATCTTTTACTAGACAAGCCGATGCAAAAACGTTTTGAAGCGGAGCCGCAGTTTCAGGCAACCCTTTTATTATTGCAGGAGCGTATTCCGAAAACCACTGCTTACTTTACCCATACGACTGATGTTGCCGATACGAGTTCCGTGCCATTAGGTACAGCCACCAGATTGATCAATAATCCTAATACTGCTGTGCCTGAAGTACAGTTATTGTCCAATGGAAGGTATCATGTGATGGTAACCAATGCAGGAGGAGGATACAGCCGGTGGAAAGATATAGCAGTTACCCGTTGGCGTGAAGATAGTACCTGCGACAATTGGGGAACATTTTGTTTTGTACGTGAAGAAAACGGATCTTACTGGTCAGCTGCTCACCAGCCCATTCTGAAACAGTTAAAAAATTATGAAGTTACTTTTTCACAGGGCCATGCTGAATATCGTTTAAGGGATAAAGATTTCGAAACAAAAACAGAGATCATTGTATCCCCGGAAGATGATATTGAAATGAGGAGAGTACGACTTACCAACAAATCGCGAACCCGGAAATCTTTCGAGATAACAAGCTATGCAGAAGTGGTACTAACTTCTGCTGCTGCTGATCTTATACACCCTGCATTCAGCAATCTCTTTGTTCAAACAGAAGTTATTCCCTTGCATCATGCTATTCTTTGTACACGTCGCCCAAGATCTGTTGAAGACAAATCACCTTGGATGTTTCACCTGATGAAAGCTCATGGAGTAGAGACCATAGAGGTTTCCTATGAAACCGATCGCATGAAATTCATCGGACGAGGAAATACCATTGCCAACCCCGAAGCGATGAAACATTTTGAACCTCTTTCTAATACCCAGGGGTCTGTTTTAGATCCTATTGTTGCAATCCGTTATCGGATCTTTATTGAACCTGATGAAACGGCAACAATAGATTTGGTTTTTGGTATTGGAGAAACCCGGGAAATTTGCCAGGGTCTTATAGAAAAATACCAGGATCGGATTCTTGCCGATCGGGCTATAGAATTATCGTGGACACATAGCCAGGTGATCCTGCAACAAATCAATGCAACAGAAGTCGATGCCCAACTTTATGGCAGGCTTGCCAGTTCAATTATTTACGTGAATCCGTCGCTCCGTGCGGATCCTTCTATTCTCATTAAAAATCATCGTGGGCAGTCCGCCTTATGGAGTTATTCTATCTCGGGTGATTTACCAATTGTTTTACTGCAGATCGCTGACTCAGCAAATATTGCTTTAGTGAAACAACTTGTGCAGGCACATGCATACTGGCGTTTAAAAGGCATGGCAGTAGACCTGGTTATCTGGAACGAGGACCAGGGTGGATACCGGCAAGTATTGCAAGACCAGATACTGAGCCTGATGACAGCAGGGATTGGTGCAAATATGACAGATAGACCCGGAGGGATCTTTGTAAGAAATGCCGACCAAATATCTATCGAAGACCGTATCCTGCTACAAACTGTAGCCCGTGTAATTATTTCTGATTCCAAAGGAAGCCTGGCAGACCAGGTGAACCTTAGAAGAACGGTCAAAACACCCATGCCTAACCTGATTCCTTCAATGTCTCATACAATGACCAGGTTGGTCACATCAAATCCACCTTCTCAGGATCTCCAGTTTTTTAATGGACTCGGTGGATTTATGCCAGATGGCCTTGAATATAAAATTACGTTATCAGACAGCCAGAAAACTCCCGCACCATGGGTAAATGTAATTGCCAATCAGAATTTCGGGACCGTTATTTCCGAAAGCGGTCAATCTTATACGTGGGGAATAAATGCTCATGAGTACCGGCTTACGCCCTGGAACAACGATCCTGTCAGTGATCGATGTGGTGAAGTTTTTTACATTAGAGACGAAGAAAGCGGGCACTTTTGGTCCCCGGCTCCATTGCCTGTCAGGGGATCATCCACTTATACTGTGAGACATGGGTTTGGTTATAGTGTATTCGAAAATACTGAGGACGGCATTTATTCTGAATTATGGGTATACGTTAGTCTTACAGAAAGCATAAAATTCAATGTATTAAAATTAAAAAACAATTCAGGGCGAACTCGTCGCTTGACGATTACCGGATATGCGGAGTGGGTACTGGGGGATACGAGGGAGAAGTCTGTTATGCATATTGTTACAGAACTTGATACCAGTAGCGGAGCTTTGTTTGCTAAAAATCAATACAACACCGAATTTAGTGAGCAGGTCTCCTTTTTTGATGTGGATGATTCAAGCCGATACCTCACTGGTGACCGAACTGAATTTATAGGACGAAATGGTTCACTGCGCAAACCTGATGCCATGTACAGGTCAAAACTTTCCGGCAAAACCGGTGCTTCTATGGACCCATGCGCCGCCATTCAGGTAACCTGTGATCTGGCAATTGATCAGGAGCGTGATGTCATCTTTCGGTTAGGAACAGGAAAAAATGCCTATGAAGCAAGTATCACCCTTCGCCAATTCAGAGGATTGAATGCGGCAAATAAGGTACTGGAAGAGGTTCATCAATATTGGAAAAAAACACTTGGCACATTACAGGTTGACACTCCGAATGCAGCTTTGAATATTTTAACCAACGGCTGGCTTTTATACCAAACGATTGCCTGCCGCCTCTGGGCCAGAAGCGGGTTTTATCAATCCGGGGGTGCATTTGGATTTCGTGATCAGTTGCAGGATGTAATGGCTGTAATACAAACTGAGCCAGCCCTTGCAAGAGCACAGATCATTTTATGTGCTTCCCGCCAGTTCAAGGAAGGGGATGTTCAACATTGGTGGCATCCACCAACGGGTAGGGGCGTACGAACACGATGTTCTGATGATTTCCTATGGTTACCATTTGTAACAAGTCGTTATATTTTAAGCACTGGTGACACGGGAATATTAGACGAACAAATTCATTTTCTGGAAGGGCGACCCTTGAATGCGGGTGAAGAATCGTACTATGACTTACCACGTCATTCTGATCTTACTGCAAGTTTGTATGATCATTGTGTAAGGGCTATTCAAAAAGGTTTAGCAGTGGGTGAACATGGACTTCCTTTAATCGGCTCCGGAGATTGGAACGATGGAATGGATATGGTAGGAAGACATGGCAAAGGAGAAAGTGTGTGGCTTGGTTTTTTCCTATACTCTATACTCTTAAGGTTTATAAAAATTTCGGACTCAAAAAATGATACTGCCTTCTCTAAAATTTGTACGGAAAAAGCAGAGCAACTTCGATTAAATATAGACAAGCATGCATGGGATGGGGAATGGTACCGTCGTGCTTATAATGATGACGGCACCCCGCTGGGTTCTGCTAAAAACGATGAATGCCAGATTGATTCCATTGCCCAAAGCTGGTCAGTATTATCTGGAGCTGGCACACCCGAACGCTCCCGCGTGGCTATGGATTCCGTAAATAAGCGACTTGTCCGCAGAGATCTCGGGTTGATTCAATTGCTCGATCCACCGTTCGATAAATCAGCCTTAAATCCAGGTTATATCAAGGGATATGTACCGGGAGTAAGGGAAAATGGAGGACAATATACACATGCTGCCATCTGGATGGTTATGGCCTCTGCGGCATTAGGAGATAACAGTCGTACCTGGGAATTATTCAACATGATCAATCCCATTAACCACGGAAGGACAAAAGAAGAAATTTCAATTTATAAGGTAGAGCCTTATGTTATGGCGGCGGATGTGTATGCTTCCCCTCAGCATAAAGGACGTGGTGGGTGGACCTGGTATACCGGATCCTCCGGATGGATGTATCAGCTTATTGTAGAATCGCTACTGGGCTTAAAAATGGAGTCAGATAAACTTATTATTGCACCCTGCCTTCCTTCAGATTGGAAATCGTTCCGGGTAAAATACAGGTACAGAAGTACCTTTTACCTGATTACGGTCATGCAAACAGAAATAAAACATACCGAAAACACGTTTATGGTTGATGGTCTTTCATCTCAGGATCAAAGTATTCAATTGGTAGATGATCAACTTGAACATTCAGTTGAAATTCATGTTCCGGTTAAAACAACAAAAGCTATGGAGCGTTTGTTGCAACAATAGGCCGGAATGAAAAAATATAAGCTACAGCTGGTATTTATAAAGTATTAAAACAATTAAAACATACATATTCTCATTTAAATTACTCTATGCAAAAATATTTAGTGCTGGTTGAGAAATCCGAGAGCCAATATTCATCTTTTTCTCCCGATGTACCGGGTTGTGTTGCAAGTGGAAAGTCAGTTGAGCAAACCATTGCCAACATGAAAGAGGCGCTGAAATCTCATATCGAAGAATTGGCTGAAATGCCTGAAGCGAAAGGATTGCAACATCATAGAAATAACGGCATTTTTAAAGAAGGTGGCGTAGATGCCAATTGCTTTGTTGTTCATGTGGAGGTTTCTTCTAAAAACAATAGTAACTGAAGTCTACCCTGAGGTTTCAATGGCAATTGATTTTTATTAAATCAAGAATCCATCACTTACTTATAAATCTATTGGTGGTAAATTGTTGTTTTGTAACTCGCGTTCATATTTCTTCCGGTACTTCCGGTTTTTTTTAACTCCTACGCTGGTAGCCATTCCGCTGAAAGTCATTTTTACAATGTAATTGAAAAAAGAGCGGTCGCGCAGGCGCTCAAAATAAACAAGTCCCATTCGGCCTTTATTGTTTTTTTTAATAACTAAAGCATTGGCGAGGAAGGTTGCAAGCTTGCGTGTGAAAGTTGTTTTATCAGCTTCTCCGGGTTTTACTAATTTAATTCGCAGATCGTGGTAATACATGTTCATCTCACCCAATGCAATATTTTCTCTTCCAATCGCACGAAGGTGTAGAGAATCTACTGATCCGGAAGTAATAATAACATTTGATAATGGTGCTAATACCGGGTTTAAAAAGGATAATGAAGTTGGTTTCATCCGCAGAGTCATTAAAAACCCACTAAGCGAATCATTATATGATTCTTTAACCCGGAGGTCAATCAAGGCTGAATCCATAAGGTAGGCATTCAATGAAAGCCCAAGCGAATCATCATCATACAGGTTCCTGTTTTTTATGTTCGTAAGCGCTCCATTGATATGAGTTAAAAATACATTACCCTCTGCTCTGGATTTTGCATTTCTCTCTATATAACTAAGTTGGCCATCGATGATGTTTACACGTGATACTGAAACGGGAAGGGAAATACTCCTTATTAAATTTACCGGAAGTGGTTTAATGATGCCGGATCGAAATGGAGGCAGCTTATCTCTATAAATGGTTATAACCGGATTTGTAATACTAACAGAGTTCGCAATAAGTGATGTGTCGGATTTGTATTTATCTAAATTAAAATCCGTAAATCGAACCGCCCCTGAGTGAAAAGTAATGTAATCTGTCTGGTAGGGTGTGTTTGCAATTACACTGTCACGTGAACGGGTAGGATGATAAGTGAATGAATCCAAATTCAGGGTTTTGCTTGCATTATCATAACCTGCGTTATACCATTTTAGTGTTGTGGTGCTATCAATATATTGTCCGGTTGCTGAACGAAGCCAGGCAGAAACATTAAATTTAACCAATTGATTAAAATCGGCAAGGTAATCTGATGATAAACGCAGATTTCCTATTGCCAGCTCATTTAATAGCAGTTTATTTTTACTTTTTCCTATCAGCATACTATTAGGATTCTGTAAATACAAATTATTGATTACTCCACTCCATAACGGTTTACCATCTTTCTTCGAAAACTGTAAATCTGAAAGTTCTACATCTACAGTACCTTTTTCCACTCCTACTGTTTCACCACTTGCTTTAATTAGAGTTGCCGCATTCGTATGAACTGTTATACTACCCAACCGGACACCCTTATTATTCATTGTTAGTTCAGACGCCTTGATCACGCTGTTATCAGACCGTGGAATATTGATTGTAGTTACTGAATCATTACGATAAGTAGTTATGTGAATATTCGGTTCCCTGGCAATGATGCGATCAATTCGTATCGACGGTTTCTGGGCAGAGTCAGTCACCTCCTCTATTGGCTTACTCCATTTCACAACGTTTACTTTTAACGATTGTGCGTCAACATTTGTAAAATGAATATCCCTGGCAAGAATTCCATTAACATCTACAGAGAAATGGATCAATGGAGATTCAACAATTAAAGAATCTCTTTGGTCGATACTTTCGGCACGAACCTGCGAAATAGAAGAAGGAAATTCACTGGCAATCTGATAAGCGCCGGCTTTAACCTTTAAAGTTCTCCCAGTGAGTGAAAGATTATTTCCTACAAGAATAACCCCAAGCGCTTGCAAAGGCACACCTTGAATTTTGGAAAATGAAGAAACTTTTAATGACTGTATGTAACTGGAAACTGCCATTTTGCTATTTGAAAAGGTAAATAAAGTATTGTTTCCCGAAATATTCTTCAAATGGATATTCGTAGCCTTGGTATTTTTTTTTGAAGGTGCTAATGCTTGCAAACTGACGGTCGCATTTTTCCAGCGCAGTCCATCCACTTCGATGGTTTCAGCATTATCATCCATCAGCATATTATCAATATAAACATCGTTTACCGTGGCGGTTATTTTTTTTGTCGTACTGCGGATTGAGAGCCTATCAGCATGAACCAGGTTGCTACCCGTATATCGTATATTTTGAAGTTCAGCAGTTATATCTTTCAGCTTTAACAAGCCTTTTGAAAAAGAGAACTGGTCAATGGCTTTGCGCAATCCTTCTTTGTTTGTTGATTTTAATAACTTGTTACTGTAAAGACTAAGATTTACATCATGAAAATTAAAAGAGGCAGAAGGACCCAGTTTCATATTTATCTGGCCATTAATGATGTTTACTTTATCCAGGGTTACCAGGTCGTCGAGGTTTTGCAATGATGCAAACAGGTTGGCTTTTTTTCTGTTTACTAATGCTTGATTTCTTCTATAATTAATTACAGGATTATACAAAACAGCCTCTCTGGCTTTTAGGGTTTCATCAAAAACAAGTTGATACCAATCCAAACCGGAAAGTTCGAAATATGGAATTCTGTAATCTCTCTGGCTACGCTGGGTATATTTGCTGGAGGTGGTAGCTACAGAAAAATTATTAAGTACGATTTTATTATTCTTAAAGGTGATACTATCGAAACTGTAAACTGATGAACTATCTTCATTGTACAACCGATAATCCCGCACCAGCATATCGAACTGTTTAACCATTACAGGAACAGAAGAATCAGCCATTATTCGCAAACCCCGCATTTCAAAATTGTCTTTACTCGAATTAAAAAACGATCGGGGTTTATTACCGTTAATGTTAATATGAATTCCTGCATCTTTCACACCTACGAAAGCGAGGTCAAGGTCCCCAGTCAGTTCACGAACTATTTTTTCAGGATCGGGCCTTTCTTTTTTCTTTGTTGTTGAAGTAGCTTGTGTCAGATTAATATCGAATGAAGGGTTTTCACAATAAACGGAATCGGCTCTTATAAGATTATCACGATACATTGCATTAAAGTCAACGCCGATGAGCAATAATTTGGAAAAGAAAATCTGATAACTGCTCTTAAAGCGCTCCGTAGCGGCTGCGGTAATGGTACAACTGTCTAATTCAATGTGTCGGCGAAATAGATGAAGTGTGAACGTTTTAAACGAAAGCTTATGTCGTCCACCGGGTAAAGCAATGTTCTGGTTCGTAGTTCTTAAATCCACACTTTGCTCATCTGCAACAAACTCATCTCTTTTAACCGCATTGTTGTTCGTGCGTAGCACATCTAAATATACATTCGATATAATTACCGGTTTTGACTCCGGTTTCATTTTATTTACCAGCGTCAGGCTGGCATTATTTATAATAATCCGCCTTATTCCAAATCCATCCAAAACATCGAGCATGGAATTATAAAGTTTTCCCATTTCCTGCGGAAGTGAAAGATCATCTTTGACAAATTTTAAAGTTGTATCCTTTCGCCAGAGCGCTACATTAATTTCAGGATCATGTAACTTAATGGAATCGAGCAATAATTTTTTTTGTAATATCAAAGGCCAGAAGGAATGGATGCGCAGGGTTAACTTCCGGAACTTTACGTGATAAGTGGCAGGTTGAGTGATACTATCTGTACTTTCCAGATCTGCCTCTCTCACTTGTAATTTATTTGAAAAAAAATCAAAACTAAGTTTAGAAAGCTTAAGCGTTAGTTTTCCATTGGATTTTTCTGAGATAATTTGTTTTAAAACACCCCGGGCATTGTTGACAAACCATATGTGTAAGCCAAGTATAACAATTACATGTATGCCAATTACAATGAGTAATATTTTAAAGAAACGGCGGAATACGGGCTTAACTGTCATTTATGTAAATAGAATGACCTGCAAAATAAACTTTTCCATTGGGTTAGGTAGCAACAAAGTGATATATGGGTGAATTAACAATTAACTTGCAAATGAGGCCTGGGAACAGATTGATATGTATTCCGATCTGTTAATAGTTTTCTTTTTCAGAATAATCTTAGTTAATGACACTCAATAATTCTTTCTTCCATTACCCTCTTGGCTGGTTTAGATTGGTAGCGCTAGCGGAAGGCATTTCGTATCTAATTTTATTATTTTTTGCCATGCCTTTAAAATATTTCGCAAGGATACCAGAACCTGTGTTTTACACAGGCTGGGTACACGGGTGTTTATTTGTTCTCTATGGATTTCTGTTAATAATAGTATGGGTACAATATCATTGGACATTTTATAAGGCAGTTGTTGCATTTATAGCAGCCTTAGTTCCCTTTGGAACTTTTCTACTTGAAAGGAAGCTAAACAAGGAATACTTTTCTAAATAATAGGCTCTGTCCACTTCCATCCTTTCTAAATATTATTTGGTTAAAAGGCAAAAAAATGGGGTCTGAATAGAAATTCAACCCCGTTTAAAATCCAATATCCTATGAAAAACCGAAACGAAGATAGTTGATACAATCATTCAGAGCAATACCCTTTAGTGGGTATATATAAGATTAACAGAAAGTAGTACAAGAAAAAGGAGGCCTAAATAAAGCAATGGGAAAGAGTAACCCTAGATGCTCCATCATGGAGTATAACTAACAGGCATTGCATGGAATACAGGACTTGCTAAACAGCCCCCTTATGGAGCCTATTATGGATTTATTTCTACGAAGATGTATTTTTAATACTCACCATATGGAGTGCGAAATAAATGCAGGCACGCGGTAGTACCCGCGTGCATTTATTTTAGAAGGCCCTTACCAGAACCGGGCATAGATTAATGTTAATATCAGGAGAATCAAAACTACCAGTACCGTTGTCATAGGCTTCAGTTTGAACATCGACGAATCAATTTCAAACGCTTTCGGGTTTATTCTAGGCCCGGCTAAACTTATTAATACCATAATAAGTACAGTAAATACAAAAGACCATCCCATAGCAATCAAAAAAGGAATTTCATACTCGCCATCCTTATTCAAAAAAGCTGTATATAAAATGGTTTCATTGCCAAACCATGCTGGTGCATAATTGATGAATACAACTGAAAGTACAAACCCGGTAATAACCCCAGCTATCGCTGCAGCGCCTGTAGTCCGTTTCCAGAACATACCCAATATAAACATTGCAAAAACTCCAGGACTGATCAAACCAGTATATTTCTGAATAAATGTGAACCCTCCTTCTCCGCCAATTCCTAATAAATCTTTCCAGGTAAATATAATAGAGATTACCATTGCCACCAGAATGGTTACGCGCCCTGTCCAAACCATTTGTTTTTCAGTAGCATCTTTCTTCATATATTTTTTATAGATATCCAGGGTAAATATCGTTGATATACTATTGGCTTTCCCTGCTAAGGAAGCAACTATGGCAGCCGTTAAAGCGGCTAAGGAAAGTCCCCTGATGCCAGTTGGCAAAAAACCTAATATCGAAGAATAGGCATTATCGGCATTGAAGTTTCCACCGGGGGCCATCTCATTCTGCAAACCTCCGTTTTTGTATAATACGTAAGCGGCTATTCCGGGCAGCATCACGATAACAGGCATCATGAGTTTAAGAAAAGCGGCAAATAAAATACCTGTCCTTGCTGTTTGCAGATCCGCGCCCAGGGCCCGTTGTGTAATGTATTGGTTGCATCCCCAATAATTAAGGTTTACAATCCATTGCCCGGCAAAATACATGGCAATACCCGGTAACATTAAATATTTATTGACTTCACTCTGAGGCGCATTTGGGCCAGGCTTATCCAGAATCATGCGAAAATGTTCGGGAGAATCTTTTAATAATGAATTGAAACCCGCGACTACATCTTTGCCAAATCCAAAGTGCTCACTCACCATTGTCAAAGCGATATAGGTGGTAGCTAAACCGCCTATGATCAATACCAATACCTGTATCACATCAGTGTATCCAATTACTTTCATACCGCCTAAAGTAATAACGATTGCAAATACAGAGAGTCCTAGCATGATAAGGTGAAAATTCTGGCCGCCTGATAGATTATCAATTGCCACAGCTCCGAGATAAAGGATAGATGTGAGATTTACGAATACATACAGGAAGAGCCAGAAAATAGCCATGATCAAACTCACCGTTTCATTATACCGGGTTTTTAAAAACTGCGGCATGGTGAATATTTTATTCTTCAGGTAAACAGGCATAAAAAAAACGGCGACAATGATAAGAGCAATAGCAGCTATCCATTCATAGGCAGCCACCGCAATTCCCACTGTGAACCCGTTTCCACTCATACCAATAAATTGTTCTGCTGAGATATTGGAAGCAATAAGTGAGGCTCCAATGGCCCACCAGGTTAATGAACCTTCTGCCAGAAAAAAATCGTGTGTATCGGTAACAGCTTTCTTCTTTCGCTGGTAAATCCAATAGCCGTATCCTGCTACAATGAAGAAATAAATAATAAAAATCAAATAATCTGCGAATACCAGTTTGTTATCCATAAGCAACCAGCGTTAGAAGTTATTATTTTGGTTCATAAAAATAGGGCAGCTGCGTAACAATAGCATTTATTTTTGAATTTATATCTTATAGGCTACATCACTCCATTTTAATTGATTTTTAAAATGATAGAGTTCGGTTTGCTTATTGATCAGTACATATTCGATACCTGCCATTTCTGAAAAATCTTCCAGGTGTTCAGCGCTTAGATTCTGGCTATAACATGTGTGATGTGCCCCACCTGCCAAGATCCAGGCAGCACAAGCGGTTTGCATATCCGGCAGAGGTTTCCATAGTACCCGGGCTACAGGAAGATTAGGAAGATCAAATTTTGGTGTCACTGCCTCCACTTCATTTACCAGTAACCGAAAGCGATTTCCCATATCAATAATGGATGCGTTTAGTGCAGCACCAGCACCAACATTAAAAACCAATCTTACAGGATCAGCCTTGCCGCCAATACCCAGTGGATGAATTTCACATTTTGGTTTTCCTTCGGCGATACTTTCACATATTTCAAGCATGTGTGCACCGAGCACCATTTCATTGCCAGGTTCAAAATGATAAGTATAATCTTCCATGAAAGAATTTCCACCTTCTAAACCACTTGCCATAACCTTCATCAATCGAACAAGGGCAGCTGTTTTCCAATCACCCTCGCCCCCAAAACCATAGCCCTCTCCCATCAAACGCTGAGCGGCAATACCCGGTAATTGAACAAGTCCGTGCAGGTCTTCAAATGTATCTGTAAAGCCTTTGAAATTTCCTGCTTGCAAAAAATTCCTTAAGCCATTTTCAATTTTTGCAGCTTCTCTCAATGATGCATATTGCTGACTGCCTTTTTTTAAACTATCGGCTAGCTGATACTGTTCATTATACACAGTACATAATTGATCGATCTCCCGATCGCTGGTTTCATTGATCACTTTTACAAGATCACCAATACCATGCGTGTTCACGGAATACCCAAATTTCATTTCAGCCTCTACTTTATCACCATCCGTTACTGCAACATATCGCATGTTATCACCAAAGCGAACAAATTTGGCCCCTTGCCAGTCGTGCCAGCCTGCAGCCGCTCTTATCCATATATCGATTTTTCTAATAATATTTACATCCTGCCAATGTCCTACCACTACCTTTCTCAGTAATCGCATGCGGCTCATTAAAAAACCAAACTCCCTATCCCCATGAGCTGATTGATTCAGATTCATAAAATCCATATCAATATGGTTCCAGGGTATATCACGGTTGAATTGGGTATGAAGATGCAGCAAAGGCTTTTGCAGAATCTTTAACCCTCCGATCCACATTTTAGCAGGAGAAAAGGTATGCATCCAGGCAATGACACCAATGCAATTTTTTGAATTATTTGCTTCCTGGCAAACGGCATAAATTTCCTCAGAAGATTTAACTACAGGTTTGAATATTACTTTAGTCGCAATTTGTTGAGAGTTATCCAGCGAAATGGATATCTCCTGAGAATGCTCAGCAACTTTTTTCAGGGTTTCTTCTCCATATAAATGCTGGCTACCAGTTATGAACCATACTTCCAAATCCCCAATTTGTAGCAGGGAATTATAATTTTTCATCGCACCTTATTTTGTTGAAAATTTATACACCGTAGTTTGCCTGTACGTTTCCCCTGGTTTCAAAATGGTGTTCGGGAATGAAGGTTGATTGGGGCTATCTGGAAAATGTTGTGTCTCCAAACAAAGAGCCGCATGCTTCCCATACTTCTGCCCATTTTTTGTATTCGTTAATGTACCATCTAAAAAATTTCCTGAATAAAATTGTAGCCCCGGTTCCGTGGTAAAAACTTCCATAAATCGTCCACTAGTGGAATCATAAAGTGATGCGACTCTTTCTAACCCATTGCCGTTTCGGCTTAACACCCAATTGTGGTCAAATCCACCATTAACCTGTTGAATATCTTTTCCAATAATCTTTGCGGAAGTGAAATCCATGGGGGTACCTTTTACATCAGTTAATGCACCAGTTGGAATAAGTTGAGAATTTACAGGAGTGTATTTATCTGCTTTAAGTTCCAAATGGTGATTGAGTATAGTTGAATCTCTACCTGCTGATAAATTAAAGTAGGCATGATTGGTAAGATTCACCGGGGTGGCTTTGTCTGTAGTAGCAGTATAGTCAATTTTTACTTCATTGTCTTTTGTAAGGGTGTATATAACCTGAGTATTAAATAATCCGGGGTATCCTTCCTCGTTATCCTTACTACTATAAATTAATTTCAGGCTGCTGTCTCCCGGTTGCTTTTCAATAGTCCACCACACTTTGTCAAAACCTTTATTACCACCATGCAGACTATTCCCATCATTATTCCCCGCCAATGTATATTTTTTGCCATCCAGCATGAAGCTTCCTTTTGCAATGCGGTTTCCATAACGACCGATCAGTGCACCAAAATATGGATTTCCCTTTTGCAAAAAACCACTCAATGAATCGAAACCCAGCACAACATCACCGATGTTGCCATTTTTATCTGGGGTAATAATTTCAGTAATCGCTCCTCCATAATTAATGATACTTAATTTAACACCAGATGAATTGCTGAGAGTGTACATGGTTACCGGATTGCCTTCGTAAATCCCAAAACTTTTTTCAGTAATTCCCGGTGATTTTAAGACTGAACTGTCGGTTGTTTCTACTTCTTGTGCTTCCTTGGTTTCATTGTTACAGGCGGTTAGTATCATGAATAGTACAGCAAATAATAATTGGTTTTTCATGTTAATTTTTTTATTGACCATAGTATGAATCAGGACCATGTTTGCGCTGAAAATGTTTTTTAATCAAAGCATCTTTTAATCTCGGTGAAGCACTATTGATCTGTTCTGTCAGGCAAGCCATCTGCGCAATATTTTCCAGTACCGCGCTATTGTAAACTGCCTTCTCTGCAGATTTCCCCCATGTAAATGGGGCATGATTCCCAACTAAGATCATTTCAACTTCTTCATAATTGAAACCCCTTTCATTAAAAAGATTGATGATCTGCCACCCCGTCTCATGTTCATAGTTTCCATTGATCATTTCATCATTCATGGGTGGCGCACAGGGAATATCAACAGTGTTGTGATCGGCATGAGTGGTTCCGAAAATAGGGATATCTCTTTGTGACTGTGCCCATGCTGTTGCATAGGTAGAGTGAGTATGTGCAATGCCTCCGATCTTCTCCCATTCTTTATATAATAAAGCATGTGTTTTGGTATCAGATGAAGGACGTAGTTTTCCTTTGACAACATTTCCGTCATAATCAACAACTACCATTTCCTCTGGCGAGAGTTCTTTGTAAGGTACTCCACTTGGTTTAATGGCAAATACTCCCAGGTTTCTGTCCACCGCGCTAACATTCCCAAAAGTAAAAAGCACCAGGCCAAGTTTGGGCAATTCCATATTGGCCTCATAGGCCTCCTCTCTGATATATTTATATTTATTCATTCTTTGGTTGCTGCAATAAAATTTCCCAATTCTTTATACTGCTGGTACCTTTTAGTATACAGAAGTGTTTTTGATGGATCAGGCCTATACTTTACATCAAAGCCCTGCCCCATTGCAGCCATGGCATCTTCCACTTTTTCATATATTCCTGCCGCAGTTGCTGCAAACATGGCTGCACCTGCTGCACAGGTTTGCTCTGATTGATGAATACGGATCGGCATGTTCATTACATCGGCCATCACCTGCATGATATAAGGAGATTTTTTGGCTACACCACCCAAACCGATCAAACCCTTGACAGGAACTCCCTGTTCATTAAATCGATCTACAATTGCCTTTGCCCCAAAACATGTTGCCTCCACCAATGCTTTGAAGATGCGGGGAGCGTCCGTTGCAAGATTTAAATTAATAATAGCAGCTTTTAATAACTGATCTGCATCAGGGGTGCGCCGGCCATTAAGCCAGTCTATTGCCAATTCATCTTTTTCATTCAAGGGAAGTTTGGATGCTTCTTCTGACAAGATGGCTATGATTTTATCACCGAGCTCTTGTTTCGTTTTTTCATCAGTATCTAGATGCCTGATTGGCCAAATCAATAAGTTTTTGAACCATGCATATACATCACCAAACGCGCTTTGGCCTGCCTCCATTCCCATCATCCCGGGAATAATAGAACCGGGCACCTGACCGCAAATTCCTTTAACCAATTTTCCTTCTACATCTTTTTGAGGCGCTACCAGCATATCACAGGTAGATGTACCCATGACCTTACTTAAATGATAGGGTTCTATCTGACCGCCAACAGCACCCATATGTGCATCAAAGGCCCCCACCCCAATTACCACTTCAGTTGAGAGACCCAACCGTGTTGCCCAATCTTTTGATAATAAGCCCGCAGGCTTATCAGCAGCATAAGTTTCATTGAACAATTTTGACGTATAACCATTGAGTAAAGGATCTAAAGAAGTGAAGAAGTCATTCGAAGGTAAACCTCCAAACTGTGTTGCCCATAGGGCCTTGTGCCCTGCGCTACACACGCCTCTTTTCATTTGATGAACATCGGTATTGCCCGTGAGTAAAAACGGAATCCAGTCGCAATGTTCAACGAAAGAATAGGCAGATTTGCGAACATCTTCATCTTCCCGGATTATATGAAGGAGCTTTGCCCAAAACCATTCTGAAGAATAGATACCGCCTACGTATTGTAAAAAGTTAACAGAGAAATTACCTGCATGATGATTAATTTCAGCGGCTTCCCTGGTTGCGGTGTGATCTTTCCACAATACAAACATTGCATTCGGATTGTGTTCGAATCCCGGTAAAAGGGCTAAAGGAGTTCCGGATTTATCAACAGCAACCGGTGTTGAGCCAGTTGTATCTATTGAAATGGCTTTCACCTGATCCGATACTTCAGGTCCTGCTTTTTTAATGCAATCTTTGATCGTTGATTCTAATCCTTCAACATAATCCAGAGGGTGCTGACGGAATTGATTCATTACAGCATTACAATATAATCCCTCTTTCCAACGTGGATAATAATATACGGATGATGCAACCTCACTTCCATTAATCGCATTGATAAGAACTGAACGAACAGAATCCGTCCCAAAATCGACACCAATTACCAATGGATGTTTCATACAGCAGCAATAAGTGTCAAATTAACAGTTATTATTTTAAACTTGAAAAAAAACATTTTGCACTAAATTCTGTTTGAGAGCTTTTTTATTAATCTTATAAAAAAAAGCTCCTTTCCTGGAAGTTTCTTTGTCTTTATCGGCCTGCCTGGTCAACAAACCTGTGGATAATAACTTTCTTGTAAAATTTCTTTTATCAAGTTGTATGTTAAAAACACCTTCATACAATCCTTGCAATTGAGGAAGAGTAAAACGTTGCGGTAACAATTCAAAGAGGATGGGCTGCCTTACTGCCTCGTATTGCAATTGCTGGCTTGCAAGGGTCACCATGCTGTTATGATCAAAAATAAGCCTGGGGAATTTATTCAAAGGAAACCATTCAGCATGGTAATCATCGCTGATCTGCTTTTCATAATCGTGAATATTAATCAAGGCGAAATAGTTTACAGAAATGGTACGTTCAAGAGGATCTCTCTTAGGGTCGCTGAACACCTGCAACTGCTTAAGATAAACTCCCTCCAGCCCTGTTAACTCTTTTAAAATACGGAATGCTGCTTCATTACAACATTCATCCTGCTGAATAAATCCACCCATCAGGCTCCACTTTCCCTTTTCAGGCTCAAAGGCCCTTTGAATCAAAAGAATCTTAAGTTGCTGCCCGTCGAATCCAAAGATGATGCAATCAACAGCAGCCAATAATTTTTTTTGGCTGGAATACCGGTTCATTTACAATTGATGTATTATGCCGACAAATTACGGTTATTTTTATCGCATGAATACATCTGCATTTCTTTTTGACTTGAATGGAACGATGATAGATGATATGTATTATCATATTAAAGCCTGGCATGGTATCATGAACAGGCTGGGGGCGGAAATCAGTCTCGAGAAAATGAAAGAAGAATGTTATGGAAAAAATGAGGAGTTGCTGGAACGCATTTTTCCAGGAAGATTCAACCAAACAGAAAAACTACAATTGGGCACAGAAAAGGAAACCAAATATCGTGCAGATTACAAAGCAGAACTCCGGCTTTTACCAGGATTACAAACCTTTTTGGAAAAAGCAAAATGGGAGGGAATAAAAATGGTGATTGGCTCAGCTGCTATTATGGATAATATTGATTTTGTTCTGGACGGATTGAATATACGCCATTATTTTTATGCTATTGTTAGTGCAGATCATGTAGAGCAAAGTAAACCAAACCCGGAAACCTATTTAAAATGTGTAGAATTTTTACAACTTGATAAAAGGGATTGCATTGTTTTTGAAGATACACCCAAGGGTGTGGAAACCGCCCGAAATGCGGGATTGCATGCAGTTGTTATAAACACCATGCATACCCCGACTGAATTTGAAAATTATCCCAATATTAAAGGCTTCGCAAAGGATTATACAAATATTGAGAGCACATTATTAAAGGAATTTTTTCAACAAAAAGAATATGATGGCATTGCTCCTGTTATTCAACATCCCTCACCGAAGAGCAATTACACATCACAGTGAAGTCCTCAGTGTAAGATAAAATGGAATTTCAATGTGCTGTGTTGACTTATCAATAATGAGCTGGGCCGCTTTCTCGCCCATCATCTGAAAATCTGTTGATATTGTTGTAATGCCATCAAGGATAATTTTTTTTAATGGCGTTTCATTATAAGAGATGACCCCTACATTTACTCCCACTTTCAATTTTGCAGAAAGAATTCTCTCAATGAGGATAACCAAATCATTTTCCATAAGGTTAATAAATGCCTCATCAGCGTTTATTGGTTCTGTAATAATATCATGTACCACTTTATAATTAAAAGCATACTGATGGCAAAATCTGTAAAACCCTTTCAATATTTCCTGTGGGAAGTAGGTATACTCCGGAAAGATAATTTTGAGGGTTTGATATTTGCTCAGTTGCGGTAAAGCCTGTTCCAGAGCAGCATAAATATCTTTTTCGAAATTTTCATAGATAGCTCCATAATTCCCATCTACTCCCGAAACAAGCTTATCCATCAAAATCAGTTTATCTTTCGGAATATTATTGATGATCTCATGGGCATTTTCTCCTCCTTCCATAAAGTGCGGAATGAGTACATAATAATTATAATCATCTTTCTTATTTTGTAGCAATTTTTTGAACAAAGCAAAATCATTGTTATAAATATAGAAATCAATGGTTGCCAATTCCCCTAATGATGCAACGAAAGCGTCGTATATTATTTTTTTATGAAAACTGAGTTTATTGAATAACAGGAAAATTTTTAGTTGGCGGTTTAAAACCACATCTTTAACGAAATACCCTTTTCCCGGCACCGCACCCAACACGCCGAGTTTTTTAAGATGCTTATACCCTTTTTCTGCGGTATCCCTTGAAATCTCAAATTCGAAACTTAACTCATTAATGGAAGGCAGCATTTCATCCTTTTTAAGCTTTTCTTCCGTAATTGCTTTTACAATAGCATTGGCCAATTGCAAATACTTTGGCGTGGCTGAATAGTAGTCAATAGCGAGATAATCAAAAACAGAAGATTTTTTCATCGGCTGCATTCATTGTTACACGGTAGATCTGTATCAAACCTACAAAAACAAATTAGTATCTTAATGATATAGTATACAACCGCAACTATAGAGTGACGTGAAATTGAAAAGATGACCATGATAGACCATGACGGCGGAATAACGGGTAACTTCTACATTTATCGCTCTTTTGCAAGCCATATTAAAAACTAACTGCTCATGGGTGTTGTCCTAGGTGTAATCTTTCATTTTCTCGGTGGGTTTGCTTCTGGAAGTTTTTACATACCATTTAAGAAGGTAAAAAAATGGGCCTGGGAAAGTTACTGGATTGTTGGCGGTTTATTCTCCTGGCTTATAGTGCCCCCTCTGGCGGCATACCTTACTATCCCCGGTTTTATGGATATTATTAAACAAACCAGCAGTTCAACTCTTGGAATTACATACTTATTTGGATTGCTTTGGGGTATTGGGGGACTTACCTACGGCCTCGGCGTAAGATACCTTGGCGTTGCCCTTGGAAGCAGCATCATTTTAGGTTTATGTATGGTATTTGGTGCATTGATTCCATCTATCTATTATGACTTTTATCCCAAAGAGGGCAAAGATACTTTCAGTATGATGATCGGTTCGAACTGGGGCTTGGTAGTTTTGGCAGGACTGGCTATGTGTGTTATTGGTATAATCATTTGCGGCAAGGCAGGAACCATGAAAGAAAAACAACTTACTTCTGTGCCGTCAACGGATCCTCATGGATTGGAAATAAAAACCGAATACAAGTTTGGTCTTGGATTATTTGTTTCGATAATTTCAGGGGTACTCAGTGCCTGTTTCAATTTTGGCCTGGAATCTGGTAAGCCGATGGCTAATATAGCCAATGATCTTTGGAAGGCATCAAATACGGGAGGGGGTGAATTCCTTTTCCAGAATAACGTAACTTATGTTGTGGTTTTATGGGGGGGGCTTACTACCAATTTCATATGGTGTATGATCCTGAATGCCCGAAATAAAACCTTTGGTGATTATACTGATAAGAAAGCACCATTGCTCGCCAACTATATTTTTGCTGCATTGGCAGGCACCACATGGTTTTTACAGTTCTTTTTCTATGGTATGGGTGAAAGTAAACTAGGTAATGGCCCAAGTTCCTGGATTCTCCATATGGCTTTCATCATAATGGTTGCGAATATGTGGGGCTTGGTATTAAAGGAATGGAAAGGCGTAACCCAAAAAACAACATCAACCTTAATTGCAGGAGTTGTTATCATCATCTTATCCGTAATGCTGGTGGGATATGGTAACTGGCTCCGGCAGTGATCCTATTGTAATAATTTTAAAGACATACTTATGTCAGTAAGCACATCGACAGCCTTTAAACATGTAAGTTATTTGTGGGATGAAGCAAAAGCAGCATCTATGGCCGGAGACGAGGTGGCCTTATTAATCTATCGGTCGAATTTATTAGGAGCCGACCTGAGGCTTACCAACTATGGAGGGGGTAATACATCGTGTAAAACACTTGCTAAAGATCCCCTCAACGGAAAGGAAACAGAAGTAATGTGGGTGAAGGGTTCCGGTGGAGACCTTGGAACATTGAAACGTAGTGGTTTGGCCGCTTTATATATTGACAGGCTACGAAGCTTAAAAAATATATATCGGGGTATCCAGTTTGAAGACGAGATGGTAGAATTATTTAATCATTGCATTTTTGATCTTAGCTCAAAAGCGCCGTCCATTGATACTCCCTTACATGGTTTTCTACCCTTCCGGCACATTGATCATTTACATCCGGATGCAGCTATTGCAATTGCTGCCGCAAAAGACGGGAAGCGAATCACAGAACAATTATTTAGCGGGACCATAGGTTGGGTAGACTGGCAAAAACCAGGGTTCGATCTGGGCTTACAATTGAAACAGTGCCTTGATGAAAATCCAGGGATCAGGGGAATTATGCTAGGTTCCCACGGATTATTCACCTGGGGCGATACCGCTTACGAAAGCTATATAAATACATTAGAAGTAATTGAACGTTGCGCCGAATACTTACAGGAAAACGTTCGAAATAAACCCAATGTATTTGGAGGTGTCAAAATTTCATCCATTGATAAAGAAGCCCGGCTTACACAGGCCGCTGCCCTTGCACCTGTTTTACGTGGATTTTGTTCCAGTAATACCAAAATGATTGGTCATTTCACAGACGATGAGAGGGTGCTTCAATTTATCAACTCTCATGACCTGAAAAGGTTGGCCCCAATGGGCACTAGCTGTCCTGATCATTTCCTTCGGACGAAGATCAGCCCCCTGATATTACCGTTATCCCCATCAGAATCACTTATTGATGTAAATGGTATCAAAGAAAAACTGCAACCCGAATTCGAAGCCTACAGAAAAATGTATGGTGACTATTACAATAAGTGCAAACACAGCAACAGCCCCACAATGCGGGATGCAAACCCCGTGGTAATTTTGTATCCGGGTGTGGGGATGTTCACTTTTGCAAAGGATAAACAAACCGCAAGGGTAGCCGCAGAATTTTATATTAATGCGATTAATGTTATGCGTGGGGCCGAAGCTGTGTCAGAGTACACCTCGTTACCCCGTCAGGAAGCATTTAATATAGAATACTGGTTGCTGGAGGAAGCAAAATTGCAACGAATGCCTAAACCAAAAGCGCTGACGGGGCGTATTGCGTTGGTTACGGGAAGCGCGGGCGGCATCGGAAAAGCTATTGCTAAAAAGTTTGCCGACGAAGGCGCCTGTGTAATTGTAAATGATAATGATGCACAACGTTTAATGGCAGCAAAGGAAGATTTTCAGAATCAATATGGGAAGGATATTTTTACGGCCGTTGTATTAGATGTAACAAATGAAAAAGATATCAACCTTGCCTATGAGGCTGCCTCATTAGCATTTGGTGGAATAGATATTGTTGTTAATTGCGCCGGATTATCAATTTCAAAACCCATTGAAGAGCACACGGAAAAAGATTGGGATCTGTTATATAATGTGCTGGTAAAGGGACAATTCTTCGTAACCCAGGCCGGTGTTGACATTATGCGTAAACAGGATATTGGTGGCGATGTATTGAATATTGTGAGTAAGAATGCTCTGGTATCTGGCCCTAACAATGCAGGTTATGGTTCTGCCAAAGCTGCACAACTTCATTTAAGCAGATTGAATGCAGCAGAGCTGGGTAAAAATAAAATTCGGGTGAATGTTGTAAACCCCGATGCGGTTATTTCCGATAGTAAGATATGGGCAGGAGCCTGGGCTGAAGGCAGGGCAAAAGCATATGGAATCAAAGTAGAAGAGCTGCCTGCTTATTATGCCAACCGCACCTTGCTTAATGAAATTATTTTACCAGAAGACATTGCCAGTGCCTGTTTGGCGCTGGTGGGTGGATTACTTAATAAATCCACGGGTAATGTATTGAATGTTGACGGTGGGGTGGCAACTGCGTTTGTACGATGAGAGATGCCCGTTAGCACGTTCGCTCAAAGCACCTTACAAATAGTGTACCCACTATTCAATAATGACCAGGTAAATTGTTTTCCGGCACGGACATCGCTCATTGAACATTAATAATCCTACATCCCTCATCTGTTGGTAATTAGAAGTTTGAAATTGAACGACTAACCATGACACGCATAGCTTTTAAAATGAAATTGTTTAAGGGGTTCGAGGAGGAATATCAAAAACGCCATGATGCCTTATGGCCAGAACTGGAACAGTTACTAAAGTCCACTGGTATACATGAATATTCCATTTTTCTTGATGATACAACCAATAGTCTGTTTGGAGTTTTGAAAGCAGAAGATCCAAAAGCATTGGATCATTTACCTGCTCATCCCGTGATGCAACGATGGTGGAAATATATGGGTGATATTATGGAAAGTAATGCAGATAATTCCCCGGTAAGCATTCCAATGAAAGAGGTATTTTACTTACTATAAAATGATTGCGCTATGTTAATGGAGAAATATAAAATTGATGAACACAATCACCAGGTAGCTGCAGTTCACAAAAGAAATTATGATTTTGTTTCCTCCAGTATTCCTAATGTGGCAGGTGTAATACAAAAATTACAGGATTTCCAGATTGCTATTCCAAGTTGGGCCCTGGGAACCGGAGGAACACGGTTCGGGCGTTTTTCAGGCTCCGGGGAGCCCCGGAATCTGGAAGAAAAAATTGAAGATGTAGGATTACTGCATGCGCTCAACAAATCAGGTGGTGCCATCTCGTTACATATTCCCTGGGATATTCCCGGTAATGCACAATCGATTAAAGGATTAGCAGCTCAACATGGATTGCGTTTCGATGCGGTGAATTCAAACACATTCCAGGATCAGCCCGATCAAGACCACAGTTATAAATTTGGTTCTCTTCAACATGTGAATAAGGCTGTCCGGCAACAAGCCATTGATCATAATATTGAGGTCATCCGACACGGAATTGAACTGGGATCAGAATCATTAACGGTATGGCTTTCCGATGGTTCCTGTTTTCCCGGTCAACTAAATTTTAGAAAAGCATTTCAACGCACACTGGAAGCACTTAAGGAAATTTATTCAGCCCTCCCCGATCATTGGAAAATATTTGTTGAGTACAAAGCCTTCGAGCCAAACTTCTATTCCATGACTGTGGGCGATTGGGGACAATCCTATTTATATGCCAGCAAGTTAGGACCAAAAGCATATACTCTGGTTGATCTTGGTCATCATCTGGCCAATGCCAACATCGAACAGATCGTGAGCCTGTTATTAGGCGAAGGAAAGCTGGGGGGATTCCATTTTAATGATTCCAAATATGGTGATGATGATCTCACTGTAGGCAGCATTAATCCTTATCAGTTATTTTTAATTTTTAATGAATTGGTTGAAGGAATGGATGCAAGAAATATGAATCATTCTTCGGATCTGGGATGGATGATTGATGCCTCTCATAACGTAAAAGACCCGCTGGAAGATTTGCTTCAATCTGTTGAAGCGATAATGATCGCATATGCCCAGGCGTTACTTGTCGATACCAAAGCATTGGTAGCAGCTCAAGAATCAAATGATGTAGTAACAGCACAGGAAATATTACAGCAAGCATACCGAACCGATACCCGTGCACTGGTGGCGGAGGCAAGATTACAGGCAGGGGGGGCTTTACAACCACTACAGATGTTTCGTACCTTAAAAGTTCGTGAAAATCTTGTACGAGAAAGAGGCCATAAAACAGTAGCGACCGGATTGTAGATCAACCTGAGTCGGAAGCCCTGAGTCGGAACTAAATAAAATTTTAAATGCACCACGGCTTTTCAAGTACACACAGAGCAATGTAAGTCACAATTTATGTAACCGGCCAATAGGGTTTGCGACTTCAGATTCACTAATGGGTAAAACTTCAGTCATAGCAATTTTTGATATTGGCAAAACCAATAAAAAACTCTTCCTTTTTGATGAGCAGTACAATATACTATATGAAAAAACGGAGAATTTCATTGAAATAACTGATGAAGATGGCGATCCTTGTGAAGACCTTTCTATGCTTACTGAATGGATAAAAAAATCGCTTGTTGAAGTATCCCAAATGAAAGATTGTACCCTGCAGGCCGTAAACTTCTCTGCATATGGCGCCAGTTTTGTACATCTTGACAAGGAGGGTGCACCTGTAGCACCTTTATATAATTACCTGAAACCTTACCCTGATAATTTAAAAAAAGAGTTCTATAGCAAGTATGGAAGCGAACTTATTTTCTCCATGCATACCGCATCGCCCGTACTAGGCAATCTTAATTCCGGTCTTCAATTGTTTCTTCTTAAAAATCAGAAAGCCGCGATCTTTAAAAAAATAAATTACTCCCTTCATCTTCCTCAATACCTCAGTTATATAGTTACAAGCAGACCCTATTCCGATATCACTAGTATAGGATGCCATACCGGGATGTGGAATTTTTCTCAAAACCATTATCATGAATGGATTTTCAGGGAAGATATCAGCAGTAAACTTGCCCCGATATTTCCTTCCGATCAATTGATTCTTACGGATTTCAACAAACAACCATTGTATTGCGGAGTTGGATTGCACGATAGCTCAGCAGCATTAATCCCCTATCTTTCGAATTTTACAGAACCATTTGTATTGATTTCTACAGGAACCTGGTGTATCAGCTTAAATCCATTCAACCAGACAGGTCTAACCGCAGAAGAATTACAGCAGGATTGTTTGTGTTATATGGAGTACAGAGGGAAACCTGTAAAAGCTTCAAGATTGTTTGCCGGTTATGAGCATGAGCAACAAGTTAAAAAACTGGCAGAACATTTTCACGTAAGTGGCGATTATTACAAATCTATTTTATATGAAGAAGATATAGTTACTAAACTGCAAAGAAATTTTGCCATCCAAGAGCATGATCCCAAACCAATGATGCAACAATCAGCATTCACGCGAAGAGATATTTCCAGTTTTGCGAACTACTCCGAGGCTTATCATCAATTAATGATGGATTTAATTGAACAACAGGTAATATCAACAAATCTGGTCCTTACAAGCGGTAAAGTAAAAAGGATTTTTTTAGACGGAGGTTTTAGCAGAAACCCCATATACATGCATCTACTCGCTTCCGCCTATCCGGAATTCGAAATATATGCAGCTTCTATCGCACAGGCCTCAGCGCTGGGAGCAGCATTGGCTGTACATCCATATTGGAGCAAAAAAAGCCCCCCTGCGGATCTTATAGAACTAAAATATTATACCGCTTCACAACCTGCTTGATACTTATACGTACCTTATTGCAATTTGAAAGGCAAGTACCAATCACGATTCATAAGCTTTGCTTTAACCGCTGCAGCATTTCCCACACCATCTTTAGTTAATTTTTCAGATATTCTATCTGCAATGATAGAAGGATTATTTCTTCTTAAAGCAAAGCGTAATAAGTCAGCCCATCTTGTGCCCTCAAAAGCGTTTTCCAAAGCGCCTTCTTCAATTAAACCGGTCTCAATCGCGGTAAGACTATCCAGCCCCGCAGGAAATTGATAGTTCCTTAGAAGAGCCCTGCTCCTGATTCCTATGTTGCGGTGATGGGCCCCCCTGAGCTGGGTAGGAACATCTATCTGGCGAGCGTCAAATTTATAGGGATCCGGTAAGAAAAAAGTATTTTGGTATTTTGATTGTTCTATGTTTGGTGTACCTGTGGGGAATTGAAAAGTGGTTCTAAGACCATTATTGAACAGCCCATAGGCAAGTCTGTGTAAACCAGGGACAGTAGGGCCTTCAGCGTTTGCTGCTTCTGCTAAACGAAGGTATAAATGTGTCTGGCGGTACAAAAACCATCTGCCATTCTTAGACAATGGATTGTATGGCAAATTCGTTGCATAATTTATATAATCATAGATAAACTTCATAACAACAGGCTGCCCCCCGATCTCGCGTACACTTAGTAAACCACGGGCATCATAAGGAATGCCCGTTGTTGCTCCAGCATTGGCTACAGGATTTTGTTGTTGCTTATTCCAGTTGTCAAAAATTGTTTGTGAAGGTTTAACCAAATAGTTACCGCCTATTGGCGAAAATAAAGCGATAAGAGGATTTTCCGGTTTGAATCTGCTGTCGTAGGGCAACGCCCATAACCATTCCCTTCCAAAGCGTTTTTCGTTTTCAACCGCTCTACTGTCAAAGATTCCGCGCCATCCATCATTCATGATCAAAGTAGAGACATCACCATCCCTGGAATAGTCAACATAATAATTTGCATCGGAAGAACCCAGTCTATATTGAGAAAAGAAGTTTTCACCCGTGCCTGTTGTGCCATTATAATCGATGATTTGCTTGTAATAAGTTGCGGCTTTCCTATAATTACCCTTCCATAAATGTAAATCACCCAGGAAACATTTTTTATTAATAAAAATCTTTTGGGTTGAATAATTATCCAAAATAATATTAAGAGACGCCCCTAAAGTATTACCTACCCCGGCTGGGTAATCGTCCGTGAATGCTAACTTATCAGTAAAGTTTACAAGGGTGTCTAAAAGAGTATTGAAATTTAATTTTGGGAACCGACTGGCATCATTTATATCTGTGAGATTTTCCAGTGCTTCTGTTACATACGGCACTTCACCATAATGGATTCCCAACTGGAGGTAAAGGAATGAACGAAGACAGGCGATATCCGCAAATCGCTGGTTATATTCATCCTGTTTCAAGGCGTTCTTTTGTAACATGATATCGAAGTTCTTCAACGCATCGTTACAATTAATTATAAGCTCATAAAATGGCCGTGGATTCGCATAAGGGTTATCTTGGGATACAGTATGGGTGCTGATCTCACGGAGATGTTGATCAGCATTGTGCGTGTACTGCAGCAGGTCGCCTCTTAACTCATTTAATATGATATACCTGTCAGCAAGGGCCATAAATTTTCCATAGATCCCCATTACCGCTGAATTAGCATCATAAACGTTCCGATACATTTGGCTGGCGTCTAATTCAGTTTTTGGTTTAAGATCAAATTGTTTCTTACAGGAAACAATTCCACCAATAACTAATGTAAGAAACAATATTTTGTTTATTCTTAATGTCTTCATTTTACAACTCGTTAAGTAATTCATTAACTTTTCTAAATCGGATTATTCACACAACTCTTTATCTAAAGATCTTTATCAGGACTTTTATGTTTTTACAAACCAAGCCTAACCCCAACTGTTATATTTCGAAACTGAGGGTCAAGACCGGTATCAATACCCTGCGAAAAAATACTTGGTGTTACACTAAACTCCGGATCATAGCCTTTGTATTCGGTTAATGTGAATACATTATTTGCAATGGCATAAATAGTGGTGCTTTTCAAAAAAGATCGGGGTTTCATGGGCAAATTGTATTGCAATGACAGGCTACGCAAACGGATATAGGAGCCATCTTCTATCCAGCGATCACTAAACCGGGCATTGCCCATAGGATCGCCCCAGGTAGCTTTTGGCATATTGGTAATGTGACCCTGTCCGCGCCACCTGTTATTCACACTCAGTAATTGATTTTCTACTCCACTTGCAGATTCTAATCGATACCGTACATAATTAAAGACATCATTCCCATAGGAAAATGTAAATAAGGTATTGAGCTCAAAATTTTTCCAGATAAGACGATTATCAAAGCCGCCTGTAAAATCAGGACTTGGATCACCAATCACCTGGCGGTCATTATCACTTATTATATTATCTCCGTTCAAATCTATGAATCGTATATCACCTCCTTTAAAGTTAGTGACCGAACCATTTGAATTTATTTTAACTACCCCGGCGGCTTCAGCATCCGTTGCAAAAACTCCGTTAGTTGTATAGCCGTAAAATTGTGTTGCAGTCAACCCTTCAAAAGTGAGAATACTTGCACCTGCATATTCAGTTATAAAAAAGTTGTTTGGGACTTCAACTACTTTGTTTCTACTCTTTCCTGCATTTATTCCTGCATCCCATTTAAAATTTCGGGCATTCACTACCCTTATATTCAGTGTTGCCTCTAACCCTTTATTTTGCATCCTGCCTCCATTCGTGAGTATGCTGGGATAGCCACTTACATTAGGTAATGCCTGATATACTAACATATTATCGGTTTCATTTCTGAAAGCATCGATACTTATATTTATCCTTTCATTCCAAAAAGAGAGATCTAGACCTGCATTAAATTTTTTTACAGTTTCCCATCCGAGTGAGGGATTAGAAATACCACTTCGAATAAGGCCCTGCGCTCCAAGCAAATTCTGAGAAATGTAAGTCTGCCGGCTGCTATAGTTACCAATATCATCATTACCGGTCATGCTGTAGGTCGCTCTCAACTTTAAGAGATTTATGGATGTGCCAGCCATAAAATTTTCAGATGAAATCAGCCAGGCAACTCCTAGCGATGGCATTATGGAAAGATTACTTCCTTCTCTATTGATTCCGCGTGTAACCTCGTCTCCAAAACGTGAGGAACCATCAATGGCAGCATTAAAGGTCAAAAAAAGCTTATCCTTAAATCCATAATCAATACCCAGGTAAATATTCATCCAGTTCCAATCACCGATACCGCCTCCAACCTGGCGTAAAGCCGCTGATCCACTTTGTACACTAACCAGGTCGTCTGTGGCAGAATTGAAACTTCGTCCAAAACGTTGTTCTGCTTTGTTAATCTGGTTGCGTATTCCAAGCCTTCCGGCTACATTATGTATATAGTTATAAGTTCTCTTATATTCAAGCCGGGTATCATTATATATTGAGAAGAGGCGCTTAACCTGTGTACCTATCCTGCTTTGGGCAATATCATTTGAAAGGGTATCGTCCGCAATACCTTTCCTAGGTACAAAAAAATCCTCGCGAACTTTATCATAAACTACTCCTATAAGCGAACTCGCTTTAAAATATTTTGAAATATCATAATTGAACTGAAACGTTCCAAAAAATCGGTAAAATTTATTATATGCCTGCATACCTTCGATAATGGCAGATGGGTTAGTGATACCAAGTGTATCACGTTCAGCCAGGTTAGGAGATTCAATCCCTTCTGCATTCAGTTCCCGGTGGTATAAAAAGGGCGCTTTAATGAGGGAAAGGAATAGTGGGGCTGTTTTGTCAGAAATTCCCTGGTCTTTCAGGTTTTGTTCATTATAGGTGAACGAAAGATTGGCAGCCCCCGTGAACCGTTTAGTGAAATTAAAATCGGCATTAAACCTTGTATTGTACCGTGTAATATCTGTTTCCCGGATGATTCCCCGATTGCGGGTAAATCCCATACTAAGACCATAAGTTGCTATGTTATCGCCCCCTGTTACTTTTAAAAAATAGTTTTGATTGGTACTATTCCCTATTACTTTTTTCTGCCAATCGGTATCGTAATGATAACGGGCATATTCTGGATTTCGGGGATCATCCGTCATATAGGGCTCAGCCTGAATTGCCGAACTGGCAATTCCTTTGCTTTGTAATATTTCACTCAAATAGGTTCGGTAATCGCCAGCTCCCATCACCGGTAAATTTTTTGGTGCCTGGTTGAAGCCTGCATATGTTGAAAAATCAATTCGGGTCGCCTGTGTTTGTGCTTTTGCAGTTGTTATAATAATAGCACCGTTAGCACCTTTTGTTCCATAAATACTGGTTGCATCTTTTAATACAGTAATATTATCAATATCGCGTATATCAATAAGCGCTAATGGATTGGTATAATTATTTGATATGATACTTTCCCCGTAATCATTTGCATCGAAAAGCATATTATCTACCACAATTAATGGTTTGTTAGTTCCGTATAGAGAATTATACCCCCTTAAAAATAAATTGGCCCCTACACCGGGACTGCCGGAGCGGCGAATAGCATTTAAGCCAGCAATTCTTCCTTGCAAAATAGCATCGGGCAATTCATTTGGTTCAGACCAGCCCGAATTAACATTATACTGCCCTACCGCCGCAGTAATATCAGTTTTACTTTTTATACCAAAAGGCATTGTTACCCTTTCATTAAATGATTGATGCTCGTCATCAAGTAAAGCTGTAGTAATGGAACGACGACCTTTCAGGGGTATACGGCGGGAATTGTATCCTTCTCCTTCAATGGTAACAGCAGAAGTGTATGAAGGTACTCTCAGTGTAAAATGACCAAGCGAATCTGTAATAGTTGCAGAAAAACCTTCTACCTGTACACGTATTCCCGTAAGTGGCGCACGGGTAGCTCCGTCAGTCACGGTACCGGAAATGGGTACACCTTTCGAGTTTTCACGATTACTAAGAACAATGGTATCATTGCCAGTTGGAGCGTCTTGTGCAAGTACCATCGTCACTAACATCGCAAATATTGAGCATGCAATTATTTTTTTACTAATTCTTTTTAATATCAGCATTATAATAGTATAATCTTAAAAAATAAATTATAAAACAGGTTCAAGCCTTATATAATCAGCCGTAATCATACTGGTATTATTAGTGGTATTAGCAGCCGCAGTAAGAAAAATTTCAAGAACAGGGTAATAGGTTGATAGAGTAAACTCGCCAACAAAAACCTCGCTATAATTATTAGGAGTAACAGTAATGTATGGTAACCGTGTTGAATTAAATGTGACTATTCCTAACCTCTGGTTAAAATTTCCGGTGTAATTATTAACATTGTCGTTTAAGGCAACCCAGTATGCTTTATATTTTATGGAAGGCATGTTGGGAATACGATAACCTAAGTAAAACTCAGATACTGCATGATTGAAAATAAGAACATCCCTGAAATCCTGTCCCGTAAGAGGATTGAATTTATCACGGAAAAAAGTATTACCACGGCGGTCTATTCTGGTAAAATCATAGTTTTCGCCCTGTATGATGAGCTGTTGAAATTTATGCTTGGGTAGCACACTAACCTTACTCATAATATAAACAATCCCATTACTAACCTTCACTGTTTGTACAATGGCGCTTTTTTCTATTCCTACTTTTACATTGAACTTAGATAAAATAGTATCGGGTATAGACCCTGGTTGGTAAACGCCTTCAATTGCCAAATCATTAACCACTCCATTACTTGCAAGATTAGTTGTGCTATCTGCAGTACCGGTTACAAAAAAAGTTTTGTAGTTATTTACTTCAGTATCCCAGGCTGCATCAGTCAACATAAAGAAAGTAAATTGCTTACTTTCATCACGCAGGTCATGTACATTTCGCCAAAATAAATTGGTTCGCACAGAGTCAGTTCCAGGTTTATAAATAGGCTTACCCGTATTCGGATCTACTCCAATTCGCTCAGCATTTGTTGAATCAAACACATTTCCAAACTGAGAAAGCAGGAAAGTTTTTTGTTTAACAGGTGCCAGAGGACTGGTTTCCAAAAACTGCCACGCATTAGGTAGGGCTGGAACCATTTTATCAATAATATGCAAAAAACCATTTTTTGCATATTGATCTCCTACTTTAATGATTGCATCTTCCAATCGGCTGCCCCGCATATTATTATACTTACCGCTGAGCATCAGCAGACGTAATTCATTAATAGCAGAGGTGGTTTGATACAATTGATTAGTAATATGATTGCCTACAAACAATCGTAGTTTAGCTGAATCCCCTACTATAGCGGGGTCAAGAGAAGCAAGCGCCGAGTTAGTTGGTGCATAAACGGTATATGTTTTTGAAGATGCGAGTGTTTTATCGTAGCCCGATTTGATAAGTAGTTCAGCAAACTTACTAAGGTCTGCGGTTTCGCTAATCTGCTGGAAAAGATCTTTGCCAACCATGGCATCCGTGAGTGCTATATGATCCTCCCACTTTTTACAACCGGTTAAAAAAACGGATGTCATAACTATGGCCAACAGTACCTGAAAAAACTTTCTTCTCATCATTGTTATTTATGTCATTCAGATAAATAATAAGTTCTCATTTATTGATACACCGCGGTTCCATCGGGTGCAAAACGTGGCAGAAACTGAGGTTCCCCTACCGGTATAAAATGAACCATATCGAAATATAGAGTTCTATTAGTATTTGCTATTGCTTCGAAACGAAGCTTATATCTTTGTGTAGTTTTAATATCAACTACCCCAACCAGCCTGCCGGGATAGGCCACATTAACACCAGTTGTATATCTTTTCCAGCCCAGAGATTCTAATTCAGCGTCACTCCCTCCGGGATAGTTGACCCCCATATTAACCGGCCGTTGCATCAACTCTCCACCTACCCGTACATTAAGAGTAACGTTACCGCCTACACGGTAACATATCCATACATTATATTTGCCCTTTATGATTGCCGGAGTAGTAAATTCTACCCATCCAGCCCTATTTACATTACCGCCTCCGCCAAGAGGTATCTGAAGAATATCATTATTGTAAGCCCAGTTTGTAAGGAGATTGGTAGTACTATAGATATAATTTACATAACGCTCTCCCCTAGCCTCAAAATCAATGTCCTGGATAGGCCGGTCCTCTTGTGTATTTTTCATAAATGAAAAATCCCTTTTCTTATAATAAGTTGTCAATTTCATTATTTCAGGAAACGTTGCCAGATCCCAATAAATAGCCTGTGGTCTTCTAAATTTAGCAGCAAAGTGAGCATTGGAATTATGCCACACCCCGTTCGTCGCAGAGTTGTCGCTGGTGCTCCTGAGTAGTAAGATGCCCCGTTCAACCTTCCCGTTAAATTCATCTTCATTTACAACAACCTCCTGATTAATAAGCTTGGTGCTGATTACTTCCTGGGGTTGCAATGTAAGATGGGAAGGAGAGGTAATAATATCACCCAGAAATTTAACGCCATCCACAATATGATAAGCAACATACAAATTCAGGCTGTCTTTGGGATTAGCCGGATTACCTGTGTTAGAATATTTTGCTTTAAGTCTGGCATACGTTGTAAATCCGCTATCGGCAAGTGCCTTATTACTCTCGGCTAATACCGTCTTCCATCGCTTTGAAGTATCGGGATCCACTGTATTTAGCAAAGTGAAATACCCGGTTTCCTTTAAGGCTTGCACAAAAATGGAGAAATCGGGGTTCGCTTCCAGTTGCTGGGCAATGGTAAGTTTGGCAGGGATCAGTACATTATTTATTACGTGAATAATTCCATTGCCTACTCTAACATTAGATTGTGAAACTACAGCCTGGCGATTGATGGTGTAGCTGGAAGAACCACCATTGTTTAGAACACCTGTTATTAAAAATTGTCCATGCATCGTTGGCACAGGTAGTTTACCATCTTTAAAAGAACTGGTGTTTACAGTATCCGGGAGAATGTGGAACTTTACGAGTTCCTTTAAGGTATTAAGATCCGCAGTCTTCACGTCTGCAGCCCCAACAGCCGACAACCAGTTTTTAACCCCTGCATTCGTAGGAACAAATACTGTATAGGATCCATATGCATTCAGAAAAGCGCTCGTCTCTGTTCTGTCGAGAATTTCTTTAAATAATGAAAAAGAATCAGGGTTCTTTTCAAGGTAGCCCACCACATTCACATCTTCTGTTGTGGAAATTTTAAGCACTGTTTTTTTGCAACTGTATATACACGTTGCAGTAAACAACACAATAAAGATGGGTAGCGCCCATGGGGCAAAATTATATTTCATAAAGAACCTGTTTATCTATTTATAAAAGGGATTTTGCTCCAATAATTTATTTGTTTGAATTTCATAGAAAAAAATCGGAAAATAATGACTGTTTTTATCCCTTAACTTATTGAATGCTGCCTGCCGCCTATCGGCTGGAAGGCTTATTGAAGCCATATCCAGCAGATAGTGAAGATTTTCATAATTATTACGTTTAGCATTTCGCAACACATCGTACCAGCGTTTTCCTTCGAAAGCAAATTCGCGCTGTCTTTCTTCCAGAATAAATGTGTTCATGCCCCCTTTGCTGGTGCTATCCATGATTTTGAGAGTAACAGCATTAGCGCGATTGCGAATAACCTTAACAAGGCGTGAGGCTTCTAACGGCTGATCTAACTGATTAATCCCTTCTGCTTTCATTAGTAAAATATCAGCATAGCGATAAAACATCCAGTTAGCGTTGGATTGATCCAGGGTTCTCAGCGTAGTTCCATTAGAACTTGCACCTACATATTTCCATATGGTAAAGTCAGTAGAACGATAAGCCGCATTTTCGCCCCGAACATCGACAAATGGTATGGCATTGATTGCATCTATGCCATATACGATATCTGTAAGATGTGGAGCAGCACTCCAACGTCGATTTTGAGTCGGGTGCATACTAAAAAAAGGATTCGTGAGCGGGAAGTCAAATTGGAGTTCAAATATGCTTTCGTTTGAATTACCCTGGATAAAGACACTATTAAAAAAATCTGGTCCGCTCACCAGGCCAAAGTTCCCGGAATTAATAATTTTATTGCATTCCGCCACACATTCAGTGTACTTATTCATCCAAAGGTATACATCAGCCAATAAGGCGTTTACACCATACCGTGTTATCCTGCCTTTATCTACTGAAATATTCCCATATGTGAGTGGTAACGCCGTTTCGGCATTTTTTAGATCTGTTACAATTTGGTTTAAAACAGTATCACTGCTGGCCTTCGGTATAGCAATGAGGTCCTCGTCACTTATGGTCGCGTTAAGTTTTAAAGGTACATCCCGAAAACTCCGAACCAGGTAAAAGTACATGAGTGATCTTACTGCAAGGGCTTGTCCTACCGCACTGTTGAGGTGACCTTCAGTAAATGTATTGTCTTTGTCCCGAACACCCGGAGCCAGTTGAATTATTGTATTGCAGTAATTGATGGTCTCATAAAAGGAACGCCAGTTTGTATACCTGTTAGTTGGCAACACATTCAGGTTAACAAGGTCCTGCTCATCCTGGCTTGCCCTAAATCCCGGGGCTACCATGTCTGTTCTTGCCTCTCCCCACATAAAAAACAATTCTGTACTGGCCTGGATAGATGTATATATTCCAACAACAGCCCCATCCACTTGTTCTTTGGTACGCCAAAACTCACTCCCTACTATTCCATCCTGTGGTTTAAGCTCCAGCCATTTTTTGCAGCCTGCCAAACCACCAACCAGGAAAATCAAAAAAGTATATATTATAAGTTTCTTCATTAAGTGGAATATTTAAAAAATGAAATTCATTGTAATCATACAAACAATTTTAAAAACCCGCAACCAAACCCAGAGTGAAGGTTTTGGTTGGAGGCGTCATTGAGTTATCAGCAGCCACACGGAATGGATCAGAACCACGAGTGCTTACTTCCGGATCCTGGCCGGTATATTTTGTCCATGTATATAAATTTTCAGCTGTTATATAGGCACTTAGATTTTTCATCTTTAGGCGCTTAATTATTTTTTCCTCGAATGTATAACGGGCAGTAATAGTTCTAAAACGAAGGAAGGAAGCATCTTCAACATAGCGATCGCTACCAAGCCAGTTATACCCTCCACCAATGATCCCTCGTGGGATATCTGTAACATCACCATCCTTGCGCCACCGACGCAATACGGCGGTACTTTGGTTATCATATCCTGCCATGTTAGATGTCCTCATTTTTGTTTCGTTCACGACGTCATAACCATAACGAAAACTGAAGAAAGAAGAAAGTCTTATATTTTTATATGTAACCGATGGCCCAAAACCTCCTGTTAGTTTAGGATTGCTGTTACCCAGATAAACAACATCCATATAATTAATATTGCCATCATTATTAACATCCTCATAAATAGCATCACCCGGTTGAAAAGTATAATCAACTGATGGGTAATTGAAGCGCATATAAACTATCTGTCCGTTAGGACCTGTAATGGGCTTTCCGTTAGTTCCATACGCCAGTGTAGATTCCCGATCTTTATAAACACCGTTAAACTTGAAACCATAAAAGGAGCCAAATGGATTATCGATCTGCAGAATACGCATATACTCTCCATTTAGAGCAACATTTCCTTTTGTACTGGGATAGAATTCAGAAATCTCGCGAATAATATTTTCGTTATGTGAAATATTAAAATCAAAACCAACCGTCAAATCTTTCCGTTTAATGGGAATGGTAAAAATGGCTAATTCCCAGCCTTGGTTATCCATCGTACCAACATTCATGTTTACTGCACTAAATCCTGTATAGGAAGAAATTTGTAAATCGTTAAAAAACAGGTCTTTTGTTCTGTTGCGGTAAAGATCCACATCGGCTCGTAATCTGTTTTTAAAAAACCCAACATTCAAACCGGTATTAAAACCGTGAACCGTTTCCCACCGAAGATTTCTCAGCTCCATTCTTGATGGATACACTCCACTTTGACCCTGGTAACCAAAACTATAAGTGTTGTATGTATTATAAAACGTATAATCTCTGCTGGGAGCATTTCCGGAAAGCGCATAACTTAACCTGAAACTTAAATCCTCTAATTGTTTAATATTTTTAAGGAAGCCCAAATTTGATACCCGCCAACGGAAAGATCCTCCTGGGAATAGTCCATACCTGTAATTAGGGCCAAACTTAGAGTTTCCATCACCACGAAGTGTTCCTTCAAAAAGATAGGTGTCCTGGTAAGAATAGTGCCCGATTATTACAGCGCCTATGGATCTGCTTTTCCCAATACCTGACCTAATATCACCACTAGAAGTACGGGAAGGAGAAGCGGGATCTTCAAGCAATGATGAGGCCGTGTTAGAAGTTCTGATTTCCTGACTTACTGAGGTGTTGTCGTTGGTAAATACATTGAAACTTCCAGAAATGATATGATCCGGATTTTTTAACTGCGGCGAATAAGCCAGGCTGGTTCTTGTGGTTACATTAAATATATCTATATCACCACTATAAGGCCTGTTGACCGATGTTTCTGTATTTGGACGCCCGGTAGCTATCTGAGGCAAAAAACTGCTGTTTTCAGTATTATTAATATCAAATTGAACATCAAAAGATGCATTGAGTACATTTTTTAAAATGGCATAGTTTATCTGGAAACGAGGCACTACTCTTTCGCCCAATACCTTGTATTTCGCTACTCTTGCCATTGCAAGAGGATTCACGGTGCCGATAACTTTATTTTTACTATCAATTCCAATATATTGTCCCTGAACATTGGATGCAGGTGAAAAAAAGTTAGGTGTTTGATTACCCAACTCATCATACTCGTAAATACTCATATTCGGCATTTTCCGATAAGCAACCTCACGAAGATTATCTGCATAATTGCGATCCTGATCAGTATGAGTATAAGCGATACTGGTAAATATTTTAATCTTTTCAGATATGGTATAATCCAGATTAATACGGGCATTGATCCGTTTAAGTGAGGTGCCGATAGTAACTCCAACCTGGTCAAAATAGCCGACTGAGGCAAAATATCTGGCCTTTTCACCACCTCCATTCATAGAAACGGTATGATCGTGTAGATAGCCGGGTTGGCTGATAGCATCCACCCAGTTGGTGTTATTGCTGTAATTATAATACCAGTAAGGATCATTCGGATCAAAGTTGAACTCACGACTTTGCTGCGTGTTAAGCGTGGAACCGTTACGGTTCATGAAAATCTCCGGGATCAATGTTGAGTATTGGTTTCCATTTAGCATGGGAATAGGATCTGGTAAGACCGAGGCAGAGCCTTTAAAGGTGTATCCGATAGTTGGTTTACCTCTGGCCCCTCTCTTAGTATTGATGATGAGAACGCCATTTGCTGCCCTGCTACCCCATACTGCTGTAGCTGCTGCATCTTTCAGAACGGTTATATCTTTAATATCCGCCGGTGAAATATTTAATAATTGAGCATAGCCTTGTTCATCAGCTGAGCCAAAATTAAAATCACCCGGTATCTCGGTTTCATAGGGCATTCCATCAACCACAATCAGTGGATTTCCGGTGGAATTGATTGATGACACACCTCTTATCCGAATATTCATTGCGGCCCCGGGATCACCAGAAGTAGCAGTGATATCTACACCCGCAAGACGTCCCTGAAGCGCCTGGTCAATACTGGCAGCTTGCATTTCTTCCAGATTCTTCGCATCAATTTTTGCAACGGCGGTGGTTAGGTTTTTTTCCTGAACCGATCCCATTCCATTATCAATACCACGGGATGCAACTACGATTACTTCTTCAAGATCAGAGCCACCCGCCGGCAATTGAAAGTTGATTGTGGCTCTTCCATTTATATTTGCACTGGTAGTCTTATACCCTACATAGGAAACCGAAATTTTATTTTTCGGATTTGTGATTCTTAATATAAAATTCCCTTCAATATCAGTGACTGCTCCTTTAATTATCCGGCCATCAGCATCTACTTCTGAAATAGAGGCACCCTGAATCGCATCCTTCGTTTTTGAATCGGTTATTTTACCCCTGATTACATTACTGGCTCCTGTTGATTGTGCATTAGCGGTCATGCACCAAAAAGCAGCTAGCAATAAAATACTCCATATTTTTTTAAAGTTTTTGCTCATACGTTGAGTTTATGGTTGATTTACAGGGTGTATTTTAAATAGTTGTCAATAAGGTGAATAAACATACGGTTCGCAAGATAATAGGTTGGAGCAGATATGACCCTGGCTGTGCGGTTATTCATGTCGGTAAGTTGAATAGATCCCACATCATTTCTTACAAATATGGTAGTAGGGTCGCCAAGGCTTGTTTTCAGAAGGGTACTAATGGAACCACTACCATTATCCTCCCCATCTGCCGCAATGGTTCGTTTATCTAAAAAATGATAATAAATAAATCGGACAACCACTTCTTTTTCAAGTGCAGCCGTAGGATTAAAAGTAGGTTGACCTGTAGTTCTGTTTCCGGGCAGTAAACCATCTTTAACAGCATTCATTATAGCGGCATTATTAGGTATAAACAATGTATAGAAAGAACCGCTGGGAATACCAGTAATATCCTTTGCAACATTATTTTCCCAGATTGTTGAATTTCTTAAATATTGCCAGAAATAATTGTATGGTGAGGTAGTTGGTAGTCCTAATTTTTCGATGTTAGCTCCAATGGAGTTGGGCGTGAAGGTTAGTAAGCGATCAATATAATAAACTCGTCCATTTTTAGAGGTTTTAGTACCTGTGATCCTTACAACGTTATTGGAATCAACATTACCCGAAGAAAAAACAGTATTATTTTTATAGCCAATATACTCTCCGCCTACGGTCATCACTGCTCCTTCTCCGGCAAGACTATTAAGAACCTTTGATGGTAAATCATGAGGCACAACATGTAAATTAAGAATGCGTAGCATTCTATTGCGGGCAGTGGATGTAACTTCCTGAGTTGCCGGAGGCGGGGGGGTATAACGCCATTGATCCTGGAGAGTGGAGCTTTGATTTGGATCAGCAAAGAATCCATGGGCATTCCATACAGAGTCGCTTATCATAAATAAAGTAAAGCTTCTGGATATGTCCGAGACTGTTGACCTTAATTCCCAGTCCAATAACTTTTTCATTATTGAATATTTGGGGTCCAGGTAAGCTCTTCCATAAACACTGGTAAACACATTTGCTTCCTGCACTTTTTTAGTACCGTAGAATATACCATTACTCAGGATTTGTTTATCCATGATGTCAATGGCAGGATCAAAACGAGGTTGTTCACCCAAAAAACTGGGAGTGCTACCAAATTTGCTTGGCCACACCGCTTCCTGCCAAAGATGTGCATTTATAAAATCGAGTATTATGGTGCTTTCACGCCCTAAAATATCAAGTGTTGAATTTGCAGGGTAATTTTCAAGCAATACATTATTTATATACGCTTGCAACACATCGTTAGTAGGTGCAAAAATGGAATAACTTTTAGTTTGTGCATCGTTCCCTGATAAGAGGTGATTTTCGTTATTTAGAGAATAAGCTAAAATCCCACTAGTAGCTGCATAGGCCTTAGTGAAAACATCTTCTGTACTACCAGTAGTATTTCGGAAGCGTTGTGTAATGGCAGGATTTAAAATGTATTGAACAAGAAATTTATCGAAAATACTTTTGAATAAACTGTATTCCGGTTTTGAACCTAAGTATTGGTCAATTGAAGGAAGTGCAGTAATGACCTTATTAATTACATGAATAACACCATTTTCAGCAGGAATGTCTCTCTCTGTAACGATGGCATCAACAACGTTAAAACCAGTATACCGGATAGTAGGATAGAAATAATTGTAATCAGCAGCAGAAAGATTATTTTTTTGCATAAAATTATCAACAAAAAAAGGAATGTATTTATTGTTATTGTCTGATTCAACATAAAAAGTTCCATTCCTGTTAGCTGCAATAACTTTCAAAGACTTGCCAGTGGTATCTTTTCCATTATATACATATGTATAATGTGCTGTACGCCTTTTCCAGGCGGCGTCAGGGACCCACCCGGTAGCAGCCTGGTAATCATCTAAACGCTCTACATTAAATGCATTAAAAACCAAAGAATAGGTAACTAGCTGACGACAGGTAGCTGAATCAAGTTGGTCAAT
>Ga0136634_10000011_pt1 | contig 101572 bp, 90 predicted proteins | sample AntDrymUQ8332106_2_FD_104654 | JGI IMG/M metagenome (GOLD analysis project Ga0136634, IMG submission 104654) | Polar desert sand microbial communities from Dry Valleys, Antarctica - metaG UQ833 (21.06) | ecosystem: Environmental > Terrestrial > Soil > Desert | place: Antarctica: Dry Valley... | reverse complement strand
TGGCGGCCGCCATCAGCGCACGCGGCAGATGCGCGAGGATGGCGTAACGCAAGACGAGAATGGCGTCCGCACCGAAGCGGAGCGGCCCGCTCCTGACTTCCCCGAAGCTGATCTCGCGTATCATCCGCAAGCGGACGGCGCCGACGCCGGCTCCAGTGAGGCGGATCACATGGAGCAGCGGCCAGCAAACCCGTCCTTTGACACAGCACTGCCTCTTCCGGCAGCCGAGCCAATCAGGGAGTTCCGTGAGCCGGAGGCAGAAGCGCCGCGCGGGCGCGTCAACGGAAATGGCATCATGCGCAGTGTCCCTGAGGCCGAAGATGGCATGGACGATGGTGCAAGCGTGTCCCAGCACGAGGATGAGCCGCAAGCAACCGATGATGCCGAAGCGGAAGCGCCCGGTATCGCCTCGCCTCCGAAGCCGCGCGGCACAAAGCGGGGCTGGTGGCAGCGCCGGGTGGAAGAATAATCAGCAAACCGCGTCTGGCTCAGCTATTTGAGCCAGGCGCCGAGCCGCCTTGCCGCCTCGGCCATCGCCGCCGTGCTGCCGGCATAGGAAAAACGCACAAAGCTATGGCCGCGCGCTGGATCGAAGTCGATGCCCGGCGTCGCGGCCACCCCAGCCTCCTCGAGCATGCGGCGCACGAAGGCACGGCTGTCATCGGTGAGATGCCCGATATCGGCGTACAGATAAAAAGCGCCGTCGGCCGGCGCCAAGCGTGCCAGCCCCGCGCGCGGCAGCTCCTCCAGGAGCAACGCCCGGTTGGCGGCGTAAACCCCCTTGTTCGCCTCCAGCTCCTCGATCGCGTCGAAAGCCGCCAAGGCGCCAATTTGGGAAATGGAAGCCGGCGAAATATAAAGGTTTTGCGCCAGCCTCTCGATCGGGCGCACTAGGTCCGGCGGCACCACCATCCAGCCCACGCGCCAGCCTGTCATCGAGTAGTATTTCGAAAAGCTGTTGATGACGATAGCGTTGCGGCTGTAGGCGCGCGCGGTTTGCACAGGTGCGGCATAGGTCAGTCCGTGATAGATCTCGTCCGAGATGATCGCGACGCCGCTCGCATCGCACCAAGCGCATAGCGCAGCCAGCGTATCATTGGCCAGCGCCGTTCCGGTCGGATTGGCGGGGCTGGCGAAAAGGAGAGCGCTTGGCGGAGATGCGCCAGCGACCGAAGCGGCAAGCGCCGCGGCGGACGGCATCCACCGCTCCGCATCGCCGACGGGCAAGGCGACCGGCTCGATCCCAAATGCCCGCGCGATATTGCGGTAGCAGGGATAGCCCGGCTCCGGCATCAAGAGCTGGTCCCCAGCATCGAGAAGGGCAAGGAAGGCCAGCACGAACCCCGCGGATGAACCGGCGGTCACGATGACGTCCTCGGGGGAGACGCTCACGCCATAAGTCTCGTGGTAATGCCGTGCGATGCGCTCGCGCAAGGCGGGCAGACCGAGGGCCTCCGTATAGCCGAGAAGATCGCGGTCAATGGCGGCTTTCACCGCTTCGCGCACCTTCGCTGGCGCCGGTGTCCCGGGCTGGCCGACTTCCATATGGATGATGTCGTGCCCCTCCGCCGCACGCGCATTCGCCGCGCGCATGACGTCCATGACGACGAAAGGCGAGATCTGGCCGCGGCGCGAGGACCGGATGGAGGCGGCCGGGCGAAGACTATTTACGGCATCGCGCAAGGTTGGCCTCCAATGCCACGCTTCGGTCAAAATGGCCGACCTTGATAGAGCCCAGCGAGCAGCATAGGTCACAAGCCTGTGTTGCGGCTGGTCAGTTCTGTTGACCGGACCAGCGCGCCACTCTAGGCTCCATGCAAAGTTTGACAAGCTCCAACGGGATTTGCGTTCTCGGCACAAATGGCAACGGACAATCAAGGTTTCAGCTCCTCCCGCACATCAAGCCGGGTTCGCAAAAGCGTCGGACGGCGGCTGATCGCGGCCGCTGTTGTTGCGTCTGTGCTCTTTGCGCAGACGACGGGCGCCTTCGCGGCGGGCCTTATCCGCGATACCGAGATCGAAAAGCTGATTTCCGACTACGCCGCGCCGATCTTCCGCGCGGCTGGCCTCGGCTCGCAGAATGTGCGCATCCACATCATCAGCGATCAGGCGTTCAATGCCTTCGTGATCGACGGCCAGAACATGTTCATCCATGTCGGCGCCATCATGAAGTCGGAGACGCCGAACCAGTTGATCGGTGTTCTGGCGCATGAGGCGGGCCATATCGCCGGCGGTCACTTGGCGCGCCTCAAGGTGCAGATCGCGCGGATGCAGTCCGCTGCGCTCATCATGAACTTGCTCGGTATCGGCGCCATGATCGGCGGCGCTGTCGCCGGCGGCGGCAATGATGTGGGCGAGGCAGGCGCGGCGGTCATGTATGGCGGCTCCGCGCTCATCCAACGCTCGGTCCTGTCCTACCGGCGCGTCGAGGAATCATCGGCGGATCAGGCGGCTGTTTCCTATTTGAACCAGACCAAGCAGTCCACGGCTGGAATGTTGCAGACCTTCCGCTTTTTCGCCGATCAATCGCTAGGCTCGTCGCATCTTATCGATCCCTATGTGCAGAGCCACCCAATGCCGCAGGACCGCATCGCCCAGCTGCGCGATTTGGCCGAACGCAGCCCTTATTACAATGTGAAAGACTCGCCGGAGCTGCAATTCCGGCACGATCTGGTCCGCGCCAAGCTTGTCGGGTTCATGAACAAGAACAACCCGCAGCTTGTATTCCGCAAATATCCCGACAAGGATCAGTCATTGCCGGCGCGCTATGCCCGCGCCATCGCCCGCTATTTTTCCGGCGGCGCGAAGAACGCGGCGCGCGACATCGACGACCTGATCGCCGAGCAGCCGGGCAATCCGTATTTTCACGAATTGAAGGGCCAGTTCCTGCTGGAGAGCGGAAGCGTGGTTGCCGCCGTCGCCCCTTTGCGCAGAGCGGTCGACTTGGCGCCGCAAGCGGGCCTCATGCGCATCATGCTCGCGCAAGCGCAAATCGCCTCCAACGATGCTTCAATCCTGAATGACGCCGTCTCCAATCTGAAGCGCGCGTTGACCAAGGATAATCAGTCAGCGCTCGGCTACCGCCAGCTTGCGGTTGCCTATGGGCGTCTGAATCGCATAGCGGAAGCTGAACTGGCGTCGGCACAGGCCTTTTTGTTCGAAGGCAATGCCGATTATGCCAAGGTTCACGCGGAACGCGCCATGCGCGGCTTTCCGGAAGGTTCGCCCAACTGGGTCAAGTCCAATGACGTCATCAGCGATGTTGCGACTTACCAAAAACTCGCTAAGAAAAACTGAACACCAAATCCTTTGGAGCCCCTCATGTCCGCCAAACGCCTCCTTTCCGTGGCGATGATCTCCGCATTGCTGGCTGTCACGTCCTCGCAAGCTCAGGATGCCCCCGCCTTCGATCAGAAGCAGACCGAAGGCATCGAAGGCATCGTCAAAAACTATATCCTCAAAAACCCTGAAATCATACGCGACGCCATCGGCGAGCTGACCAAACGCCAAGAAGCGCAGGCGGCGGAAAATCGCAAGGGCGCGCTTGCATCGCTGTATAAAGACGACTCGCCCTTCGCCAGCAGCAAGGGCAAGCTCACGGTGGTGGAATTTTTCGACTACAATTGCGGTTACTGCCGCCAGGCTTTCGACCAGCTTATGAAGGCCGTCGATGGCGAGAAGGATGTGCGTATTCTGTTTGTCGAATTCCCTATCCTCTCCGAAGAATCACGCACGGCGAGCGAAGCCGCCATCGCCGCTGCCAAGCAGAACAAATATTTCGAATTCCATCGCGCTCTTATGGTGAAGCCCGGCCCGGTCAATGAAGAAAAAGCCATGAAGGTGGCGACGGAATTGGGGCTCAATATCGAGCAGCTCAAGAAGGATATGGCCAGCCCCGAAACCGCCGCGCTCATCGAGAAAAACCTCGCCCTCGGCACCTCAATGGGCGTGCAGGGCACACCGGCCTTCTTTGTCGGCGACGAGGCGATCCCCGGTGCGCCGGAGAATCTGAACCAAATCTTGACCGCCGCCATTCAGCAGACCCGCACCAAGGGCTGCAGCGTCTGCTGAGTACGCTGGCAAGGATCGGTTATATTTGACTGAACGCGATAAGGCCGCCTGAAAGCGGCCTTATTCTTTCCGCTCTTGTGAGCGTTTCAAGGCTGCTGGAAGCCGTCATGAACCCCATCTACATTTTGAACGGCCCCAATCTGAACCTGCTGGGTCACCGCCAGCCGGACATTTACGGCCGCGAGACACTCGCCGACATCCATGCCCGTTTAGACCGACATGCAGCCGGCTTGGGCGTGGCGATAGATTTCCGCCAGAGCAACCATGAGGGGCAGCTCGTCGACTGGATTCAGGAGGCCCGGAGCAAGGGCTCGGGGATCATCATCAACGCCGGCGCTTACAGTCACACCTCCGTGGCGCTGCTGGATGCCCTGCTCGCGTCGGACCTGCCGGTCATCGAGGTGCATTTGACCAACATCTACAAGCGCGAGCCATTCCGGCATAAATCTTACATCTCGCCGGCCGCCCTAGGGGTTATTTGCGGACTAGGGCCGAAAGGATATGAACTGGCGCTTGACGCGATTGCCGAGCGGCTGCAATCAACTCCTGCCACGCTCGACGTTTGAGGGAATCGCCAGTGACAGCCGAAGTCAGCAAAAAGGTAAGCGAAAGCAGGAAATTGGAGGCGGCGGACGAAGACATGATCCGTGGCCTTGCCAATCTCCTCACCGACACTGGGCTTACGGAAATCGAAATCGAGCAGAAGGGCCTTCGCGTGCGCGTGGCGCGCACCATCTCCTACGGAGCGGCGCTGCCGGCCTTTCCAGCGCCAGGCCTCGCCCCCAGTGCGGCCAGCCCGCTAACGGCGACGGCCAAGGACGCCGATATTCATCCCGGCACCGTGAAATCGCCGATGGTCGGCACCACCTATAGGGCGGCCGAGCCAGGAGCACCGTCCTTCGTGGAAGTGGGAGCCGTGGTCAAGCAGGGGCAGACCATCCTCATTATCGAAGCCATGAAGACCATGAACCATATTCCCGCGCCGCGTTCGGGTACGGTCAAAGCCGTGCTTGTCGAAAACGGCCAGCCGGTCGAATATGGCGAACCATTGATGATCATCGAGTAAAGGTTGGCTGCAGGACATGTTCGATAAAGTCCTTATTGCCAACCGCGGCGAAATTGCCTTGCGCGTGCAACGCGCCTGCAAGGAACTCGGCATCCGCACCGTGGCGGTCCATTCCACCGCGGACGCCAACGCCATGCATGTGCGCCTCGCCGATGAAAGCGTCTGTATCGGCCCGCCCCCTGCCGCGCAGAGCTACCTGAACATCCCCTCGCTGCTCGCCGCCTGTGAGATAACGGGGGCCGACGCTGTCCACCCGGGCTATGGCTTCCTCTCGGAAAACGCCCGTTTCGCCGAGATCCTGGAAGAGCACAACATCACCTTTATCGGCCCGACCTCGGAGCACATCCGCATCATGGGCGATAAGATCAAGGCCAAGGAGACGGCGCAGCGGCTCGGCATTCCGGTGGTCCCCGGCTCCGAGGGCGCCGTCAGGTCGGACGCCGAGGCGCGCAAGGTCGCCCGGCAGATCGGCTATCCCGTTCTTGTGAAAGCCTCGGCGGGCGGCGGCGGGCGCGGCATGAAGGTCGCGCGTAGCGAGGATCAGCTTTCTGTCGCGCTCGCCACCGCCCGCGCCGAGGCCAAGGCCGCTTTTGGCGACGACTCGCTGTATATGGAGAAATACCTCACCAAACCGCGCCATATCGAGATCCAGGTGCTCGGCGACGGACGCGGAAACGCCTTGCATATTGGCGAGCGCGACTGTTCCTTGCAGCGGCGGCACCAAAAGATTTGGGAGGAAGCTCCCTCCCCTGCCCTGAACGCCAGCCAGCGCGAGGAAATCGGCGCAACCGTCGCCACGGCCGTCGCGGAGCTCGGCTATCGCGGCGTGGGAACGGTCGAGTTCCTCTATGAGAATGGTGAGTTCTTTTTCATCGAGATGAACACGCGCCTGCAGGTGGAACATCCCGTGACGGAGATGATCACCGGCATCGACCTCGTCATCGAACAGCTCCGGGTCGCGGCAGGCGCGCCGCTCAGCCTCAAGCAGGAAGATCTTCGTTTTGAGGGCCACGCCATCGAATGCCGCATCAACGCTGAAAACGCGCAGACATTCACGCCCTCGCCGGGACGCATCACCTATTTTCACCCGCCCGGCGGCTTGGGCGTGCGCGTCGATTCGGGCGTTTATGCGGGCTATTCCATTCCGCCCTATTACGACAGCTTGATCGGCAAACTGATCGTGCACGGCAAAAACCGCAATGAGTGCCTCATGCGCCTGCGGCGTGCGCTCGGCGAGTTCGTTATCGACGGCATCGAAACGACAATCCCGCTGTTCAAAAGGCTGATTGTCGAACCCGAGATCGTGGACGGAATATACGACATTCACTGGCTCGAAAACTTCCTCGCGAAGCACTAAATTGGCCAGAGTCGCAGCACACAGGCTGCGCGTTATTTCGGGTATTGTCGCACGATGGCGTCACCGTCCAATCTGACCATCGAAATCACGCCGCAGGTTTTGCTCAAAGCCTATGCCTGCGGTATTTTTCCGATGGCGGAAAGCGCCACCGACCCCACGCTTTACTGGATCGAGCCGGAGCTGCGCGGCATTCTCCCGCTCGACAGCATCACCGTGCCCAAGCGTCTCGCGCGCACCATCCGCCAAGGCAAGTTCGAGGTGCGCGTGGACAGCGATTTTGCCGGCGTCATCGAGGGCTGCGCCGCTTCCAGGCCAGGACGCCGCAGCACGTGGATCAATGTCCGCATTCGCGAGCTTTACGCGGAGCTGTTCCGCGCCGGCTACTGCCACACCGTCGAAACTTGGCTGGATGGGCGTCTTGTCGGCGGGCTATACGGCGTGCATCTGGGCGGCGCGTTCTTTGGCGAATCGATGTTTTCCACCGAACGCGACGCCAGCAAGGTCGCTCTCATCTACCTCGCGGCGCGTTTGATCCATGGCGGGTTTACGCTGCTCGATACGCAATTCGTGACCGAGCATTTGAAGCAGTTCGGAGCCGTCGAGGTCCGCCGCCCCGAATTTCACAAGCTGCTCAGCGCCGCGCTTCAGGGCCGCAGCGGCTTCCACGAATTGCCTTGCGACTTGTCTTCCGCCGGCGTCTTGCAATTGGTCAGCCAGACATCGAAGACAGGGTGCTCGACGGCGTGAATGCCGGGGCTTTGTGCGAACATCCATCCGGTGAAGATGCGCTTTTCGGATTTGTCGAGTTGCACCTCGTCCACCTCGACGAAAGACGATGTGACCGGCTGCTCCGTCGGCGTGCGCGTGTAGCAGACCCGCGGCGTGATTTTCAGCCCGCCGAAATTCACGGTCTTGTTGACGGGGACCTCCAGCGGCTGAATGCGCGCGGTGACCTTGTCGAGCGCGGCGAACACCGCGATCTGGTTGGGCACTTTGTCCGCCAGCGCCTGGCGAGGCCCAAGCAGGCATAAAGCCGCGCTTGCGATGAGAACGGCCTTACGCATCGCGTTGAGAGCGGCGTTTCCTTTGTTGGAATCGCTGGACTTGCGCTCGGCGTGGTCCCGGACGGCCGTCAGGCCAATCCGGGATCCATGGGCGCATCGCCAAACGCGTGCCAGGCCGTAAGCGCATTGGACCCCGGATAAGCGCCATCGCGCTTTCCGGAGCGACATGTTTGTGGGACGCACGCCATGTGCCGTTAAACCGTCGGTTACGATTATGAGCACGGTGGTCTAGTCCCTGCGCTGGACGATTTCATGGCCGCACACTAGTGCGAGCCGCGCGGACACAGCAACTCATTTCATGACGGCTCAGGCCAGATGCGCCTCGACGCGCAGCCGCACATAATCGGCATGCCACTGGCCGGATTTGTCGCAGAGCGAAGGCCGCAGTAGATCGGCGACGTAGGCCAGCACGGCATCCCGCCGTTCCCCGAATTGATCGAAGAACACGCCGCGGAACGTGCCGAGCCAACCTTCCAGGCCTGTCGGCAACGGCGTGGGCCGCGGAAACAGGCCAATGCGCCGCACCACGAAGCCGGCCTCCTGGAGCATGGCGGCATATTCGCGGTCGGTCGGGTAAAACCAGGGGCCGGCCAGCGCGCGGTCGCCATTAAAGGCCAGCGCCGCCGCCCGCATCGCGGTGACGATCGCGGCAACATTCCCGTGTCCGCCTGATTCAGCGACGAATCGCCCGCCCGGTTTGAGCGCGCGGCGCACGCCATCGACCACTTTGTCGGCCTCGGTCATCCAATGCAGCGCGGCGTTGGAAAACACCGCGTCGAACTCCGCACTGAAAGGCAGATTTTGCCCATCAGCCTCGCGCACATCGAGGCCGCGCGCCCGTGCCGCCGCCAACAGGCTTTCGCTCACATCCACGCCGACCACGGCCGCGCCAATGTCGCGGAGCTTTTCGGTGACGGCGCCATCGCCGCAGCCGAGATCGAGAATACGCTCCCCCGGTTTTGCCGCCAGCCAGGACAGGACCTCGCCCGCCAGATCGGAGACGAAGCGCGCGTTGCGGTCGTAGCTTTCCGCCGTCCAGACTTGGTCCGACGCCGCGGTCATGCGCTATTCGGCCCGCCAGGGCTCGTAATCGGGCGCGCTCGCCCGGCGGCGCTGCGGGTTGAGGATGCTGCCCGCAGGCCGGTAGGCGCCGGACGTGCCGGTGCGGTTCTCGATATGCGGTTTCTGCCAGCCCTTGGCCTGGTAATCATGGCCGGGCGGCTCGTCGAAGATGTAATGCAGCCAGCCATGCCACTCCGGCGGCACTTTGGACGCTTCCGCCTCGCCATTATAGATGACCCAGCGGCGCGGCTTCCCGGTCGGCCCGATCCGATTTTCATCGTCGTAATATTTGTTGCCGAAGCCATCCTCGCCCACAAGGTTGCCGGAGCGCGACGTGTACAGCCGCGTGGACAGCGTGGCCCCGTTCCACCATGTGAAGAGATCGCTGAAAAAGCTCATGAGATTCGCCTGTTTGCCGGGCGGACTATCGCATTTGCCAACCGGCGGTGTCCAGCCATAGCGATTCGACATCACGCCAGCAAAGAAACGCTTAAATTCCTGGCAAGACGTGAAGCTGTTGATGCGCGTAAGGCGGCCTGGGCGGGCGGGCGCCGCTGGCCGAGAATCACACTATCGTTTCCCCACGAGCCAAGCGGGGTCGCGGCACTCGGCGTGGGGCTGGTGCACGAAAACAACGACATGTTGTAGATAGGAAAATTTGGCGCGCTAGGGCTGGTCTGATTTGCGGGAATCAGGCAGCTTTCCCTGGAGCCATTCACTTCGGCGGCATCCCGTCGCCGCTTGGCTTTCAGCGTAGCCAATCACAACCAGCGCCGTTCGGCACTCTCGACGACTGTGATGCGTTTTGATGCATTCACCGGCGAACGGCTATTCTTTGCGCTGGGCCAGCAAGAGTTGTGTTTAGCATTCGAGAAATCAAAGCCCGCGCGGCGGGCTTCATGGGGACTTAGAGATGCGGATCGAACGTCGCTTTACCAAGCCAGGTCAGTCACCCTATGCGGATATCGCGTTCCGTGAGGTGACCAGTGAAATTCGCAACCCGGACGGTTCGGTCGTGTTCCGTCTCGAGGGCATGCAGGTGCCCGCCGGCTGGAGCCAGGTTGCCGCCGACATTTTGGCGCAAAAATATTTCCGCAAGGCCGGCCTTCCGGCCCGTCTGAAGAAGATCGAGGAAAACTCGGTTCCTTCCTGGCTCTGGAGGTCCGTTGCCGACAGCGGCGCCCTCGCCGGGCTGCCCGAAACCGAGCGCACCACATCCGAGATCGATGCGCGGCAGGTGTTTAACCGCTTGGCGGGCACCTGGACCTATTGGGGCTGGAAGGGCGGCTATTTCACCTCCGAGGAGGACGCGCAAGCTTTCCACGACGAGCTTTGCTACATGCTCGCCATGCAGATGGCGGCGCCGAACAGCCCGCAATGGTTCAATACGGGCCTGCATTGGGCTTATGGCATCGACGGGCCGAGCCAGGGTCACTATTACGTGGATTTCGAGACCGGCACCCTGACGCGGGCAAGCTCGGCTTACGAGCATCCGCAGCCCCATGCCTGCTTCATCCAATCCATCGAGGACGATCTCGTGAACGAGAACGGCATCATGGATTTGTGGGTGCGCGAGGCGCGGCTGTTCAAATATGGCTCGGGCACGGGCACGAACTTCTCCAAGCTGCGCTCCGAGGGCGAGAAGCTGTCCGGCGGCGGGAGATCCTCCGGCCTTATGAGCTTCCTCAAAATCGGCGACCGCGCGGCCGGGGCGATCAAGTCGGGCGGCACTACGCGGCGCGCCGCCAAGATGGTCATCGTCGATGCCGACCACCCCGACGTGGAGGAGTTCGTCGACTGGAAAGTGAAGGAAGAGCAAAAAGTCGCCGCGATGGTGACCGGCTCGAAGATCTGCGTGAAGCATCTGAACGCCATCATGCGCGCCTGCACGCATTGCGACGGTGACGGCGACGACTGCTACGATCCGGCGAAAAACCCGGCGCTCAAGCGCGAAATCCGCGCGGCGCGCAAGGCGCATGTGCCGGACAATTACATCCAGCGCGTGATGCAGTTCGCGCGGCAGGGTTTCGCCAAAATCGAGTTCCCGGTTTTCGACACCGACTGGGAAGGCGAAGCCTATCGCACCGTGTCCGGACAGAACTCCAACAACACCGTGCGGGTGAGCGACGATTTCCTCAACGCCGTGGAAGATGGCCGCGACTGGGCGCTGAAGGCGCGCAAGGACGGCAAGGTCATGAAGACCATCAACGCGCGCGACCTATGGGACAAGATCGGCAATGCGGCGTGGGCCTCGGCCGATCCGGGCGTGCAATTCCACACCACGATCAACGATTGGCACACCTGCCCGGCATCCGGCCCGATCCGCGCGTCGAACCCGTGCTCGGAATATATGTTTCTGGACGATACGGCTTGCAATCTGGCGTCGCTGAACCTCCTCACCTTCCGCAACGCGTCGCGCCGCTTCGATGTCGAGGGCTTCTCGCACGCGACGCGCCTGTGGACCATCGTCCTGGAAATCTCGGTCACGATGGCGCAGTTTCCGTCGCGGGAGATCGCCCAGCTCTCCTATGAATACCGGACGCTGGGCCTGGGCTTTGCCAATATCGGCGGCTTGCTGATGGCCTCAGGGATCGCCTATGACAGCGAGCCGGGACGCGCCATCGCCGCGGCGATCTCGGCGCTGATGACCGGCGTTTCCTACACTGCGTCGGCGGAAATGGCCGAACGGCTCGGCACTTTCAAGGGCTATGACGCCAACAGCGCGCATATGCTCCGCGTGATCCGCAACCACCGGCGCGCCGCTTACGGCGAGAAGTCGCGCTACGAACAGCTGCAAACGCGTCCCGTGCCGCTCGATCGCGATACCTGTCCGGATGAGCGGCTGGTCGATGCCGCCCGTGACGCCTGGGACCGGGCGCTCGCGCTCGGCGAGCAGCATGGCTATCGCAACGCGCAGGCGACCGTGATCGCGCCGACGGGCACGATCGGCCTTGTGATGGATTGCGACACGACCGGGATCGAGCCCGACTTCGCGCTGGTGAAATTCAAAAAGCTCTCCGGCGGCGGCTATTTCAAGATCATCAACCGCGCCGTGCCGGAGGCTTTGCGCGCGCTTGGCTACCGCGAGGACGTGATCCGCGCCATCGTGGATTATGCCGTGGGGCGGGGTACACTCGCCGGTGCGCCGTCCATCAATCATGAGACGCTCAAGCAGAAGGGCTTTACCGCGCAAGCCATCGCCGCCGCCGAAGGCGCGCTGGGAAGCGCTTTCGACATCAAGTTCGCCTTCAACAAATGGACATTCGGCGAGGCGTTCTGCACAACCACGCTCGGCATCGACAAGGACACGCTCGACAGCCCGAAATTCGACCTTCTCACCAAGCTCGGCTTCACCAAGGCGCAGATCGAGGCGGCGAATGCGTTTTGCTGCGGCGCCATGACGCTGGAAGGCGCGCCGGGCCTGCGCGAGGAGCATCTCCCGGTGTTCGACTGCGCCAATCCTTGCGGGCGCAAGGGCAAGCGCTTCCTTTCCGTTGAGAGCCACATTCGGATGCTGGCGGCGGCGCAGCCCTTCATATCGGGTGCGATCTCAAAAACCATCAACATGCCCAACGACGCCACGGTGGAGGATTGCAAGAACGCCTATTTGCTGTCCTGGCGCCTGGCCCTGAAGGCAAACGCGCTGTATCGCGACGGCTCCAAGCTGTCGCAACCGCTGCAGTCCCAGCTCCTCGCCGCGGAAGACGAGGAGGAAGACGACACGCTGGAGGCTTTGCTTGCCGAGAAATCCACGCAAAAGCGGGTGGAACTCGTGGCGGAGCGCATCGTCGAACGCGTGATCGAGCGGGAACGTGAAGTCGCCAGCCGCGATAAGCTGCCGAACCGGCGCAAAGGGTACACGCAGAAAGCGGTGGTGGGCGGCCACAAGGTTTATCTGCGCACCGGCGAATATGAAGACGGGCGTCTCGGCGAGTTGTTCATCGACATGCATAAGGAAGGCGCCGCCTTCCGTTCGCTCATGAACAATTTCGCCATCGCCATCAGCTTGGGGCTGCAATATGGCGTGCCCCTTGAAGAGTTCGTCGACGCCTTCACCTTTACCCGTTTCGAACCGGCGGGCCTGGTGCAAGGCAACGACACGATCAAGAACGCCACCTCCATTCTCGACTACATCTTCCGCGAGCTGGCGGTGTCCTATCTGGGCCGCAACGACCTCGCGCATGTCGAGCCGGAAGCGATCGGCAATATGACGCTGGGCGGCGGCGTCGCGGAAGAGAAAATGCAGGGCGCGTTCGTCGCCGAGCGCTATATGAGCCGTGGGCTGACGCGGGGCGCACTTAACCACAATGTGGTCATGGTTTCGGGACATTCTGTGCAGACAGGTGAGGGGGAAAACACCTTTGGGCAGATCCGGCAGGCACTAACCGGTGCAGCCATGGGCCAAATGGACGGCAATGCCGCCATGGCCATCCTTCCCGCGATGCAGAGTTTTGTTGCGTCCTCAGTAGAGAAGTCCGAAGCCGCTTTGCGCGTCGAAGCCCGCATCAAGGGCTATGAAGGCGAGTCTTGCGGCGATTGCGGTAACTTCACTTTGGTGAGAAACGGCACCTGTCTCAAATGCGACACGTGCGGCTCCACCAGCGGGTGTTCCTGAGTTAAGTCAATCACGGCGTCTGAATGCCGCCGGAAATTACGGGCTGCGCGCAAGCAGCCCGCTTCACCATTTCCGGAGTGGCGCGTTTCGGCTTGTTTCCAAATATAGGGGCGGCCTTAGCGGCTGAAGAAAAACTATGGGAATTTTGACCTCGGACGAGGACAATCATGTTGAATCCATCGTCTATTTTCTGACCGAGGCTTTGCGGGCGGCGGTGGAAAGCGGCGATAGCGTGCAGCAAGGCCTATGCGAAGCGCCACAAATCGCGCCGAATATGAGCTGCGCCGAAATCACCGAGCGCCTTGCCTTGTACCGCAAGCATATGCGCGCGGTGTGGAGCTATGAAGTGCTGCTGGTCGCCAAGCTCATGCGCGCGCGCGACCTCGCAAAGGAATTACGCGCGATCGAAACCGAATTGCGCCCCGAACTCGACACATTCCGGCTCGCAACGGTGAGCTGCGCCGACCTGCAAGAGCTGCTCATGCCCAGCGCCCAGAACGTGTTCAATGGCGCCGATCAGCTCGGGCGTTTTCTCGCCGAGAGCGGCCGGACGCAATTCGATGGGGCAAAAACGGATCCGCTGTCCGGATACCGCGTCGCGGGACACACGGATATACGCCTGCTTCTGAGCGCTTGCGAGGATTTGCATTTCGGTCTGGCCGCCCGCTATGGCTTCGACCCCTTGCCGTCGCGCTCCGGCGCCGTGCAACCCATGGAGGAGCCGCTTGTGCTGGACGGCGCCGCCGAGGAGGCGTTTTTGCTGACGGAATTTTGCGAGATCCTGCCCGAGGCCGGAAGCGCGGTACGCGCGGACTGGACGGCGGCTTGCGCCGGCAGCCCCGCGCTCCCGAACTAGGGCATCGTGCGCAAAACGAAGAGCTCGTGCGGACTGCGCTCCGTTTAAGTGCGTTTCGCTCTAAGCCGCCAGGAGGCGATCGACTTCTTGCACAAGCTCGCGCAGATGCACGGGCTTGGAGAGAATGCGCGCCTCCCGCGGCGCTTTGGCGTCCGGATGCAAGGCCACGGCGGCAAAGCCGGTAATGAACATAATCTTCATGTCTGGATGCAATTCGGACGCGCGTTTCGCGAGCTCGATGCCATCCATCTCCGGCATGACGATATCCGTGACCAAAAGTGTAAAGCGCGTGGCGCATAAAGCCTCGTAAGCTTCAGCGCCATTCGCGAATGCAACGACGTCGTGACCTGCTCGCTCCAGGGCTTTCACCAAGAAGCGCCGCATGGATTCATCATCCTCGGCAAGTAATATTTGCGACATATCCCGGTTCGGAAGGTTGTATGTTAATTTGGGCACCACTACCCACCGGCATTACATGGAAGGGTAACGTCCGGTTAAGCGAAATTACTAAACTCTTATCTCAAATGCACTCTTCTCCTAACATTAACCTTACCCCTTCGGGTTAATAACCCGTAAGCTTCGCCTGGGCTTTACGAAGCCGACGCCATGCCGCAGGTGCCGATGAAGTGCAATTCCACCCGGCGCTCATGGTCGCGGGTGCGATGCTCGATAACATAGACACCCTGCCATGTGCCCAAAGCCGTGCGCCCATCCACAACCGGAATGGATAAACTCACCGAGGTGAGCAGAGCCTTGATATGCGCGGGCATGTCGTCCGGGCCTTCGGCGGAATGCCGGTAGGGCTGACTTTCGGGCGCGAGCCGGCCCAGAGCGTCTTGCAAATCCTTGCGCACATCGGGATCGGCGTTTTCCTGAATGGTGAGCGAAGCCGATGTATGGGCAATGAAGACCGTCAGCAGCCCCTCGAACGCGCCAATGTCCTTGAGCCAGTTGCGGATGTCCAGGGTGATTTCGGTGAACCCAGGCCCCTTGGTGCGAATCACCAAGGCGGTGTTTGCCAGCCTGAGCGGCTTTTCCGAAAGCGATGCGGAAGGCGCCGTGTAGGATTTGCTTTTCATGTGGCTTTTCAGTACCCAGCGCCTCGCGATTTTCCGCGTCACGACTCTTTCAGATTTTCGCGGCCTTCTCAAGCCATGCGCGGCATATGCCCTGGGTGCATTGCACGTTTTGCGGATTTGGCGCTGCGCTTTCACCTGAGGCGGCCGCTGGCGATGCGGCGCCTTTTTTCCAGATTTACGCTGCAGCTTTACTGAATTTTTACTTCGAGGCGTAAAGCTTGAAAAAGATTTCGTAAATGGCGTCGCGGGTCAACAATGCGCTCCTAAACACAGCCGGGCACTCCTGCATTTGCAACGGATGTGGGCACTGGCGGAGCGCGCCACTTTCCAACCGGATGCGCCTCAGGACGTGCCATGAAACAAACAACCAATACCGGTTCGGAGACGCCCAGCCGTTTCACCGTGCATGGCGCGCAAACCGCGAAAGCCGGCGCGGGCTACACCTGGGATGCTCCAACGTCCGAGGACGCCGGCCAATCCTCGCATCACGATCCCGAGGCGAAGGCTCTTTTGCGGCGGTATCTGGCGGACATTCATAGCTATCGCGAGATCGGCAATCATGCCTTGCGGGATTTGGAAGTCCGCCTTGCAACGCAGCCGAACGAGGGCGCATGGCGGGATACAGACACCCTCGCGCACGCCGCGGGTCGCCTCGGTCACAGCTCGGCGCTCACCCAGCCTTCGCTTCCCGCGGCTCCGCCGAAGACTACGGCGCAGGATGCAAGCCTTCAACAAAGGCTGAGCGAGCTGTCCAGCTACCTTCACGCCGATCTGACAAAGGATCAGTCTGGACGCGCCGGTTTCCCCCCGCCTTTGCCGGCCTCGCCGCCCGCGCAAACCCCTCCGCATGCGCATGCCTCGCACAAAACGCCCAGTGCTCCCGTCCTTGACCGGGCCTGGTTCGAGGAGCGCTTCGCCGCGTTGCGCGGCTCCATCGACGACCTTGCCGAGCAAATTCCGCTAAACCGCATCGCCGCGCTTGAGAGTCAGTTCCAAGATTTGATGGAGCGCCTGACGGCTCGCGAGGCCGCGCGCGATCCTCGCCCCCTCGATGCCGCCTTGAAAGAGCTCGCGACATACCTGTCCGACTCCAAGCATTGGGCTGTCGCCACGGACGCGCGGGTCAAAGGCGTGGAAGACAAAATCGACCGGCTCAGCGGTTTGGTCGCCCAGTCCCATGCCGCGATCTCGGCCACCGCTCACGGTCTTGAGGTGGTCGCGAAAGGCACGGGCGGTCATCTCGCACGGGCAACCGCGAATTTGGTCATGACCAAGATCGGGGAGCGGCTTGAGCATTGGAACCCGGCAGACCGCCTCGACCAACTGGGCAGGGAAGTCGCCCACCTCACCGCGCAATCGCGTCATCTCGCCAGAGGCGCCGATGACAGGCTTCAACAGATCCAGGCCGCTCTTCATGAGAAAACCGACCGTTCCTCGCATAGTCCCGCCCCCAACGCGCAAGCTCCCCTCCCGTTTCCGCCCGCGAAACGGACAATCCCGGAAAGTGGGTCCCGCGATGAACTTGAGAGTTATCTCAACCGCGAGCCGCTCGATGACGACGACGATTACGACAGCGACATGATCGCCGCCGCTCAGCGCGCCGCCCACCTTGCCGATGGGCCAGCCCGCAACGCGCCGTCCCAGACTGGGCCGGTCCGTTATCAGATCCCTTACGGTGATTTTCTTCCCGACGAGGAAAGCCCGGCCTCGCACGTCGGCTTGATCGCGGCGGTCGTGATCCTCCTTCTCGCCGGCGCCGCGATGCTGTTCCTTAAGGTCAAGGAATGGCCCCTCATCGAGCCTAAGCCAGCCGCGAGCCTGAGCGAGGCGCAACCTCCAGCCGCAGCCCAGAACGCGCAGCGTGCCCCAACGGATCAGCCAGCGGCGGGTCCGTCCGCGGCGGCATCGAATGCCGGCGAGGGCGATACGGCTTCGGCCTCTACCATGGACATTACGGGCGTAACAGGTGCCATTTCCGCCGCGCCAGCGTTGGCCTCAAAGCCCTTTCAGCTTTGGGTGAGCGCCAGCAACACAGCGGATAGCGCCATGCAAGGCGCAGAGCAGAACGCACCGGCGGCGGCTGCCACAGAGCCTGAGGAAAGCTTCCGCGGAGCCGCCGTGAAAGGCGATCTGGACGCGCAGTTCTCCGTGGCGCAGAGCTATCTTGCCGGCCAGGATGGTGAAAATAGCCTCACCGGCAACGATCGCATGGTCAAGGCCGCCCGCTGGTTCCGGCGGGCCGCCGAAAACGGACATGCTCCCTCCCAATACCGGCTGGCTACGCTTTACGAGCTCGGCCGCGGCGCCCCGAAGGATCTCACGCAGGCGGAAAGCTGGTATGTTCGCGCGGCCAAGCAAGGCCATGTCAAGGCGATGCACAATCTCGCCGTGCTGTCAGCCGCTGGGAACGGCAGATCCGCCAATTACCTGACAGCGGCGCGATGGTTTAAGGAAGCCGCCGAGCATGGGCTCACAGACAGCCAGTATAATCTTGGCATCCTCTATGAGCGCGGCCTTGGTGTGGCGCGCAATCTCACCGAAGCCTATCGTTGGTTTACCCTGGCCGTCCGCGAGAACGATACCAAAGCCCTACAAAAACGGGATGAGGTTGGCCGGCTTCTCTCGCTTCTCGAACGCCAGAAGGCTGAGCGGCTCGTCAGCGCCTGGACGATGAAGGCGACGGCGGAGGCGGTCAACAGCGCCGCACCGGAGCCGCCGGCCACCCTCGACAATGACGACCAGCCCGCTTCGCCACCTCCCGCCCAGGCGGCGAGTGCGGCCGTGATGCGCGCATCCTGGAAAGCGGAGATCGCGTCGCGCCGCGACGGGACGGGAGCGAGGGCCATAGTGGCCGACGCCCAACAGCGGCTGAAGCAGCTGGGCTATAATCCCGGTCCGGTCGATGGTATTCCTGGGCCGCGCACCGAGGCTGCAATCCGGCAGTTCCAACGCCAGACCGGTCTGGCCCCCACCGGGCAAATTTCGGAAAGCTTGGTTGTAAGAATGGCGTTCTTGCCAATTTGACACGACTTGAGGCGTGCTCGCCGATTATATCGGGATCGTGACCGAGGCTCGCATTGACGAAGCGAGCCTCGCACTGTTTTATCGGGCGCATCTTACCTGAGGGCCCTTATTGCCCTCGCAGGAACGCGAGTCTCAGGCGTAACCCCGTTCGCGCCTGGTCATTCCATGGTGTGCCCATGCAGATCTATCTGCCAATCGCCGAAACGTCGGTGAATATTTTCACCATGTTCGGAATGGGAACCGCCGTCGGCTTCCTCTCCGGCATGTTCGGCATTGGCGGCGGATTTTTGATCACCCCACTTCTCATGCTGATGGGCATCCCCACCGCGGTCGCTGTCGCCACAGGCGCGAATCAGGTGGTCGCCAGCTCGGTTTCCGGCACCATGAGCCAATGGCGGCGCGGCAATGTCGACATCAAGATGGGGACAGTGCTGCTGGCTGGCGGCGTCGTCGGCGCGTTCCTCGGCGTTCAAGCGGTAAGGTTGCTCAAGGAAACCGGGCAAATCGACTTGACCATCGCCCTGCTCTACAGCGTTTTCCTGAGCAGCATCGGCATTATCATGCTTGTCGAAAGTCTCGGCGCGATGAATCGGGCGCGGTCCGGCAAACCGGCCTCGGCGCGCCGTCCCGGACAGCATAGCTGGGTACACGGGTTGCCGCTGAAGCTGCGCTTCCAGCGCTCCAAGCTGTATATAAGCGCGATCCCGCCCTTTTTGATCGGGCTGAGCGTCGGCCTGCTCTCGGGAATGCTGGGCGTCGGCGGCGGCTTCATCATGGTGCCGGCCATGCTCTACATATTGCGGATGCCCACCAAGGTGGTGATTGGCACGTCACTGTTTCAGATCATTTTCGTCGCCGGGTTGACCACCATTTTTCACGCGGCCGCCAACCAGGCGGTGGACCTTATTCTGGCGCTTGTCTTGATGGTAGGCGGCGTGATCGGCGCGCAGTTCGGCGCAAGCGCAGGGCAGAAGCTTCGCGGCGAGCATTTGCGCGCGCTGCTCGCGCTTTTGGTGCTCGGCGTGTGCGTCCGACTCATGGTCGATCTGTTTGCGCCGCCCCAGCACCCCTTCTCCATCGACATCCTCTCAGCCGGAGCTTAGCGATGAAGCCGCCCTATCGGGGCATCACAGTCTCTGCTCCCGTGAGTTCAGCGCTTGCGCTTGCGCTGGCGTTTGTCGCCCTGCTTGCGCTGCTCGCCCCCGCGCAGGCGCAGCGCGAGACGATCGAGGCCGACACATCGGACCGCGAGATTGCCATCGAGTCCGACTTTACCGGAGCCAAGATCGTCGTTTTCGGCGCTGTGGACAACAGCCGCCAGCCCACGGCCAACTCCGGCTATTACGACATCATCATCACCATTCGCGGGCCGCTCGAAACCGTGGTGACGCGGCAAAAAGAACGGGTTGCCGGGATTTGGGTGAATGGACGCTCAGAGGCCTTTGCCAACGTCCCAAGCTTCTACGCGGCGCTTTCCACGCGTCCTCTCGATGTCATCGCGGACGCCGATTTCCTGAGCCGGAACGGCATCAGGTTCAATCCAAGGGCGGAGAGCGCCGATCAAGCCCTGCCCCCGGACGCTTTCGAACAAGCTCTGATCGATCTCAAGCAAAAGGAACGGCTTTACGTTGTGGACTCGTTCGCCGTCAAATTTCTTAGCAAGAGCCTCTTTCGCGGCACCATCGAGCTGCCAGCCAATGTTAAGGTCGGCAGATATTCCACGGAGGTCTATCTCATTCACGACGGCAAGCTGCTGAGCCAGCATAAAAACGCCATGCTCGTCCACAAAGCCGGCATCGAGCGCGACCTGGCCGCGCTCGCCTCTGACCGGCCATGGGTTTACGGCTTGCTCTCGGTGATCATCGCGGTTGCCTGCGGGCTGCTCGGCTGGACGCTGTTCAGCCGTGGCTGAGCCTCAAGCCGCCGCCTCTTCCAGAAGCTGGCCTGATGCGAGCTGGCTGACACGCCCCGAATTGACGATCCATACGAACACGCCCTCGTTGCCGAGCAGGGGGTCGAAGGCTTTGTCGAGAACGTTGGCGCCAGACGAGTAAGCCCCGATCGAGGGCAGCACCAGACGCATCCCGTTCGAGACGAAGCAGCGGCCGCGCACGGTATGGCCAAATTCGGAGATTTGCGCCACCGGGTGCATGCGGCCGGCGATTTCGTGGCTGACCGGAGCCTTGACCGGCTCGGAGCGGAATTTGATGCCGCCCAGGGTGATCTGCGGAACGATGGTTCCGCCCAGCCCTTCCGGCACCGGCGTCTGATCAGGTCCGCTGACCCAAAACCATTCGCGGTCTTCCATCAGATCGTAAAGCCAGTCGGCGTCATGAGCGGTGAGACGTGCGCCCTCGCCCGCGCAAAAGCTGTCCCCGAGCGCGATGACGCGCGGCGGGTCGTACCGGTCCAGCGCCTCTTCAAGCTTCTCGAAAGCCGATCCCGTATCGTAAGGCGGCAGAACAACGCCGTCCTCGGTCAGATACGAGCCGCGCTCAAGATGAAGATCGGACACTATGAGGGTCTTTTCGGCGGGCCAGTATAAGGCTCCGCTGCGATCGGCTATGAAAGCCTTGCCGCACAACAAGATTCGGCACGCGCCAGAATCCAGGCCATCGCCCTCGGTGCGCCGCAGATAGACTGCGTTTTGCATGAATATTAGGGCCTCTTTTGCGCTCAACTTGGGGGAGCAGCAATGCCCGCGTGGAGACAACTTTACAAGCGCTGCGGGCATCTCATCGTTCGGTACGGTTAAGCTAGCTGATTCGCGACGGCTTACGTTACGAAAAAGCACCTATGCTAGCCGGTTGCGAACGGCATGGGTTCGAAGGATGCGGCACAAGGCCGCAAGCTGGCCTGCCTGCATATGTTAAGGCGAGGCATAAGCGGCCTGAGACATGGGGCGTGCCGCGGCGTCCTCGCCCGCCGGCGGAGGCGTCGGGACAGAGCGACCGGCGGTTCCGCTTGGGCGCGCGGCCTTACTTCGACAGGATTGACCAAGGCCGCTTTTACGCCCAAAAGGGTGCCAATGCGATGGCAAGCGGGTGATCCGGAGTGGGCGATGGAACGGTTTTTCGGCGGCAACCCCTGGGGCGTCGTTCTCAGGCTGGTGGTTATCTGCATCGTAACCGGAATAGCGCTGCGCGCCGCGGGCGTTGATCCCGCCGACCTCCTGCGCACCATCCCCGAAGTGTTGCGGACGATTTCCGAATTCGGCTTCGGTTGGGTGGAAACCGCCTTTCAGTATTTCCTCGTCGGCGCGATTATCGTGATCCCGATCTGGATCATCATCCGCCTGGTGAAATTCATGGCCGGGGATGACGGACGGGCCTCCCGCTCTTGAGGGCTGGCCCAGGCGGCCGGCAAGCGGGCGAGCGCGCTTTCGCGGAGGAGCGGCTTACCTACGGCCGGGTGCTGGCGATCAGCCTGCCCATCGTGCTCTCCAACGTGACCACGCCGCTCCTCGGGGTCACCAACACCGCGGTCATCGGCCAACTTGGCGAGGCGCATCTCATCGGCGCGGTCGCCATCGGCGCGACGCTTCTGTCGCTCCTGTTTTGGGCTTTCGGCTTCTTGCGTATGGGCACGACCGGTCTGACCGCCCAGGCCACCGGGGCAGGCAATGCGCGCGAGACAAGCGCGATCCTCGGGCGGGCATTGCTGATCGCCGGTTTTGCGGGGGTGAGCCTTGTCATCCTGCAGAAACCGCTGGAATGGCTCTCCTTCACCTTAATCGAAGCCAGCGCGGCGGTGGAGGGCGAAGCCAGCGTATATTTCGCCATTCGCATCTGGAGCGCACCGTTCACCCTTGCCAATTATGCGCTGCTCGGCTGGTTCATCGGCCTTGGTAAAACGCGAACCGCGCTTTTCCTGCAAATCGGGCTGAACGGGGCGAACATCGTCTTCAATGTCGCCTTGGTGAGCTGGCTGAACTGGGGTGTCGCCGGCGTCGCTTGCGGTACGGTCATTGCCGAAGCCTTGGCGGCAGCGTTCGGCCTTTGGCTGGCGCGGCGGGAAATCGGCGGGCGCGCGGCCGCGTTTCCTTGGCGCCTCGCAATTGATGCAGACGGCCTCAGACGCATGATCGCGGTCAATGCCGACCTCCTGGTGCGCACGCTGTGCCTGCTCTTCGCCTTCACCTTTTTCACCGCGCAAGCCGCCCGGGCCAGCGACACCATCCTGGCCGCGAACGAAATCCTCCTGCAATTCGTGAATGTCTCGGCCTACCTGCTGGACGGCTTCGCTTTTGCAACCGAAGTGTTTACCGGCCGGGCCATTGGCGCGGCGCGCGTGGAGCGGTTCCGGGAAGCTATCTGGATGACCTCGATATGGGCGGTGGGCATTGCCGCCATTGTAAGCGGGGCATTTGCGCTGACGGGGGGCGCCATCATCGACGCACTGACGACAAACGCGGAGGTGCGGGAGGCGGCGCGGATGTATCTGCCCTGGGTGATTGCCGCGCCCGTGGTGGGCGTTGCGTGTTTTCAGCTCGACGGCATTTTCATCGGCGCGACGCGCACCCGTGAAATGCGCAATATGATGCTGGTCAGTCTAGCGGTTTTTCTGCTCTCTTGGTCCGTGCTTAGCCCGGCCTTCGGCAATCACGGACTTTGGGCGTCGCTCCTGGTGTTTTTCGCCGTGCGCGGCGTCACCTTAGGGGTGCGGCTTCCCGCCCTGCAAAGAGCAGCTTTTGCGCATGGGCGCCGCGCATAGGCTGCGGCGGCCCTATTCAAAAACCAGCGCGGCAGCCGGATAAGCCTGATTATTCCGGCTTATCGCACCATGATGCTGGAACTTCACCGGTTCGGCGAAATATTCCGGCGGAAGGCTGGCGATCAACGATGTGATATGCGCCGCTTGCGGCGAAATATGCGCGCGCATGATCCGGTCGGCGTCTTCCGCCAGCCCGCTGGTTATGGCGTTGACCACCGCTTCGTGCTCGCCGAAAGATTCCTGCAGACGGTTGTTGCGCCGCAATTGAAAACGCCGGTAAGCGCCGAGGCGGTTGCGCGTGGCGATGGTCTGCCTGCACAGATGGCTGTTATGACTGGCCCCATAAAGCGTCTCATGGAAATGCGCGTTAGCCAGGCAATAGCCCTCATAATCGTTCTCTTGGCAGCGCCGCCGGCAGATTTCGTGCGCCTCCATGATTTGCGCCAGTTCCACCGAGGTAGCCCGCTGGGCAGCCAGCCGCGCGCACACGCCCTCGTAAACCGCCATCATCTCGAACATTTCCACCAGCTCGGTGACGCTGAGCCCAGCGACAATCGCGCCGCGATGCGCACGGATCTTGACCAGCCCCTCGGCCGCCAACAGCCTCAGCGCTTCGCGGACCGGCGTCCGCGACGTCCCGCAGCGTTCCGCAAGCTTGGTCTCATCGAGGCGCTCTCCCGGCTTCAGGTTGAACATCAAGATCTCGTGCTCCAGCTTGAGCTTGAGCTTCTCGGCAATGGATAGCGGCATGAGCAACCTTGCGCGGATCGTGGCAAATTCGGGAAGCGATGCGGATGGGCGCAGCCATCTCCTGTCGCAAAGGCAAAAATAAGGCTGTTCCGTTCGCGCTTACGCCATGAGCCATACCCATGGCAGAGGGGCGCCAACACGCAACATTTTAGCCCATCATGCGCCCCCTTGTCAGGCTTGATGTGCGCGAGGGGCAGGTAGTGTATCTTAAGCACAATGTTATCGCTCATCGCGAGCGATTTGGCATTTGCGGGATCGAGAATGAATGTTTCTTTCTTTCAGGAGCTGTTGACCACCATCTCGGACCGTGGGCGGCAGCTTCTGGACCTTTCCGGTATCGTGTCCGCGCCCGGCGAATCGGTCGAAGAACTGTCGCGGGCGCTGCTGTCGGGGCGGGGCGAAGCGTCCGGCGTGGCTTTGGCCCGGCAGATCCTGCAGCGCTACGAAACCTTGAGTCCGGAGGGCCGTCACGCTTTCTTCCGCTTTGTCGCCGAAGCTTTCGGCCCTGACGCGGACAGACTGGAAAAAGCCGCCAAAGCGTATCTGCAGGCGCCAGGCCCCGAGCCGCTGAAACGGCTCACGCAGGCGGTGGAAGCGCCGCGGCTGGAGTTTTTGCGCAGGCTCAACCTCGCCCCTGGGGCAACCGCCGATATCGTGCAGATGCGCAAGGACCTTTTGCGCTTCATGCGCGAGGATGCCGCGCTCGCACCGGTCGATGTGGATTTCGCCAACCTGCTCTCCTCGTGGTTCAACCGCGGCTTTCTGGTCCTGCAGAGCATCGACTGGTCGACGCCCGCGAACATTTTGGAAAAGATCATCCTGTACGAGGCCGTGCACGAGATCCAAGGGTGGGACGACCTGCGCAGAAGGCTCGATCCCGGCGACCGCCGCTGCTTCGCGTTCTTTCATCCATCTTTGATCGACGAACCGCTGATTTTTGTGGAAGTGGCGCTCGATCATCAGATTCCGGGGTCGATCCAGCGCGTGCTCGAGCAGGAGGCGCGGCGCGGCAAGCCGATCAAGGAGCCGACCACGGCCGTTTTCTATTCGATCTCGAACTGCCAGGATGGACTGCGCGGCATCTCCTTCGGAAACTTCCTTATCAAGCAGGTGGTGGAGGATCTGACCCGCGCGATTCCGTCCTTGAAGACCTTCGTCACGCTCTCGCCGATACCAGGCTTCAGCACCTGGCTCGAACGCGCCAAGGCGAGCCAAATCCTGACATATCTCGATCCCACGCAACTCGCCATTCTGGACGAGCTTGGCGGCGACGGCTGGATCGAGGACGATGAACTCGCCGAAGCGCTGAACCCGGTCGTCCTCGCGGCGGCCTCGCACTACTTTCTCGTCGCCAAAAACATCCAAGGCAGGCCGGTCGATCCTGTCGCGCGTTTTCATTTGGGGAACGGAGCAAGGCTTGAACGCATTAACTGGCTTGGAGACACTTCCGCGAAAGGATTGCGGGAGGCCCATGGGCTGATGGTGAATTTTCGCTACGACCTCAAGGATATCGAGCGCAATCACGAAGCCTTTACCAATTCGGGCTTGGTCGCCGCTTCCAAGGCGGTCCGCTCGCATCTGAGAGTACCGGAAAAATCGCGGGCCCTTGTGCCTGCCGAGGAGTAGAGGAAAAGGCATGCGCTGGCGCGACCGCAAAGGCAGTGACAATGTTGAGGACCGCCGCGACGAGACCGGCGGCGGCGGCCGCGGCGGGTTTCGTTTCCCGTTTCCGCGTGGCGGCGGCGGCGGCTTTCCCGGTGGACGGCTGCCGATCCCCATGGGGCGCGGCGGCGGCATGGGAATTTTCGGCATCATCATCGTCGTTGGATTGATGCTGCTCTTCGGGATCGACCCCCGCGTCATTCTGCAGGGCGGATCTGACGGCGGTACGGGCATTCCTTTGCCGCGGAGCGAGGCGCCGGGGCGCGAAAGCCCGTTCCCGGGTCTGCCGACAGGCGGCGGCCAGTCCGCATCGCGTCCTGGCGAAGATGAACTGAAGCAGTTCGTCGCGGTTGTCTTGAAGACCACCGAAGAGGTGTGGCAGCAGCAATTACCGGCGCTCGGAAAGACCTACCAAGAACCAAAACTTGTTCTTTTCCGCGAGGGCGTTTCATCGCAATGCGGGCAGGGCATCGCGCAAATGGGGCCTTTTTACTGTCCGCTGGATGGCAAGCTCTACATCGACCTGTCGTTCTTTGACGAACTCAAGACCCGGTTCCGCGCGCCTGGAGACTTTGCGCAGGCCTATGTGATCGCTCATGAGGTGGGGCATCACGTGCAGACGCTGCTTGGAATCACCGAGCAGGTCATGCGCGCCAAGGCCCGGGGCGGCGAACGCCAGGGTAACGCGATCCAGGTGCGGATGGAGCTGCAGGCCGATTGTCTTGCGGGCATCTGGGCGCATCACGCGCAGAAGTCGCTTCAGGTTGTGGATCCTGGGGACATCGAGGAAGCCCTGGGTGCGGCGGCCGCTATTGGCGACGACCACATACAGCGGCGCACGCAAGGACGGGTGGTGCCAGACGCCTTTACACACGGATCTTCGGAACAGCGCGTGCGCTGGTTCAAGCGCGGCTTTCAGGACGGTAACTTCAACAGCTGCAACACTTTTACAGGCTCCGAGCTGTAACCAAAAACACTGTTTCCTTGTCAAGGCCGCCTCGCGCGGCCTTTTTCTTGCGCCGCTCCACAATCCTAGATTGTAAAATTGCCACAGAATCCTGCGGATTGTTCGGCGCCTTGAGCCATTAACATTGCTGCAACCCAACTTTCCCTATAAGCGGGACATGCAACCTTAAATTGCAAATGCCGATTCCAACCATGAGTAACCGCGTAACTCTTGGGAAGGCAGAGCAGGCATGTCGGCCTGCAATTTCAATATGAGGCCCGCTCAGTGGAGAGAAGAATGATTCGCGGATTCATGCAGACGACAAGCCGGACAGCTTTACTTTTTGGGGCCGGATTACTTATCGGGAGCTTTGCTATGAGCTCCGTAAACGCGGCGGATCTCGGCGGCAATTGCTGCGCCGATCTGGAGGAACGCGTGGCCGAACTGGAAGCGACGACAGCACGCAAGGGCAATCGTGTCGTCTCTCTTCAGGTCTACGGCCAAGTTAACAAGGCCTTGCTGTTCTGGGACGACGGCGACAATTCCGATGTGTTTGTGGTCGATAACGATTACTCCGGCAGTCGGCTCGGCTTTACCGGCAAGGGGACGATCAAGCCAGGCTGGACAGCAGGCTATCTGATCGAGTTCGACTACCAAGACGCCGCGTCGGACAAGGTCGATAACCGGCGCTTTAAATCCGGCGTCGGAGGCTTGGATTCCGACGAGTTAAACGCCAACGAAATCGTGGTTCGCTATAATGAGGGTTATATCGAGAACGAGAGATTAGGCCGCGTTTCGCTCGGCCAGGGCAGCTCCGCCGCGGATGGCATCAACGAAATCGTGCTTGGCAACTCGCTGCGAAACTCGGATCTAGCATGGAACAACAGCTTCCGGCTCAGAACATCGGACGGCGGGTTGGCGACGTTCAACTGGGCTCAGGTCGCAGGCAATCTCGACGGCAACAGGGATGACCGCATCCGTTACGACTCCCCGTCGATCTACGGCTTTATCCTGTCGGCATCTTGGGGCGATAACAATTATTACGACGTCGCGCTGCGCTTCAAAAAGGAATGGAATTCGATCCGCATCGCGGCCGGTATCGCCTATCAATGGGACGGGACGGAAGACGTGCTTCCCAACGTCGCAACGATCAGCCCCGGCGAAGTCGGATTCCCTGCTACGGGCGTAGCAGGCGGAAATACCGCTTCGTTCCTCGACTCATTCTCCAGTTTCGAAATCCTCAGCGGTTCTATCTCGCTGATGCACATCCCAACCGGAGTTTACGGCGCCTTCGCCGCTGGCGAGAAAGATTATGACGAGTTCGATAACGACCCCAGCTTCTGGTTTGTGCAACTCGGCATAGAGAAGAAGTGGCTGCCCTATGGTTCCACCACGATTTATGGCGAGTACGCGCAGTATCACGATTTCAACAGGACGCCCGTTTTCACTGGCACGGCCATCACCGGAGCGGGAGCGGACCTGGAAAGCGAGGCGGAGCGTTGGGGCTTCGGCGTGGTGCAAAAGTTCGACAGCGCGGCTTTGGAAATCTACGCCCAGGCGGTGTTCTGGGAGTATGAGGACAATGCTACGATCAGTGAAGGGGAAGACGTGGAATACGAGGATCTGACACAGATCATGATCGGCTCGCGCATCAAATTTTAACAGCAAGGCGTATAAGCAAGAGCAATAAGGATATTCAGCCTCAAGGCCGCTCTTACGAGCGGCCTTTTTTGCGTGCTATAGACGCGCAGGGCTGTAAAGGGACGGTGATGGAATGATGACCAATGTCGGCATTCTCGATAGGGGGCTGCGCGTGATTGTCGGGCTGGCTCTGCTGGGCTGGACCATGGGTTACTATGGCCCAGCCTTGCCGGAATGGGGGGACACGCTCGTGACTGTCATTGGCGGCTATCCTTTCGTCACCGGCCTTCTGCGCTATTGTCCGCTGTATTCGCTGGCAGGCCTTTCCACCTGCGCCGAAGAAGCCTGATATAAGGATAATGGAGCATCGTGACCTGCCGCCCAGCCACCTCTGGCGCGGAATGTGCCGAAGTTGGCAAGCCTTTATCCCAGCTTGAGCCACAGCCCGCGCCAGGGCTATAGACAGCCCCGGGCGATCCGGCTAGGCGTTGCCGGCGGCAGGTAATGGCACGGCACTTCGGAGCAGGCATGACAGCGCGATCTTGGCTTCCCATCATCCTTGCGGCGGGCCTCGGCACGCGCATGCAATCGGCCTTGCCGAAGGTGGTGCACGCCGTCGCCGGCCGGCCGATGGTCGCTCACGCCGCCGCTGTCGCGCGCGCGGCGGGTGCCGGACGGCTCGCAATTGTCACCGGTCCGGAGGTGGACGTTTTGCGGGACGCGCTGCGCGACAACGGCCCAGTGGATTTCTTTGTGCAGACCGAACGCATGGGAACGGCTCATGCGGTGCTGACAGCCCGCCCCGCGATCGCCGGGTTTACGGGCGACGTCGTCGTGCTTTACGGCGATACGCCGCTCTTGCGGCCGGAAACGCTCAGCAAGCTGCGTGCGGCCCTGAATGAGGGCGTGGGTCTGGCCGTGCTGGGCTTCGAGCCCGCAGACCCGTCCGGCTACGGCCGTCTGATTCGCGACGCGACGGGGGCGCTAACCGCCATTCGCGAAGATCGGGACGCAAGCGCCGCCGAGCGCGCGATTCGTCTCGCCAATTCCGGCGTCATGGCCTTCCGTTCGGAGGTGATGCTGCCCATTCTCGACCAAATCGGCAACGGCAACGCGAAGGGCGAGTATTACCTGACCGATGCCGTTGCCATTGCCCGCGCATCCGGGATTGGGATCGCGGTCCAGACCTGCCCCGAAGAGGAGGTGCTGGGCGTCAATGACCGAAGCCAGCTCGCGGCCGCCGAAGGCGTCATGCAACGGCGTCTGCGCCAGGCGGCGATGGCGGCGGGCGCCACGCTCATCGCGCCGGACAGCGTGACCTTCTCCCACGACACGCGGCTCGGGCGCGATGTCATCGTCGAGCCGAATGTGTATTTCGGCGTCGGCGTGACCGTGGAGGACAACGTCCATATCAAGGCCAACTCCTATATGGAGCATGCGCGCATCCGCAAAGGCGCCATCGTCGGGCCGTTCGCGCGGCTCCGCCCCGGCGCGGATATCGGGCCGGATGCGCGCATCGGTAATTTCGTTGAAATCAAACAGGCGACCATCGAAGCCGGCAGCAAGGTCAACCACCTCGCCTATGTCGGCGATGCCCGTGTCGGGGCGAGGTCGAACATCGGCGCGGGCGCCATCGTGTGCAATTACGACGGCTTCCAAAAGCATTTCACCGAGATCGGGCCAGACACGTTCATCGGCTCCAACAGCGCGCTGGTCGCGCCGGTGAAGATCGGCGAGGGCGCCTATATCGGCACCGGCAGTGTCGTCACGCGCGATATCGAGCCGGATGCTCTGGCGCTGGAGCGGTCCGAGCTGAGGGAGGTGCCGGGCTGGGCGGCGCGGTTCCGCGCGCGGCATCGGAAGTAAACGGAAAATCATGGAAAAGGCGCGGAACGTGCCACGCTGAAGCAGCCTCCAAATTCTCCTGCAACAGTTCGTAATTGCGTTTGATTTGGATTTCGCCGACCGCGGCCGTAAACAGCCGAATGAACAGATAATGCTCCGGCAGAGCTGGAGCTTTCCTTAATCGCGAGCGCAAGCATGTGCGGAATCATTGGAATTTTGGGAAAAACCGCGGTTGCCGACAGCCTTGTGGATGCGTTGCGCCGGCTAGAATATCGCGGCTATGATTCGGCCGGCATAGCGACCGTCGAAAACGGCCATATCGAACGCCGCCGCGCGCAAGGCAAGCTGCGCAACCTGGAGGAGGTTCTCAGCCAAGCCCCTTTGCGCGGCGCATCTGGCATCGGGCATACCCGCTGGGCGACACATGGCAAGCCCAGTGAGCGTAACGCCCACCCGCATATGACCGAAAAAGTATCGGTGGTTCACAACGGCATCATCGAGAATTTCAGCCAGCTCCGCGCCGAGATGGAAGCGCGCGGCGTGCGCTTCGAGACCGAGACCGACACGGAAACCGTGGTCAATTTGCTGAGCGAAGCATTGGAGCGCGGCAGCGATCCCGAAACCGCCGTCGCCAACACGCTGGCAAAGCTGGAGGGGGCGTTCGCTCTTGCCATCTTGTTCGCGGGCCATGACGATCTCATGATCGGGGCGCGGCGCGGCAGCCCGCTCGCGGTCGGGTTCGGCGACGGCGAGATGTATCTCGGCTCCGACAGCATGGCGCTTGCGCCCTTCACCAACCGCGTGACCTATCTGGATGAAGGCGACTGGGCGACAATCACACGCGCCGGTGTGGTGATCCGCGACGAAAGCGGGGCCAAGGTCAGCCGCCCCGTACAGCGCACCACGGCATCGGCGCTTCTCGTCGACAAAGGCAACCACCGCCATTTCATGGCCAAGGAGATCCATGAACAGCCCGATGTCATCAGCCGCACGTTGGGCCATTACGTGCATTTCGCCAAGGAATCCATCGGACTGGCCGACGTGGATGTGGATTTTGCCAAGCTCTCGCGGCTGACGATCTCGGCGTGCGGCACCGCATATTACGCCGGCCTCGTCGCGAAATATTGGTTCGAGCGCTACGCCCGGCTGCCGGTGGAGATCGACGTCGCTTCGGAGTTCCGCTATCGGGAGGCGCCGCTCCCGGAGGACGGCGTGGCGCTGTTCATCTCCCAGTCGGGCGAAACAGCGGATACGCTCGCCAGCCTGCGCTATTGCCGCGCGCAGAAGCAGAAGGTGCTTTCCATCGTCAATGTCCCGCAGTCCAGCATAGCGCGGGAATCGGACGCCGTTTTGCCCACCCTGGCAGGGCCGGAGATCGGTGTCGCCTCGACCAAGGCATTTACCTGCCAGCTTACCGTGCTGGCCTGCATGGTGATCGCGGCTGCCAAAGCGCGCGGCCTATTGAACGCGGCGGCCGAGGCCGAACTCGTGCATGCGTTGGTCGAGCTGCCCCGCCACATCAACGCGGTGCTGAAACGCGAGCCGGAGTTCGAGGCGGTCGCCCATGAGCTGTCACACGCTCGCGACGTGCTCTATCTCGGCAGGGGCGTCCATTATCCGATCGCTTTAGAGGGGGCGCTGAAGCTCAAGGAGATCTCCTACATTCATGCCGAGGGGTTCGCCGCGGGCGAACTCAAGCATGGACCGATCGCGCTAATCGACGAAAATGTCCCTGTTGTCGTGGTTGCTCCGCGCGACGCGCTCTACGAGAAAACCATCTCGAACATGCAGGAAGTCGCGGCGCGGGGCGGACAGATCATTCTCATCACCAGCGACGACGCCGGTGCGCCCGGAACTGACATTCTCGCGGAGATCCGCCTCCCCGCAGTTCATCCGTTCACCGCGCCGATTTTGAGCTGCCTGCCGGTACAGCTTCTGGCCTATCACACCGCGGTTCTGATCGGCACGGATGTCGATCAGCCCCGCAATCTCGCGAAATCCGTCACCGTGGAGTGAGCCTCAACCGCCTTTTCCTTGCTTCCACCATCAAATATCCTTTTTCTGACCACAGATTGTCGTATTCCTCTGCTTGATCTTAGCGCATGACAATGCTGAAATTCGCGCCAAATTGGTCGAGGGTGGGCCAGGGTATGGTTTGGCATCATCGGGTGTATTTCGTTTTGGCTGTCGTTCTGGCGAGCTTCACGGCAGGCCCGGCCTATGCGCAATCGCCCGAGATCACGGCGGCGCTGACGGAGGCCAGCAAGCTTCTGCAAAGAGGCGGGTATGTCAAAGTGATCGAGATCATCGACACGACTCTGAGGTCGGGCAAGATCCAGTCCGATCTTGCCGCCAAGGCCTTGTTGATGCGGGCTGAAGCGAACGAAAAGCTTGGCCGCACGGCATTCGCGCTCGCCGATTACAATTCCGCCGTCTGGATGCAGGGCCTCTCCGCCACCGATCGCAAGCGAGCCGAGGAAGGCTACAGCCGTGTGATGAAGGGGCTTGGTGTCGCTGACCGGCCCAGCGAGCCCGCGCCAGCATCTGCATCGCGCGAAGCACCCGCCCAGCCCTCGGCCCCGGCGAGCACCTCACCTGGCCGCGCGCGAGCACCGGCCTCTTGGAACACCGGCGTGCAAGAAGAGCCCTCCGAGGAGCGCACAGGCGGCGCCGGCAGCATTTTTAGCGGACTTTTCGGCTCGTCTTCAAAGCCAAAGCAAGAGGCTTCGTCCACGGCGGCGGCTGTGGCAACGACCGCTCCAGCGCCGGAGCCGCGGCCCACCAAAGTGGGGCCGCCCAAAGTTGCCGCCAAGCCATCGCCCGTAGCGGCATCGCAACCGCCCGCCTCTGCGGCTGCGCGCGCGCCCGAAGCAGGGAGTTTCAATATTCAGTTCGCCGCCCTCGCCGAGGAGGATAAGGCCATCGGCGAAGCGGACCGGATCGGGAAGAAATTCGCCGCGGACCTGAACGGGCGCACGCCGTCACTGAGCATCGTGCCCACGAGCGATGGCGGCACGCTTTACAAGGTGGTTGCCGGTCCGTTCGAAACGAAGGGCGAGGGGGTGGCTGTTTGCGAATTGCTGAAGACCAAAGGCCTGAGCTGTATGGTCATTTCGCGAAAATAGCGCGGCTTAGCGCATTGTCGACAGCCGACCCTTTCACGCCGCTTTTGCAGCTCACATGCAGTCGCTGCGCAGGGGTGTCCTTTTTCGGGTGCACGCGGCCTTTGCCGCTAAAACGTCCGATACGATACCGCAAATTCGTGCGCTAACCCGCGCGCAGTAGCCGGATCGCCTCGTCGCGCTCGAACAGATAGAGGCACAGCCGCGCCGCTTCGCCCTGCGGTGAGGCCAGGTCCGGATCGCGGGCGAGCAGGTATTTGGTCTGGTCGCGCGCCGCCTGCAGCAAATCCTCGTCGCCGGGAAGGCGCGCGATGCGGAAGCCGGGATCGCCCGATTGCTTCGTCCCAAGGATTTCGCCACCGCCGCGCAAGCGCAGATCCTCCTCCGCGATGCGAAAGCCGTCCTCGCTCGCGCGCAAAATGTCGAGGCGGGCCCGCGCCGTTTCGGATAAGGGCGTCGCATAAAGCAGGATGCAGGAGGATTGCGCGGCGCCGCGCCCCACGCGTCCGCGCAGCTGGTGAAGCTGGGCGAGGCCAAAGCACTCGGCGTGCTCGATGACCATGATGGTCGCCGCCGGGACGTTCACCCCCACCTCGATGACCGTCGTTGCAACGAGAATGCGCAGCCGCCCCTCTGCAAATTCGCGCATGACGGCATCCTTCTCCGCGCCTTTGGTGCGGCCATGGATCAGCCCCACCGCGTCACCAAAGTGCTGGCGCAGATGCGCGGCGCGCTCTTCGGCGGCGGCGAGATCGACCTTGACCGAGCTTTCCACCAGCGGGCACACCCAATAGATCTGTGCGCCTTCCCGCCGCGCCCGCGCGATGCCGCGCACCACCTCTTCCAGCCTTTCGAGAGGCACCGCGCGGGTGACGACCGGCTTGCGGCCAGCCGGTTTCTCCAGCAGCTTGGAGACGTCCATGTCGCCGTAATGCGTCATCAGCAGCGTGCGCGGTATGGGGGTTGCGGTCATGACGAGGATATCCGTGCCGCCGCCTTTACCCTTGGCCTGCAGCGCGAAGCGCTGATGCACGCCAAAACGGTGCTGCTCGTCGATCACCGCAAGCGCGAGATCGGCGAAGGCGACATCGTCCTGAAACAGCGCGTGCGTGCCGATGCCGATGTGGGTCTGGCCCGAGGCAAGCGCCTCGAGCACGGCGCGGCGCGCGCGCCCTTTTTCGCGGCCCGTCAGCAGCGCCGCCTGGATGCCCGCCGCGGTGCAGAGAGGCTGTATCGTCTCGAAATGCTGACGCGCGAGGATTTCCGTCGGCGCCATGAGCGCGGCCTGCGCACCTGCCTCGATCGCGCGCGTCATGGCCAGCAGCGCAACCACGGTTTTGCCGCTGCCGACATCGCCTTGCAGCAGGCGAAGCATGCGCCGCGGCGCGGCCATATCCTCGGCGATTTCGGCGAGCGCGCCGTGCTGAGAGTTGGTCAGCGCGAAAGGCAGAGCCGCGACGATCCTGCGGCTCACCGTTCCATCTCCCGTAACCGAGCGTCCACCCGTGCGGCGGAACCGGCGGCGGAGCAGCGCCAGCGCCAACTGCCCGGCAAACAGCTCATCGAAAGCGAGCCGGCAGCGCGCCTGGCTGTTCAGCGCCACATCCGCGTCGTCGGCTGGACGATGCAGCACTTTCAGCGCCTCGGCAAAGCCGGGCCAGTTCCGGCCCGTCATGAGGCTCTTGTCCAACCATTCCGGCATGACAGGAAGCCGGGCGATGGTCTGACCGAGCGTCTTGTAAATGAATTTTTGCGTTATCCCCTGGGCGAGCGGATAGACCGGCTCCAGGCTGGGCAGCTTGCCGCGCTCGCTTTCCGGCACGATATAATCCGGATGCGGCATTTGCAGCTTCTCGCCATAGCGCTCCACCCGGCCAGACAGGATGCGCGTTTCGCCGACCGGCAGGAGCCGCTCGAGATGGGTGCGCTCGGCGTGGAAGAAGATCAGCTCGATGTCGCCGCTGTCGTCCTCGCAGATCACGCGGTAGGGCGCTCGGCTGTTCCGGCCCGGCGGCGCATGATGCTTCTTGACCCGCACCAGCAGCGTGGCGAGCTGGCCTTGTTGCGTATCGGCAATTGCGGGTTGCGCGCGCCTGTCCGTCAGGCCCGAGGGCAGGTGCCAGAGCAGATCGATCAGACGCGGCGGGCCGCCACTGGGAACGGCGAGCAGCTTGCCGAGCAGCGCCGCAAAACGCGGCCCTACGCCTTCGAGGCTGGTGAGGGTGGCAAAAAACGGGTTGAGAACAGGCGGCCGCGCCGAGGATCTCGGTGCGGGGGCGGCGACCTTACCATCTTCGGTTCCGTATTCCACGCTTGCTAGGTATTTCCACCGAGCGTTGAGCGCAAGGAGACATCCCGGGCTGACATTGTTTGCATATGACGCTATATCACGCAGGTGGACAGGCGAGCCAGAGGCGACATTGACGTCACCGCAAGCGTTCCACAACCCGACAACCGCAACCCAAAGGGACCATGACGGGCGTTGAGAGCCGGGTGAAGCGTGCGCTTTACCGCGCGCGCCATCGCGGCACGAAGGAAATGGATCTGGTTCTTGGCGGCTTTGCCGACGCCGAGCTGGCGGCGCTCGACCTCTTGGAATTGAACGCTTTCGAAGACCTCCTCGCTCAGCCCGATCCTGACATCGACAGCTGGGTGCATGGCGCGGATGCGCCGCCGCACCTTCGACCTCTCCTTACCCGCATCAGGCGTCATCACGGTCTTACAGGCTAGGAAGAATGTTGGACAAAGCCGAAAAGCAAGGCAAGCCCAGGGATGGCCAAACCCGCCAGGGCGGAGCTATTGCCGCGCTGGTGGCGCAGGAAAAACCGCTCGTCGCCGCAGGGGTTCCGGAGGGGTTCGACGCCTATCTCCTGGCACGCACGGCGGCGCTCGCGCATAAGGAAATGGCCACCCCCGTCGCGCTTTTGCACATTGCCCGCGACGATCAGCGCATGGCCAGCCTGCGCGAGCATTTCCGCTTCTTCGCGCCGCATATGGATGTGCTCACCTTTCCGGCTTGGGACACGGTTCCTTACGACCGCGTCTCGCCGCATACCGAGATTTCCAGCCGGCGCGTCGCCACGCTCGCTCAGCTGGCGCGGCTCAAAAGCCCCAAGCGGCCTTTGCTGGTCATCACAACGGTCAATGCCGCGCTGCAGCGCGTGCCGCCGCGCGAGGCGATGACAAAGGCGCTCATAAAACTTACGGCTGGAATGGCCGTGGATATGGGCAGCATCGCGCGCAGGCTGGAGGATTGGGGCTACCGGCGCACCGGCACGGTGATGGAGCCCGGCGAATACGCGCTGCGCGGCGGCATCCTCGATCTGTTTCCGCCTGCCGGCTCGCGCCCGGCGCGCCTGGATTTCTTCGGCGATACGCTTGAGATGATCCGGCTGTTCGATCCGGTTTCGCAGCGCACGCAAATCGCCAAGTCCCAGCTCGTGCTCATGCCCGCCAGCGAAGTTCCCACGGGAGCCGAGGTCACGCGCCGTTTCCGCCAGCGCTATATCGAGTTGTTCGGCACGGTGACGAAGGACGACCCGCTTTACGAGGCGATTTCCGCTGGACAAAGCTATTCCGGCGCCGAGCATTGGCTGCCGTTGTTTTACGAGACGCTGGAAACGCTGTTCGACTATGTGCCCGGCACGATCGTCTCTTTCGATCACCTGGCCGAAGACGCGCGCCGGCGGCGACAGGAGCAGATCGTCGATCATTATGAGGCGCGCAAAGGTGCGCTGGAGCAAGCCTCGTTCGGCTCGCCGCCCTACAAGGCCGTGCCGCCAAAGGCAATGTTCCTGGAAGGCAGCGCCTGGGACGAGGCGATCGCGGGCTGCAAGGTGCGTTTTCTGTCGCCTTTCGATAGCCTCGATGCGGCCGATGGGATCTCCTCCCTTAATTTTCGCGCCAAGATCGGCCGCAACTTCGCCCTGGAGCGGGCCGAGCAGGCGGACAAGCTGTTCGACGCCGTTATCGGTCACATCGCCAGGCTGCAAGGAGCAGGCAAGCGCGTCATCGTGGCCGGGTGGACGCCGGGTGCGCGCGAGCGCCTTGGCACCATGCTGCAGACCCACGGGCTGAAAGCGACGGAGCCGGTGGAGAGCTATGGCGAGGCCGCCAAGCTCGCGCGCGGCACGGTAGGATTCGCCGTGCTGGGCCTGGAGAACGGCTTCGAGACGCCGGACTACGCCGTTATCGGCGAGCAGGACATTCTCGGCGACCGTCTCGTGCGGCGGCGCAAGGCGCGCAAGGGTAGCGACGTGCTTAGCGAAGCCTCCGCGCTATCGCCGGGCGATCTCATCGTGCATGCCGATCACGGCATTGGCCGCTTCCTCGGCCTGCAAGCGATCACGGCGGCGGGCGCGCCGCATGACTGCCTGGAAATCGAATATCACGGCGGCGACAAGCTCTTCCTGCCCGTGGAGAATATAGAGCTTCTCACCCGCTACGGTTCCGACGAGGCCGGCGCCAATCTCGACCGGCTCGGCGGCGCCGCATGGCAGGCGCGCAAGGCGCGGCTCAAGAAGCGCATTCGCGATATCGCCGAAAGCCTCATCAAGGTGGCGGCGGAGCGCGAGTACAAGGAGGCCCCGTCCCTGCCCTTGCCGGAGGGGATTTATGACGAGTTCTGCGCGCGCTTTCCCTATGACGAGACCGACGACCAGCTTTCCAGCATCGAAGCGGTCACCGAGGACCTTGCCCGCGGACGTCCGATGGACCGGCTGATCTGCGGCGATGTCGGCTTCGGCAAGACCGAGGTCGCGCTGCGCGCTGCGTTCGTGGCGGTGATGGCCGGAAAACAGGTCGCGGTCGTGGTTCCAACCACCTTGCTGGCGCGGCAGCATTACAAGACCTTTGTCGACCGCTTCCAAGGCTTTCCCGTCCACCTCGGTCTAGCCTCGCGGCTGGTTTCCGCCAAGGACATGGCCGAGATGCGCCTGGGGCTGAAATCCGGGCAGATCGACATCGTGATCGGCACCCATGCGCTGCTCGCCAAGAGCATCGAATTCGCCGATTTGGGCCTCCTGATCATCGACGAGGAGCAGCATTTCGGGGTGCAGCACAAAGAGCGGCTGAAGCAGCTCAAAGCCGATGTGCATGTGCTGACGCTAACCGCCACGCCGATCCCGCGCACGCTGCAGCTTGCGCTGACCGGCGTGCGCGAAATGTCGGTCATCGCGACCCCGCCGGTCGACCGCCTGGCGGTCCGCACTTTCATCACGCCGTTCGATCCGGTCACGCTGCGCGAAGCACTGTTGCGCGAGCGCTATCGCGGCGGCCAGACCTTCTATGTCGCCCCGCGCATTTCCGACCTCGACGAGATCGCCGCCTTCCTGCGCGAGCATGTGCCGGAGCTGAAATTCACCATCGCCCATGGGCAGATGGCTCCCAGCCAGCTTGAAGACGTGATGTCGGCCTTCTACGACCGCCAGTTCGACGTGCTGCTCTCCACGACGATCGTCGAATCCGGCCTTGATATCCCGACGGCCAACACGCTTATCGTGCACCGCGCCGATATGTTCGGGCTGGCGCAGCTTTACCAGCTTCGCGGCCGTGTCGGGCGCGCCAAGACCCGGGCCTATGCGCTGTTCACCCTGCCGCCGAACCAGAAGCTGACGCCCACGGCCGAAAAGCGGCTCAAGGTCTTGCATTCGCTCGACAGTTTGGGAGCGGGCTTTACCCTCGCCAGCCACGACCTCGACATTCGCGGCGCGGGCAACCTCCTCGGCGAGGAGCAGTCCGGCCACATCCGCGAGGTCGGCTTCGAGCTGTACCAATCCATGCTGGAGGAGGCTGTTGCGTCCTTGCGCGCGGGCGGCGGCGACGAGCAGCGCGACGAGCAATGGTCGCCGACCATCAATGTGGGCAGCGCCGTGCTCATTCCGGAAAGCTACGTGTCCGACCTGCATGCGCGGCTGGGCCTGTATCGCAGGCTGTCGGCTCTCAAGGAACGCGAGGCCATCGAGCAGTTCGCCGGCGAATTGGTGGACCGGTTCGGGTCGTTGCCGCTGGAGGTAAGGCACCTCCTGGCTGTCGTGCAGATCAAGGGCTATTGCCGTAAGGCGGGCATATCCCAGGTCGAGGCAGGGCCGAAAGGTGCGGTGATCGTGTTCCGCGGCAACAGTTTTGCAAACCCCAGGGGGCTGGTCACCTTCATCAGCGAGCATCAGGGCGTGGTGCGCATGCAGCAGGACCATAAGCTCGTGTTCAAGGCGGACTGGCAAGACGCCGAGGAACGGTTGAAGGGCACGCGCAATCTCGTCCGCCGCATCGCGGAACTGGCCGATCCGGCGCTGAAGGCGGCTTGACGCATGATGCCTCATCTTAAACACGCCCCACCCTCACCCGGCGCTTCGCGCCGCCTCCCATTCGAGCCGGGTGAGGGGGCTTGCGCTGGGCGAGCCGACATATGACGCGCATCTTCAAGATTTTCCCGCGCGCGGAATGGGAACAGGCGGCAGCGTCGGGCCATTACGAAGGCTCGGCGGATGACCGCCGCGACGGCTTCATCCATTTCTCCACGGCGGATCAGCTAGCCGGAACGCTGGCCAAGCATTTCGCTGGCCAGGATGATTTGCTGCTGATCGCCGTGGAAGCCGAGGCGCTCGGCGCGGCGCTGCGCTGGGAGGCGGCGCGCGGCGGCGATCTGTTCCCGCATCTTTACGCGCCGCTACCGGCCGGCGCCGCGCTCTGGGTGCGCCCATTGCCGCGTGATCCGGCCGGCCAGCACGTCATCCCGCCGGAGGCGCGGGCATGATCGGCGGCCTGCTGGGCCTGGCGCAGTCGGGCCTCCTGTTTATCGAACCGGAGCGCGCGCATGAGGTCAGCCTGCGTGCGCTGGAGCGCGGTGTTTATGTTCCCGCAAAGCCTGATGATCCCCGGCTCCGCCAAACCGTATTTGGCCTAGACTTCCCCAATCCGGTCGGCATGGCGGCGGGTTTCGACAAGGACGCCCGCGTCCCAGGCGCGCTGCTCTCTTTGGGCTTCGGGTTCACCGAGATCGGAACGGTGACGCCGCTGCCGCAGCCCGGCAATCCGGCCCCTCGCATTTTCCGCTTGATCCGGGAGCGCGGCGTGATCAACCGCTTGGGCTTCAACAGTGGCGGACATGCGGCCGCACATGCGCGTTTGGCTGGGCGCCAGCTGGGCCTTATCGGGGTGAACGTTGGCGCCAACAAGGACAGTGCCGATCCCATACAGGATTACGTGCTTGGCTTGCGCGCTTTCGCCGATGTGGCGGACTTCTTCACCATCAACATCTCCTCCCCCAACACGCCCGGTTTGCGCGATCTGCAGACTCCGGACCGGCTGGATACCCTCTTGCGCCGGGTTCTGGCTGAGCGCGACGGGGTCGCGGCGGCAGGGCATCCGCGGCGCCCCGTGCTGGTCAAGCTTGCGCCCGATTTGCACGATGGGGATCTGCCGCTGATCGCCAGCGCGCTCATGGCCCACGCCGTTGACGGCGCGATCCTCACCAACACCACCATTGCCCGGGATGGCGTGCCGCACAGCGCCTATCGCGGCGAGGCGGGCGGGCTGTCCGGCCGTCCGCTGTTCCAGCGCGCCACGCGCATGCTGGCGCGCATCTATCGCCTGACGGACGGGAATTTGCCGCTGATTGGCGTGGGCGGCGTCGATTCCGGCGAGGCCGCGCTCGCCAAGATCCGCGCGGGCGCTTCGCTGGTGCAGCTCTATACCGGGCTGATCTATGAGGGCCCTGGTCTGATCGCCGCGATCAAGCGCACGCTCCTTGGGCAGATGCAGAAGGACGGCACGCCCACGCTCGCCGCCTTACGCGGCCAGCACGCCGCGCTCTGGGCCGAGATGCCCGCTTAGGGCGCGATCATCCTCGTCGGCAGCAACGCCGCTCTATCACAGCCTCATCCACAGCCGTGAGAGGGAGGCCTGCGAGCGCAAGCGAAGCAGGGCGGCGCAATCCATGGAAGGCCCGTGCTTGCCGGTGGATTGTTTCGCCCCGGCTGCGCCGGCGCTCGCAAGACGGGGAGGCGCAATTCTGGATAAATCGCTTCTGCTCGAGTCTAAGCCGCTCGCTTGTAGGCTTGTGAGATTTCCTCGACATGGCGGTGATCGGTTCCGCAGCAGCCGCCGACCACGCTGATCTGGCCGTGGCGGCGGAGCAGTTCGCCATATGCGCCGCCAAGCTCGGCCGGATCGCCGTCATCAAGATCGGGCGCGGCGTCGAGTTCGGCATGGCTGCGCTTGGAGGCATTCGCCCTGAGACCGCGTAGGCGCTGGAGCCAAGCACCGCCCTGCGCCAGCATGTCGGCGAAATGCGCCGGGTGGGCGCAGTTGATCATGTAATAGGCCGGGCCATTCCGCGTCGCCGCATCCACCGCCGCGATGGCATCGGGCAAGGACTGCCCGGTAGGCAGGCAGCCATCCGTTTCCAATGTGAAGGAGATCACCACAGGCAGGTTGGCCGCTTGGGCCGCGCGGACAATGCCGGTCGCCTCGGGGGCGTTCGTGACCGTAAACGCGCTGATCATGTCGACCCCCGCTTCGCCAAGCCAGGCGATCTGCTCGGCATGATAGGCGCCTGCCTCCTCCGGCGTCATGAGCTTGCCGGGATCATAGCCGTCGCCGCGCGGACCGATGCAGCCGCTGACGACCATGGGGCAATTCGCGCTCTCGAAGCTGCCGCGCAATTCGAGCATCAGCTCGATACATTCGCCGTTGATCGCGGCGAGCGCCTCGCGCGAATAGCCCAGCTTTGCGCCCCAATCGGCGCTGGCGCGCCATGTGGGAGCTTCCAGAATGAAGCCCATCCCGTTGTTTTTCGCGATTACGGCATAGCGCTCGTAATAGGTGCGCAAGGTCTCTTTGCCCGCTTGCGTGCGCATCAGATCGAAGGCTGCGAAACAGGGCAGATCGATGCCGTCGTGGAAAATCAAAGTCGTCTCGAGGCCGCCATCGGTGAGGAAAAACTTGCCCTCAAGCTGGGGCAGCCGCGCTCTATATTTGCTCATAATCATCGTCCTTTTGGGAAAAGCCGCGGGAGGGGCGGCACGGCATGAAGATGACTCAACACGGATGGCGATTCTAGACGACCCGCGGTCCAGCAACGTTCGAATGGGGAAAGGGGTGATAGATCAGCAACCTAGAGATTCACGCAATGCTCCATTGTCCCGCCGCTAGCGCGCCGCGAGGGCGTCAACTACACTCATGGTACAGTCAGCGCTCACGGTTTCGTCATGGCCATTCCAGACGTCCAGCCCCGCCGGGGCACACAGACACGCGAGAGGCTTCTCGAACTGGCCGAGGCAGCGGTTCTGGAGAAGGGGTTTGCCGCGACTTCGATCGAGGAGTTGATCGCCGGGGCGGGGATCACCAAAAGCGGCTTCTTCTACCATTTCAAGGACAAAGGCGAGCTGGCGAAGGCGCTTCTGACGCGTTACCTGGACCGTGAGGAGGCGCTGTTCGATGAATTGTTCCGCCGCGCCGACGAATTGCATGAGGATCCGCTGCACGGCTTCCTCGTCGGGCTGAAAATGTTGGCCGAGATGATGGCCAATCTGCCCGAAGCGCATCCCGGCTGCCTTGTCGCCTCGTTTTGCTATCAGGACCAGCTCTTCAATCGCGACGTGCGTGAATTGATGCGCGAAGCCGTTCTGCGCTGGCGCCGACGCTTCCGCGACAAGCTGGAGACGATCGCCGCGCGCTACCCGCCGCGCATCGCGGTCGATCTCGAAGGCCTCGCCGACATGGTTTCCGCACTCGTCGATGGCGGCATCATCCTGTCGAAGGTGGTGCGGGACAAAGCGGCTCTGCCGCGGCAAATCCTGCTGTACCGCAGCTTCGTCCGCGCGGTTTTTCTCGGAGTATGAGGATGGCTCGGAGAGCCGCCAGCCCCCTCACCCAGCCGCCTTCCGGGGCAGCCCTCTCAAGCGAGCGGAGAGGCAAAAAGCAGGTTTCGGCCGCCGTCAGCCTGCGGCTTTTGGCTTAACTTCGTTAAAGGATACATCCGGTAGTTCGTGCACGTAACGGCAGCCGCTTTCTTGCCCTCTCCGTAGCAGGAAAAGGCAACGGCGAAGCCGCCGGGTCAGGGGGCGAACCGCCAGCGGTCTATACCCGTCACTCCTGCCATCGCAAGCGCCCTCAGATGCGAACGCGTGCACGGCGAACCCCCGTAAAAGGTCGCCGGGGCGCACGGCCTGCGGCAGTTTGGGCCTGTACTCGCCAAAGTTTAGACACAGTTGCGCACACACTTACGCTCGCCGTCTGATTGCCGCGAAGGAAGCCTTGCAAAACACGCAAGCGGCTGCACAGTACGAATCGGCTTACGATTCTAAGGCCTGCTCACTGTTTTTACCCGCTGCAATGCCCCGGTCTGTCAGCCCCTGGCCGGAGAAGAGGCTGTCATGGAAGCGCTTGCTCCCGCCGCACCAGCGGCGGATTTCTCTTTTCTGTCGCTATTCCTGCAAGCTCATATCGTCGTGAAGCTTGTCATGATCGGCCTGGTATTGGCCTCGGTTTGGAGTTGGGGCATCATCATCGAAAAGTCCTTTGTCTTCACGCGCACGCGCCGGGAGGCGGAAGAGTTCGAGCGCCTGTTCTGGTCCGGCCAATCCCTCGACGAGCTCTACAGCCTCGTGTCGCAAAAGCGCGCCTCGGCCTTGGCCTCGCTGTTTATCGCGGCGATGCGCGAATGGCGACGCTCCATCGAAAACACGGTGCGCCCGCTCGCCGGCGTGCAGAGCCGCATCGAGCGCGTGATGGACGTGACGATCACCCGCGAGATGGACCGCCTGGAGCGGCGTCTCTTGTTCCTGGCCACGGTGGGATCGACGGCGCCGTTCATCGGTCTGTTCGGCACCGTTTGGGGCATCATGACCAGCTTCCAATCGATCGCTGCTTCGAAGAACACCAGCCTCGCGGTGGTGGCGCCGGGCATCGCCGAGGCGCTGTTCGCCACCGCTCTGGGCCTGCTCGCCGCCATTCCGGCAGTGATTTTCTACAATAAATTCGCCGCCGAATCCGGGCGTTTCGCGCAACGTTTCGAGGGGTTCTCCGATGAATTTCTCGCGATTGTGTCCCGGCAGATCGACATGAGGGCTTGATTGCATGGGCGCAAGCGTACAAACAGGAGGCGGTGGCGGCGGCCGCCGGCGTGGTGGCAAGCGCTCGAGGCGCGCGCCGATGAGCGAAATCAACGTGACGCCGTTCGTGGACGTCATGCTGGTCTTGCTCATCATCTTCATGGTGACGGCACCGCTGCTGACGGTGGGCGTACCGCTGGAATTGCCAAAGACGCAAGCCAATGCTTTGGGCAATGCCCCGCAAAAAGAGCCGCTTACACTAAGCGTTAATCCTGAGGGCCGCATCTTCCTGCAGGAAACCGAGATACGTATCGAAGAGATCGTGCCGAAACTGACCGCCATCGCCAAGAGCGGTTTCGATGAAACGATCTACATCCGCGGCGACAAGAATGCCAATTACGGCGCTCTGATGCGAGTCATGGGCAAGATCAGCGCGGCAGGGTTCCGGCGGATTTCATTGGTGACCGACGTCGAAGAACGCATATGAGGGAGACCCGTGCGCACGAGTCTTATCTTGTCGCTTCTCTTGCATGTCATCGTGATGTCTGCGGTTCTGTTGAACTTCAGCGCCTCGACGCCGCTTCCGGCTGACCGGCCCGTTTCGGTCGAGCTGATCTCGCCGTCCGATATGACGCAGGTCAAGGCCGGCAAAAAGAACGCGCCGGAAAACGAGGGGGCTAGCGCGCCCAAGCCGGAGGAGAAAAAGCCGGACACAGCGGCGAAGGCGCCCGAGCCCAAGCTCGCCGAACGCCAATCCGAGAAGCAGGCTGCTCCGCCCCCGCCCAAGGCCGAGCCGCCGAAAGCCGCCGAGGCGGAAGCCAGGCCGCAGCCGGAGAAAAAGGTCGAGGCCAAGCCTGAGCCCCCCGCCCCGCCCAAGCAGGAAGAGGCGCCGAAGGTGGAGAAAGACGCGCCAAAGCCGGAAAAGCTTGCCGAGGCGAAAGCGAAATCCAAGCCAGAGCCAAAACCGGAACCCAAGCCCGCACGCGAGGCCACGCCTTTTCGTGACCGCATCGCCGATGTGCTGAAACACCCGGCGGAGCAAGAGCGCAAAGCTCAGCCCGCGCCGCCAGCCGAGACGAAGCGTGAGTTCGATCCAGACCGCATCTCCGCGCTTCTCAACCGCGACCCGAAGGCGGGCGCTCCAGCGGCCCAGGAAGGCCCCAGGGAGCCCTGGCGCAAGCCGAGCAGCCTGCAGGACCAGGCGATGGCCACGGAGGCCACAGCCCCGCCGCGCGAGGCGCAAGGGATGCCGAGCGGTCAGGACGCGCGCATGTCGGCCAACGAGATCGACGCCTTCCGCGCACAAATTTCGCGGTGCTGGACGCCGCCGGTGGGCGGGCTAGGCGCCGACGCCATTGTCGTCAAGCTGCGCATCGCGTTGAACAAGGACGGAACGCTGGCCCGCTCGCCGCAAATCGCCAATCAGGCCGGTTCGCCCTTCTTCACCGCGGCGGCGGACAGCGCGATGCGCGCCGTCCTGCAATGCCAGCCCTATACCATGCCGCCGGAAAAGTTCAGCCAATGGCAAGACATGCTTCTCAATTTCGATCCTCGACGAATGTACGGAGGCTAAGCTTATGCATCGCGCTATAGCAGCATTGCTCCTAGCGGCAAGCTTGGGTCTGCCCGCAGGGCCGGCCCGCGCCGTCGTCGAGGTGGATATCACCCAAGGCCAGATCCAGGCCATGCCGATCGCGATCGCGCCGTTTCTGGGCGATGGCCAAGGCGGGCTCGCCGGCGACATCACCGCGATCGTCGCCGATGATCTGGAGCGCTCCGGCCTCTTCAAGCCTATCGACCGCCAAGCCTTCATCGAACGCATCGCCAGCGTCGACGCTTCGCCGCGCTTCGAGGATTGGCGGCCGCTCAATGCCCAGGCCTTGGCGGTCGGCTATGTCAGCGATGACGGCCGCGGAAAGATCAAGGCGCAGTTCCGGCTTTGGGATGTATTTTCCGGCAAGCAGCTGGCGGGCGAGCAGTTTTTCACGGCCTCCGACAATTGGCGGCGCGTGGGGCATATCATCGCCGATGCGATCTATGAGCGGCTGACCGGTGAAAAGGGTTATTTCGACAGCCGCATTGTTTTCGTCGATGAGAGCGGGCCCAAGGACAAGCGCGTGAAGCGCTTGGCCGTGATGGATCAGGACGGCAAAAACCTTCGTGTTCTCACCAAGGGGCAAAGTCTTGTGCTAACGCCGCGCTTCAGTCCCAACAACCAGGAAATCACTTTCACCTCCTACGACAGGGGCCAGCCCAAGGTGCTGCGCTACAACCTTGCCAACGGACGTCAGGAAGAGGTCGGCGATTTTCCCGGCATGACGTTCGCGCCGCGCTTTTCCCCGGACGGCCAGCGCATTGTCATGAGCCTGCAGCAGGGCGGCAATTCCAATATCTACGTGATGGATTTGCGCAGCCGGCAAACGGCCCGGCTCACGGCAACGAACGCGATCGACACCGCCCCATGCTATGCGCCCGACGGCCGCCAGATTGTCTTCGAATCAGACCGCGACGGATCGCAGCAGCTTTTCGTGATGAACGCCGACGGCACCAGCCAGCGCCGCATCAGCGGCGGCGACGGGAGTTACTCGACCCCCGTTTGGTCTCCGCGCGGCGATTTGATCGCGTTCACCAAGCGCACCGCGGGCAGCTTCCTCATTGGCGTTATCAAACCGGACGGCACTGGCGAGCGCATTCTGACCGAGGGCTATCACAATGAGGGGCCGACCTGGTCGCCGAACGGGCGCGTCATCATGTTTTTCCGCGACGCCCCTGGCGCCGACGGCGGCGCGCATTTGCATACCATCGACCTAACCGGCTACAATGAACGCAAGGTGCCCACTCCCGCCTTCGGTTCCGACCCGGCCTGGTCGCCGCTGCTCAATTAAGCACAGCCCATCGCGGCTTTCGGTATGAAAGACGCACAAAACCCTTGCAGTTCAATGGCTTGGTGTGGCTTAAGCCCGCGAAATCGCGTGGTATTTTCGCACCATAGGTTTTGCAAAAAGCGGCAGAAATCAGGCTGCCTCCTTGATCAAAATTCACTGGCTCGGTAGCTACAGAGGTAACGGCTGCGATGCCGTTCAACCAGAGGAGAGAAGACCATGCAGGGTTTCAAAGGCGTTGTCATCGTCGCCACGATCATTGCCGCCGCGATTTCGCTCGGCGCTTGCCGTAAAGAAGTTTCCGATGCACCGCTGAAGCTCGGCGCTGCGGACGTGGTGGTTGCGGTTCGCTAACCGCTCCATACGCCAGCGAGGCGGAAGCTTCATTGGTTTGATAACGCCGTGAACCAGTCCTGTCGCTGGTGTTCACGGCGTTTATCGTTTTGGCGAGGCACTCGATCCAAAGGCGTTTTTCAGCAAACCGTCAAATTCTGACCAAAGCCGCGGTGAATATACGGTCCGTTAACCACGTGCCCGGCAATTTACGCTGAGAATACCCCAATAAGGAGAATGCCATGACAGGAACAACGTTCGCGAGAGCAGCCGCTATTGTGCTGATGGCGATCATGGCGTCCGCTTGTACCCGCAGCCAGCCCAATGCGTATGGATTGAACGCACCCGGAAGCGGCTCGGATGGCCCGGTCACACCAGGGTCGGAGCGCGAATTTTCCGTAAAGGTCGGGGACACGGTCCAATTCACCGTCGATAGCCCGGAGCTGACCAATGACGCGCAGCAAACGCTGAGCGCGCAGGCGCAGTGGCTCAGCCAATATACCAATCATCCCATTACCATCGAGGGCCATGCGGACGAGCGGGGCACGCGGGAGTACAACATCGCTTTGGGCGCGCAGCGTGCCGCGGCAGTGAAGCAGTTTCTCGCCGCGCGCGGAATTAATCCCGGCCGGATCAAGACACTGTCTTACGGCAAGGAGCGGCCCGTCGCGGTGTGCGCCGACATATCCTGCTGGTCGCAGAACCGCCGCGCGGTAACGGTGCTCGGCCGCGGGGGCGTCGCAGCCTATTGACGTCGCCGGCGGCGAAATTGTGCAATTCCGCCTTATGCCCGCGCCAAGGGTGGCTCCCGCTGGACAAGTTTGCTAAGAACGCTGTCAATGGATCGACAGCGAATTTGCTTGTGAGGGCCCATGTTGAGGTCATTGTTTCTGATTACCGCCCTGCTGAGTGTGGGGCTTGCTACGCCCGCCGCCGCGCAAGGCCGGCCGGAATCCGCTGGCGACGATGATGAAAAGAGGCTGCAGCGGCTCGAAGAACAAGTGGTGGATTTGAACGCGCAGCTCGGGACGATCGAGAGCATGACGCGCGGCGCTGGCGCAGGCGGGGGCAGCTCGCCCCCCAGCGGAGGCGGCGGCAGCTATGGCGGCGACGATGGCGCGCGCCTGGCGCAAATGTCGGCGCAGATCAACGACCTGATTCGACGGCTGGAGCGCATCGAGGCACGTTTTGGAGGCATTTCGCCTTCCGCGCCGTCTGGCAATCCGGGGACGAATTACGGTGAGGCGCCGCGCGGCGGCGAACGTTCGGGGGCGGCGCGTCCGTCCGAGCAGGGCACCGGCTTCAGCGTCGGCGGCGCCGACGCTCCGGCGGACCCAACCAATTTCGGCTCGTCCTCTGGCGAACGGGCCGGACAGCGCAGCAGCTTGAATGCCCCCGAGCCGCGCTCCAATGACCGCAGCGCATGGGCGACGGATGCCTCGCCGCTTGCTCCGACCCCGCTATCCCGAGCGCCTGCTCCGGAAAGCAGCTCCGCCCCGGTCCGCGTGGCGGCGCTCTCCTCACCCCAGGCGCAGAGCCTCTATGACCAGGCCTACACCGCCCTCACCCAGCGCAATTACCGCGCGGCGTCGGACGGCTTCGAACAGTTCATCCAACGTCATCCGGCGGACCCCTTGGCCGGTTCCGCGCAATTTTGGCTGGGCGAAGCGGCCTTCACCAGCGGCGAGTATCGCAAGGCCGCCGACATGTTCTTGAAAACGACCACCAACTACCCGCAGAACGAGAAAGCCGCCGAGAGCATGCTCAAGCTCGGCATTTCCTTGAAGCGTCTTGGCGAGAATGACGCGGCTTGCAGCTCGTTTTCGGAACTCACGAAGCGCTATCCCAGCGCAACGGCGATTTTGCAGCGCGCGGAAACCGAAAAGCGCCGCGCCAGCTGCTGACGATCCATGACCGGCGGCGGCAAGGCTCCGTTCCTGGCAGCGCCTCTCGCGGACGGCCAATGCGACGCCCTGTTCCAGGGCTGGACCGCATACAAGCGCATTGCCCTGGCCGTTTCCGGCGGCGCTGACAGCACGGCGTTGCTGGTTCTCGCCCAGGAGTGGCGCGACAGGACCGCAAGCCCTCCCGAACTGACCGTCCTTACCGTCGATCACGGGCTTCGCGCCGAAGCCGGCCAGGAAGCCGCTTGGGTGAAAAACATCGCCGCCAGCCTGGGATTGCCGCAACAAACCCTTATCTGGCCCGCTCCCAAGCCGCAGGCCGGCCTGCAAGCGGCGGCACGCGCCGCGCGTTACGGCCTCATGCTCGGCTTCTGCCGGAGCGCGCAGATCGAGGCCCTGGCCACGGCGCATACTGCCAACGATCAGGCCGAAACGCTGCTGATGCGCCTGGCGCGCGGCAGCGGACTCGATGGGCTTGCGGGCATTGGCGCCCTTTCCGCCAGGGATGGGATTGCTGTGCTGCGTCCATTGCTGAGCGTCCCGCGCGTCCGGCTGGAAACCTCACTTCGGCAACGCGGCCAGGCATGGATCGAGGACCCGAGCAATCGCGACAAGCGCTATGAACGCGTTCGCCTCCGCGAAGCGTTACAGGCGGCGGCCGCGCTCGGTCTGACTGCGGAAAAGCTTGCACTTTCCGCTCACCGTCTCGGCCGCGCGCGGCTGGCTTTGGATGCAATCACAGGCGACGTTCTGCAGCACGCGCTGCATGTGCACCCCGCCGGATATGGGGAAATGGCGCTTGCCACACTCCGGGAGACCCCGGAAGACATCGGCATGAGAGCCATTTCCCGTATGGCGGGAGCCTTTGGAGGCGGTGAACGCGTGGTCAGGCTTGCCAGGATCGAGGCGCTGCATCGGGCGCTCATCAGCGCGAACCCTGGCACGGCCACGCTGGGGGGATGCGTATTCACGGTTCGCCGCAGCATGCTCCGCATCGCGCGCGAGTTCGGCCGCATCGATGCGTCGCGCATTCCCGTGCCAACGACCGGCCTGCTTCTTTGGGATAGCCGGTTTACCGTATCCGCTCCTCAATGCGAAAGCGGCTTACGGGTTGGCCCTCTTGGGCCTGAAGGCGTTCGCGCCCTTCGCGCCGTCAAGGGCTGGATCGCTTTGCCTGCTCAGGTCGCGCACGCCCTGCCCGCGCTGTGGCGCGACGCGACGCTCGTGTATGCCCCGTTCGCTATCTTCGCTGACGGGCCTCCCCTGTGCTGGCGGCACGACTGCCACGCAACCTTCGCCAATGTGGGATTGCTGCGCGGGAAGGCGCCGCCCGGGCAAAAAGACCGCTGTTGAGGCGCGCGTGCGCACGGCCGACGGACGCCTCTTTCGCGAAAGATTACGGCGTATCCTGAGTGCAATCTTTTTTGCTGCACGCTATAACGCGGCCATGATTAATGACGTAGAATACCCTGCCTTGGCAAAACACGTGCCTGCCCCTATTTTATAGCTTGAAGACAAGGATCCGGGTCTTAGGGTTTTTCGCTTAGGGCTCCAGCCGCGCAAATCCCGGGTCGTTTGCGTAGAAGGATCTCATGAACTCGAATTTCCGCAATTTTGCGATCTGGATCATCATTGGTCTTTTACTGGTCGCGCTGTTCAATCTGTTCCAAAACCCCGGACGCCGCGCTCGGGCGAATGAGATCAGCTATTCACAATTTCTCGCCGAGGTCGAAAGCCGCAGCATTCGCAGCGTGACCATCGCGGGCAATCAGCTCAGCGGCATCCACAATGACGGGCGGGTGTTCCAGACCATCGCCCCGAACGACCCGCAGCTCGTTGACCGGTTGCACAGCAAGGCCGTGGGCATTTCGGTGAAGCCGAACGAGGATGATGTGCCCTCGTTGCTCGGCGTGCTGGTGTCGTGGTTCCCGATGCTGCTCCTGATCGCTGTCTGGGTGTTTTTCATGCGCCAGATGCAATCGGGCGGTGGCCGCGCCATGGGCTTCGGCAAGTCGAAGGCCAAGCTGCTGACGGAGCGCCAAGGCCGCGTGACTTTCGACGACGTCGCCGGTGTGGACGAGGCCAAGGAGGATCTGGAAGAGATCGTTGAGTTCTTGCGCGATCCGCAGAAATTCCAGCGGCTTGGCGGGCGCATTCCCCGTGGCGCTCTGCTGGTCGGCCCTCCAGGCACCGGCAAGACGCTTCTTGCGCGTGCTATCGCCGGCGAGGCGAACGTGCCGTTCTTCACCATTTCCGGCTCGGATTTCGTGGAGATGTTTGTCGGCGTTGGCGCGAGCCGCGTCCGCGACATGTTCGACCAGGCCAAGAAGAACGCGCCTTGCATCATCTTTATCGACGAAATCGACGCGGTTGGACGTCATCGTGGCGCCGGCCTGGGCGGCGGTAATGACGAGCGTGAACAAACCCTCAACCAGCTCCTCGTCGAGATGGACGGTTTTGAATCCAACGAAGGCATCATCCTGATCGCCGCGACCAACCGCCCGGACGTTCTCGACCCGGCGCTGTTGCGCCCCGGCCGCTTCGACCGGCAGGTCGTGGTGCCGCGTCCCGACGTTGTCGGCCGCGAGAGGATCTTGAAGGTGCATGTGCGTAAGGTGCCTCTGGCTCCGGACGTGGATCTGCGCGTTATCGCACGCGGTACGCCGGGCTTTTCGGGCGCCGATCTTGCCAACATCGTCAACGAGGCCGCTCTGCTCGCCGCGCGCCGCTCCAAGCGGATCGTGACGCAGAACGAGTTCGAGGACGCCAAGGACAAGGTCATGATGGGCGCGGAACGCCGCTCGATGGTTATGACCGACGAGGAAAAGCGCCTTACTGCCTACCACGAGGGCGGTCACGCGCTGGTGGCGATGAAGGTGATCGGCTCCGATCCCGTCCACAAAGCAACGATCATTCCCCGCGGACGTGCGCTGGGCATGGTCATGCGCTTGCCGGAGCGTGACCAGCTTTCGTACACCCGCGAGAAGCTCAAAGCCGACATTTGCGTGGCGATGGGCGGCCGCGTGGCCGAAGAGATCGTGTTCGGCTATGAAAAGGTGACCTCGGGCGCCTCGATGGATATCAAGATGGCCACGCAGCTTGCGCGCGCCATGGTCACGCAATTCGGCATGTCCGATAAGCTTGGGCCGCTGTCTTACGGCGACAATGAGGAAGAAGTTTTCCTCGGCCACTCCATCACGCGCACGCAGAATCTTTCGGACGACACACAAAAACTTGTCGATCAGGAAATTCATCAGATCGTCGAGGAAGGCTACGACAACGCGCGCCGCATTCTCGAAGTCAACATCGGTGAGCTGCATATCGTGGCCAAGGGGCTGCTCGAATTCGAGACGCTGAGCGGAAAAGAAATTCAGGACCTTCTGGATGGCAAGCCGCCCATGCGCGAATTCACGGCAAAGGACGACAAGCCGACGCGGCCTTCTTCAGCCGTACCGGCATCGGGTAAAGGCCGCAAAGGATCGCCCGAACCCGATACCGGCGGTATGGAGCCGCAGCCGCAGACCTGAGCGGGCCTGCCGTTTAGCAATTGACGAAGCCGCGGTCCAGGCGACCGCGGCTTTCTTTTTGCGGGCCGCGCAAGCGCAAATAGCGGTTGCTGAGCGCTGCGTTTGGCTCCACTTTCCCAGTTCGCGTTCTTGCGATGATGCGAGGATACCCCGAGGCCTCGACGATGCGATCTTGCACAGCAAGAGGAGACCCGCGGGAATGAGTGGGAGGGTCTATCTACGGCCAACGGGTATGCTGTGGGGCAACGTTGCGCGCCAGGCACGACAGGACGGCGTCGCGCTTTCCCTCGCGGGAGGCGCAGCCGCCTTTCTCGGCTTTGAAGTTATCGCTGGCGAACCGGGCAACGCCAAGCGGTCCTTCACGATGGCCCGCGATCTGCGGGCGAGCAGCGAACCCGCGGTCCGCGCCATCATAGAGCGCATCGAGGCGGCGCGCGCGCCGCTCTGCGGCATCGGCATGGACCGTGCTAGCCTCATGGGCATTGTCAATGTCACCCCGGACAGCTTCTCCGATGGCGGCGCATTTCAAGAGGCCGAAAGCGCTGCCGCGCATGCCAAGCGCCTGGTGAGCGAAGGCGCCGCGTTCATCGATATCGGTGGCGAGTCGACTCGGCCCGGCTCGCTGGAAGTTCCGCTGGAGGAGGAACGCCGCCGCGTTCTCCCCGTGCTGGAAAGCCTGCGAGAGCTGCAAGCGCCCATCTCCATCGACACGCGCAAGGCAGCGCTCATGCAAGAAGCCATCCAGGCCGGGGCCCATATCATCAACGATGTGTCGGCGCTCACGCATGATGCGAACGCTTTGCACACGGCCTCTAGCCTAGCTTGTCCCGTCGTCCTGATGCATGCGCGCGGCGACCCACGAACCATGCAGGACAACCCAGTCTACGCGGATGTGCTGCTCGAGGTTTACGATTTTTTGGAGGGCCGGCTTGCCGCGGCGGCACAAGCCGGGATCAAACGGGATGCCATCATCGCCGATCCAGGCATCGGCTTTGGCAAGACTCTCGATCACAATCTCACGCTGCTCGCGGGGCTGAGCCTCTTCCACGGCCTTGGCGTGCCAATTCTCCTGGGTGCCTCCCGGAAACGCATCATCGGCTCCATCACCGGCAAGAGCAATGCGAAACAGCGCCTGCCCGGCAGCCTGGCGGTCGCGCTCGCCGGAGCGGCGCAAGGCGTGCAAATCCTTCGCGTTCACGATGCGAGCGAAACGCGCCAAGCGCTCGATGTTTGGCAAGCGGCAAACCTTGGCTACGGCAATTGACCTCTCTCATTGCTGAAAAACGATGAAAGATTTTTTTACTCCGCAATCTCGACAAGACCGTTATAAGAGAGTCTGTGCGGTTCCCAAGAAAGGAGCCGCAAGAAATCTATAGCGACGCTTTTAGGCGTCCATCCAACTTACCCATTTAATTATACTTTTTGCGGAATTCTTTGCGCTGATCTGCTTGACCTAGCATCTTTTTTTGTTTTTAGACCAAAGCCCGGCGCACTGAAAACGGAGGGGCAGAACATTATGTCACGAAAACTGTTCGGCACCGACGGCATCAGGGGTCAAGCCAACACCCATCCGATGACCGCCGACCTTGCGCTGCGGGTGGGGATGGCGGCGGGGCATCTGTACACCAAGGGGGCGCACCGGCATCGGGTGGTGATCGGCAAGGATACCCGCCTGTCGGGCTATGTGGTGGAGTCGGCGCTGGTGGCGGGTTTCACCTCGGTCGGCATGGATGTGTTCCAGCTTGGGCCCACGCCGACCCCGGCGGTCGCCATGCTCACCCGGTCGCTGCGCGCCGATCTGGGCGTGATGATTTCCGCCTCGCATAACCCTTACCAGGATAACGGCATTAAGCTTTTCGGCCCCGACGGCTACAAACTGTCGGACGAAAACGAAATGCGCATCGAGGAATGCGTGGGCGGCGACATGAATGCGCTCCTTGCCGCGCCGCACAAAATGGGCCGCGCCAAGCGCCTGGACGGCGTTTATGACCGCTACATCGAATATGCCAAGCGCACGCTCGACCGCGCCATCCGACTTGACGGGCTGAAGGTGGTCGTGGACTGCGCCAACGGCGCGGCTTACCGCGTGGCCCCGCAATCGCTTTGGGAACTCGGCGCGGACGTCGTATCGCTCAGCGTGGACCCGGACGGCTTCAACATAAACCGGGATTGCGGCTCAACGGCGCCCGCTGCGCTGTGCGCCAAGGTGCGCGAATCGGGGGCGAATATCGGCATCGCGCTGGACGGTGACGCGGACCGCGTGCTGATCGCCGACGAGCACGGCAAGATCATCGACGGCGACCAAATCCTCGCCGTCATCGCGCAAGCCTGGGCTAATGGAGGCCGCCTGACCGGCGGCGGCGTGGTGGCGACCGTGATGTCCAATCTCGGCCTGGAGCGCTTTCTATCCGGTCTGGGGCTTAGCTTGCTGCGCACCCCTGTGGGCGACCGCTATGTGGTCGAGCGGATGCGCGCCGAGGGTTATAATCTGGGCGGCGAGCAATCCGGCCATATCGTCATGTCCGATTACACGACCACCGGCGACGGCCTCGTGACGGCGCTGCAAATTCTCAGCGTGGTCATCGCCAGTGGCAAGACGGTCAGCGAAGTCTGCAAGCGCTTCGAGCCCGTGCCGCAGGTGACGAAAAGCGTACGCACCAACGGCTCAAGGCCTTTGGAGAACGCGATCGTGAAAGATCGCATCGAGCAAAACCGGCTTCGGCTAGGCAATGGCGGCCGTCTGCTAATCCGGCCTTCGGGCACCGAACCCGTCATCCGCGTGATGGCCGAGGGCGATGATGAAAGCCTGGTACACGCGGTCGTCGGCGACATCATCGCGGCGATCGAGGGCGCTGGGGTTCACTGATTTGGGTTTGGATGTAGCGGACCCACGGTCCAAAGCGGATACAGCTTTCCGGCATCGGTTTCATGACAAGATCGCTGCTACTGACGCCACAACGGGCGACTACCAGGCGTGTGCTTTACAGAGGACATCGTCACCTCCGTTCCATATAGGCCACAGCAGAAATTTTTTCTGTTTTCCCCCCGCTAAGGCGTTGTTGCCGACCTAATTGCTCCTTCTTGGCGGCGCAAATAACCCCGTTCAAGCTGCGAATCATCGCTAAGCATTGCGCGATGTCGCCATGGGGAGCCCGCATGCGTCCTGTCGCAATATCCGATCTCTATAGTGATGCCAGGATGTCTAGCCTTCCTGCTGTGCAGGCTTTGCGCCCTGACATTCAGGGCCTACGCGCGGTGTCCATCTTAGCTGTTGTTTTGGCGCACAGTCAGCTGCCCGGATTTTCCGGCGGCTTTATCGGCGTCGATGTTTTTTTTGTAATTTCTGGATTCCTTATCTCACGCCTGCTGCTTTCCGAAGCTGTCGCGACTGGACACATCGATGTAAAGCGGTTCTGGATCAAACGCGCGCGGCGTTTGTTGCCAAATGCATGTCTAACCTTGGCTACAACAGCTATTTTGGCAACATTCGTGTTCCCAGGATATGATCTGCATACCTTGGCTAAAGAGATTACTTCAGCTGCACTGAATTATTCAAACTTTCACTTTGCAGACAAGTCAGCGGATTACTTCCATTTCGATGGCTCTCCAAGCCCCGTGATGCACTTTTGGTCTCTAAGCGTGGAAGAGCAGTTTTACCTGCTTTGGCCATTAACCTTGATCGTGCTTGCCCGTAAATTCCCGCATAAAATATGGAAAGCGGCTGCCATTGTCTTGGTGCTGGTTTGGATCGGCTCGTTTGCAATCTCGCTGGTGCTAACCGCAATAGACCAGCCCGTGGCTTATTTCCACACTGCTGCCCGTTGTTGGCAACTCGCGACCGGTGCTTTGCTGGTTATATTCTGGGACGGCATCGCGAAAATCGACATAGGGTTACGCCGGTTGATGGCCGGCCTTGGCGCTGCGGCTGTCGCTTTCAGCATTGCCGTTTTCGACGCAAGCACCCTGTATCCAGGCTATTGGGCCTTGCTTCCCACACTCGGGACGGCAGCAATCATAGCTGGTGCACAAGCCGGAGAGCGTGGCGGCTGGCTCGAGCGTCTGCTGAGCTTGCCTGTGCTTCAGTGGATCGGGGCCCGGTCCTATAGCTGGTATCTGTGGCATTGGCCGCTGATAGTTCTGCCTCAAGCGACGTTTCCTGACACGCCCTATGTGGCGCTAATCTCCCTTCCCCTATCGCTGCTCATTGCAAGCCTGGTTTACTGGGGTCTTGAAGATCCAATTCGCCGCAACCGGATGTGGGTTGCCCTGCCCTTGCCTTTCATGATGGGCGCGGGGGCTGCGCTCATCGGCGTGATCGGCATCGCCTTCGGCGCAATCCTCCTACCCTCTCTCGCAGATGAAGCGACGGCTGCACGCATGGCGGTTTTAGACGCATCATCACAAGATCGCCCCCGCGTTTTTTATGACCGCTGCCATCTTCGGAAGAAAGATATCAAACAGCCAGAGTGTTTATACGGAGACGTTACGGGACGACGCAGAGTTGTCATATTCGGCGACAGCCATGCGGCACAATGGTTTGATGCACTTGACGCGGCGGCAAAACAAACTGGCTGGCAGATGAATTCATGGACCAAAGGCGCCTGTCCATCTGTCGATGTTGCTCTGTCTTGGCGGCCGAGGGGCAGTCGCTACTCCGCCTGCGATCATTGGCGTGACGCGGTGATGGCAGATCTGACCGGGCGAGCACGGCCTGATCTGGTCGTCATTTCCAATCGCAAAGAGTATACCGGCCGTATTTTCGATCCCATAAGCGGAAACTTCTTTTCCCACAGCGTCGCTGAGGAAGCTTGGCGAAATGGTTTTCGCCGGATACTCGATCGATTAACCCAGGCCGGCATTAAAGTTGTTGTCATCGGCGATATCCCCCGGGCGCACAAATATTTCGCGACATGCCTCGCACAAGGACGGGTTTGTGACAGGACAAGGACAGAGGCTATCGGGTCTCAGCCCGACATTGAAGTCGCCAAAGAGTTTAACGGGAAGGTGACCCTGGTCGATTTCACCGATGAGATGTGCGATGAAGTGAAATGCCCGACCACAAAGAACGGAATGATCATTTATCGGGATGATTACCATCTGACGGCGAAATACGCGGCGACTTTCGCACCCCAGCTATCGCAATTGCTGTCCTCTTTTGCGGACTAACGGCGCAAAACGTCAGTCCCTCGCGCCCCGCCTCTTGAGGCGCCATCTCCCTCGTTTTTGCATTCGAGGGCGTCACGAATTACACCCCGATGTGGACGGCCCACGGCATCCGCATCATCCCCGGACCGTCCGCGCTCTGGTTTGACGCGGCCGGTAAGCGGCTGCCGCCGCCGCTGTTCCCCGGCTTCGACACGCTGGCGACGCTTCAACATCTGGCCTCGACCGGCCATGGCTATTCCTGGTTTATCCTCAACCAGCGCATCATCGCCAAGGAGTTCGCCCTTTCCGGGTCCGAGCAAAATCCGGACCTTACAGGGAAGAGCGTACGCAAAACGCTCAGCCGCGTGCTACCCGGCGCAATAACGCCCGTCGGCATATTCCAGCAAAAGGGCGCGGATTTCGTCACCGCGGCGGATCTGCCCGAACTGGTCCGGCGCATGAATACGCTGACGGGCGACGGCCTCCTCGACGCGGCGCGGCTCGCCCATGAAATCGAGGCGCGCGATCGCGAGATCGCCAACAGTTTCACCAAGGACGCCCAGATCGCCGCCATCCGCAATGCGCGGACTTATCTGGGCGACAAACTCGTCCGCGTGACCAAGCCGCATTGCATTCTCGACCCCAAGGCGGGACCGCTCATCGCCGTGCGGCTTTGCGTCCTGACGCGGAAAACCTTGGGCGGCCTGCAAACCGACCTCTGCGCGCGCGTGCTGCAGGCGAACGGGCAGCCGCTCGGCAATGTGTTCGCGGCGGGCGAGGTCGCGGGCTTCGGCGGCGGCGGCATGCATGGCTACCGCTCGCTGGAAGGCACTTTCCTGGGCGGATGTCTTTTTTCAGGCCGCACGGCAGGCCGCGCCGCCGCCGAAGCCGTGGACAGCGCTAGACGGCGCTGAACACGATAAACATCCCGGCCACCGCGATCATCGCGCCGCCGCTGCGCATCAGCGCGTCCCGATAAGCCCCTGCAAGCCGTTCCAGGCCTAGGGCAGCGGCAATTCCGGTCAAATGCAGAAGCGCCGTTGCAATGACGAACCCGGCCGCATAAGCAAGGCTTGAAGCGTTCTCAGGCATTTCCGCACCATGCGCGTGACCATGAAACACCGCGAAAAGGCCGACAAGCGCCATTGCCATGGCTACTGAGGTCTGCCAACGCAGCGCTAGCGTCAGGCCTAGCACGACGATGGAAAGAGCGATCCCGATCTCGACATAGGGGATTTCCACGCCCGCTATCCCAACGAGGCCCCCGACCGCCATGACCGAGACAAACGCAAGCGGAACCGCCCATAGGGCGCGACCGCCGAGCTGGGCGGCGAACAAGCCCACCGCGACCATCGCCAGAACATGATCCAACCCGCCGATGGGGTGCCAGAACCCATGCGCCAATCCGGATGTCGCGCCCGCGCCAACATGGGCATAGGCGGCCGCCGGCATGAGCGTGATGGCGAGAACGCCCGCCAAGCGCGCCAAATTTGCTTTCGACATGAACATCACCTTTTCGCTCCAACTGCCTGTGGTTAAATTAAGCAAACACCGCCTGCTTCGCCAAGTCCAGTTCCCTGCGGAGCCAGCCATACCAAGCCTCCAACCCTGCCCCGCTACGCGCCGAGATTTGCAAGACCTCAATCTCGGGGTTGACCTCGCGGGCGTGCGCGATCGCCTTATCCATATCGAAATCGACATGGGGCAAAAGATCGGTCTTGTTCATGAGCAAGAGCGCGGCGGCGCGGAACATATGCGGGTATTTGAGCGGCTTGTCCTCGCCCTCCGTGACCGAAAGGATGGCCACCTTGGCCCGCTCGCCCAGATCGAACAGCGCCGGGCAGACGAGGTTTCCGACATTCTCAATCAGCAGCACCGAGTTCGGCGCGGGTTTCAGCGCCTTCACGGCCTGGGCGATCATATCCGCCTCCAAATGGCAGCCGGTGCCGGTGTTCACCTGAACCGCCGCCGCCCCCGCGGCGCGGATGCGCTCGCCGTCCGCCGCGGTCGCCTGATCGCCTTCGATGACGCACAGCGCCAGCTCATCCTTGAGATCGCGGATAGTGCGTTCCAGAAGCGCGGTCTTGCCCGCGCCGGGCGAACTCACGAGGTTCAGCGCCAGGATCTCCCGGCCCGCGAACCAGGCGCGGTTCTTGGCGGCAAGGGCATCGTTCTTGGCGAGAATGCGCGCCTCAAGGTCGACGGTGACGCCATGCCCGTGTGCATGCGCGTCATGATGATGATGGCGGTGATGATCGTTGTGGTGATGATGATCATGCCTGTGTGCAGGGTCATCATCATGGTGCTCATGGGCATGGATGTGCGCCGTGCCATGGCTATGACCATGCTCGTGCGCATGGGCGTGGCTGCTCACGGTAGAAGTCTCGCCCGTCTGCAGGTTGAGAAGGGTTGCACCTTGGTTGTCCGCGCATCCGCAAATTCCGCACATCAGGCCGCCTCCAATTCCATGGTCGTGATCTTGAGCTCCTCGCCTTGCAAGCGTATCGCGTCGCGCGCGCCGCAGCCGCAAGGCGTATACAGCGTGGGCGTGGTGAACTCCGTTCCGCAGGACCGGCAGCGCGCGCGCCCTTCCACCTCGCGGATTTCCAAGCTCGCCCCCTCTAGCGGCGTGCCCGCAGCCACAACGTCGAAGCAGAAAGCAATGGCGCCCGTCATCACGCCGGCGAGCTTGCCGACTTCGAGCGTGACGCGGCTGACCCGCCGGCCTTTGGCCGCGTCGCTGACGATGGCGACAATGTTGCGGGTGATGCCGAGTTCGTGCATGCCACCCGCCTTCAGCAAATTCGGGGCAATTGCTCACCGACCAGCATGTCGACGATGCGCCGCCCGCCAAAAACCGTTTGCATGGTCACGCGGCCGGCTTCGCCCTTATGGACCCGGCCAATGCGAGCCGCGCCTTGTCCAAGCGGATGCTTCCGCATTGCGGTAAGGGCAGCTTCGGTTTCGTCCGGCGGCACCACGGCGACGATTTTGCCTTCGTTGGCAAGATACAGCGGATCAAGCCCAAGGATTTCGCAAAAACCCTTCACCTCCGGACGCAGCGGTGTCCTCGCCTCATCGATTTCAATGGCGGTCTGGGATGCCGAGGCAATCTCGTTCAGAACGGTCGCCACGCCCCCGCGCGTTGCATCGCGGATCACACGGGTGCGGGGAGCTGCCTGCAAAAGCACATCGATCAGGCCATGCAGGGCCGCGCAGTCGCTTTCGATGGTGGTCTCCAGCGCCATGTCGCCCCGGGCGCCGAGGATCGCCGCGCCGTGATCACCGAGCAAGCCGTTGACCAGCACGGCATCTTCTGCCTGGGCGTTATGCGCGCCGAGATTCAGCCCCGCCCGCACCGCGCCGATGCCGGCCGTGGTGATGAAGAGCTTATCGCAAGCGCCCTTATGTACGACCTTGGTGTCCCCGGTGACGATCTGAACGCCCGCTTCGTTCGCGGCTTCGGCCATGGAGGCCGTCACCCGCCGCAAAAGCGCGATGGGCACACCTTCCTCGATGATGACGGCGCAGGAGAGAAACAGCGGCACCGCGCCGCCCACCGCGAGATCGTTCACCGTGCCGCACACGGCCAACTTGCCAATATCCCCGCCGGGAAAGAACAGCGGATCGACAACAAAACTGTCGGTGGTAAAGGCCAGCTGGTCGCCGATCGCGCTGAAGGCCGAAAGCGCCAGCCGCGCCCCATCCTCCAGGGGGCTGAGCGCGGGGTTGTCGAAGGCCGAAACGAACACGTCGTCGATGAGGTCCTTCATCGCCTTACCACCGCCGCCATGCGCCAGCGTGACGGTGGGCACATGGACACGGCCGAGTGGCCTGGAGCGGAGGCGGGGCATAAGGTTCATGCCGCGCCTGCCTGGCGCTTGATGCCGCCATATTGATAATAGGCCGAGCACGCCCCTTCCGGCGACACCATCAGCGCGCCCAGCGGCACTTCCGGCGTGCAGGCGGTGCCGAACACCTTGCATTGCCAGGGCTTGATGACGCCCTTCAGCACCTCGCCGCACTGGCAGGATTTTGGGTCGGCGATGCGCACATTTGGCACGGTGAATTTGCGCTCGGCATCGAACGCGGCATAGGCCTCGCGGAATTTCACGCCCGAATGGTCGATGGAGCCGAGGCCGCGCCACTCGAAGAATTCGCGCAGTTCATAGACGCGGGATACCGCCTGCAGCGCCGGGGCGTTGCCGGCATCCGGTACGATGCGGGAATATTGGTTTTCAATCTCGGCGCGGCCCTCGCGGATTTGCTTGAGCACCATCCAGATCGAATGCAGCACGTCGAGCGGCTCGAAACCGGCCACCACCAGCGGCTTGCGGTAATAGCTGGCGATGAATTCGTAAGGCGCAGTGCCGATCACCATCGAGACATGGCCAGGGCCAAGGAACCCGTCGAGATCGAGGCCGGGACTGTCAAGGATGGCCTTGATGGTCGGCACGATGGTGATGTGGTTGCAGAACACGGAGAAATTCGTGATGCCGTCGGCTTCCGCCTGCAGCACCGTCAGCGCCGTGGACGGTATGGTGGTCTCGAAGCCGATGCCGAAGAACACCACCTCGCGTCCCGGGTTCTTGCGGGCGAGCGCGAGCGCGTCCATCGGCGAATACACCATGCGCACATCGGCGCCGTCCGCCTTGGCCTGCAACAGGCTCTTGCGCGACCCCGGCACGCGCATGGCGTCGCCAAAGGTGGTGAAGATGACCTCCGGACGCTCGGCGATGGCAAGACAATCATCGACCCGTCCCATCGGCAGCACGCAGACGGGGCAGCCGGGGCCATGCACCAGCTCGATTTCTTTCGGCAGCATGCCTTCGATGCCGTAACGGAAGATCGAATGCGTGTGGCCGCCGCACACCTCCATGATGTGGATCGGGCGATGCCGGGCGATGTCGATTGTGGCAACGAGCCCCTCGATTTCGTTGAGCAGCGTGCGCGCCTTGTCCCGGTCGCGGAATTCGTCGACATATTTCATGATGGCGCTCCCCGAGCCGCCGAGCCGCGGTCGTCGGCAAGCAGCGTGTGCACCAGATCCCAAAGGATGTGATAGGCGGCGACATGACATTCCTGGATGCGGTGGATGGATGTGCTCGGCACGACGAGGCAGTGTTCGACGGCTCCCGCCAGATTCATGCGGCCGCCATCGCCGCCCGCCAGCCCGACGGTGACGATGCCCATCTCCCGCGCCTTGGCGAAGGCGGAGATGAGATTGGCGGAATTGCCGCTCGTGGAAATGCCGATCAGCCCATCGCCCTTTTTCCCCTGCGCCACCACCTGGCGCACAAAGACATGGTCGAAGCCGACATCGTTGCCCACCGCTGAGATCATCGCGAGGTCGGCGACCAGATTGATGGCCGCGAGCGCGGGCCGCCCCGCCGTGATCGGGTGCACGAACTCCACCGCGACATGCGAGGCATCGCAGCTCGATCCGCCGTTGCCCATGGTGAAGAGACGCCCCCCGCCCCGATAGACGCCGGCGACCGCCTTGGCCGCGCCGACGAGAACGCCCGCCTGCTCGGCAAAAAAACGCTCGTTCGTCAGCCGGGAATCGCGCGCCTTATCCTCCACCGAATAGAGCAGCGCCGCATCGAGCTTAGCCGCGTCCTGCGGCTTGCCGTGGAGAAATGGATACAGCGATTGGAGGTCGGCTTCGGTTGTCATTGCTCGCTCCGTCAGCTCGCCGCGGAGAGGCGCATGGCCTCAATTTCGGCCTGCGCCTCGCCAAGTTCGATCAGGATCTTCAGTGTCTCCGCCGCCTCTTGCTCGTTGATGCGGCTCATCGCAAAGCCGACATGGACGAGCACCCAATCGCCGACACAACCGTCCACCGGATGGGTCTCGTCAACGATGCAAGCGATGTTGATCTGCCGCTTGACGCCGCTCACATCCACGGTGGCGAGCTTGCGCTTTGCGTCGTCGATGCTGACGATCCGGCCGGGAATTCCTAAACACATCTAATCTCTCCCTTGCGCGCTCGGCGCTTCATCCAAGAGCCGCGCCGCACCGACGGCCGCCTGCCCGAGCGCCAGTCCGCCATCATTTGCAGGGACGCGAGCATGGCTGAGTACGGTGAAGTCGTCCTGCCGCAGCAAGCGCTCGGTTTCCTCGAAAATAATGCAGTTCTGAAAGCATCCGCCGGACAGCGCGACTGTCGTGAAACGTGGCTCGTCCGGGCTGTCGCGGCGCGCGAGCTGCCGCGCCATGGCGGCGAGACTGGCCGCGAGCCAGCGGTGAAAACGTGCCGCGATGATCGGGGCGGGTGTGTTCAGCACAAGGTCGCCGAGCAGCGCCCGCCACATGCCGACAGGCTCGATATAGGGCAGACCCGAGCCGCCAAGCCGTGGAATAGCGATCGGATATTGCAGTTCGGGGTCGCTCTCGCGCAGGGCGGTGTGACAAACGATCGCCTCTAGACGCATCGCGGCCTCGCCCTCATAGTCCTGCCGGTCCCGGCAAATGCCGAGCGCTGCCGCCACAGCATCGAACAAGCGCCCGCAGGAGGAGGCGCTGGGGCTGTTGATGCCTCCCTTGATCATGGCGTCGAGCGTACCGCGCGGCTTACTCGCCAAATATACGTAAAGCTCCGTATGCCCGAAATTCATGGCGAATTCCGGCCATCCCATCTCCGCCGTTAAATGTGCATAGAGATTGCGCCACGGCTCGCGGGCCGCCTGTGTGCCGCCCGGCATGGCCACGGGTTTCAGGGTGGCGATGCGCTCGTAATTCCGGTAATCCGCGAGGAGGAATTCGCCGCCCCAAAGAGAGCCGTCATCGCCCCAGCCCAGCCCGTCGAGGGCGATACCGAGAACGGGCGCTGCATCGAGCGCACAGCCGTTTTCGACAAGACAGGCCGCAACATGGGCATGGTGGTGTTGAACCTCAAACACGCGAAGCGATAAAGGAGCCGCGTAGTCGCGGGCAAGCTTGGAGGACAGATAATCCGGATGCGGGTCGATCACGGCTGCTGAAGTTTTGTGATCGAATAGACGCCGGTAGCGGCATAGAGCGTTGCGGTATTCATCGAAGGTGGCCGCGTCCTCCAGATCTCCCAAATGCTGCGACAGAACGGCTTCGCCATTCTTCACAAGGCAAAAGGTGGATTTGAGTTCGCCGCCCGCGGCGATAATGTCCGGAGCGCGCTCAAACCCTTCCGGCAGTTTCAGCGGCGCTGGCGCATATCCCCTAGCGCGCCGAAAGAGACGCGCCCGTCCGCCCATCACCCGGAGCACGGAATCATCAACCCGGTTGACGATCGGGCGGTCATGGACAAGCGCGTACGATACCGCCACTTGGAGATTTTCACACGCTTCGTCGTCGTCTATGAGTTGCGGCTCTCCGGAGAGATTGCCGCTGGTCATGATCACCGGGCGGTTCATGCGCAACAGCAAGAGGACGTGGAGCGGCGTGGTGGGGAGCATGAAGCCCAGCGTCGCCAGTCCCGGCGCGACCTCCTGAGGCAGCCGTTCTTCGCCACGTGCGCGCAGAAGTACGATCGGGCCCTCGGCGCTGGTGAGCTGGCGCTCCTCTTCCACGCTGATCGCGCAATAGCGGGCGATGATGTGGAGATCGCGCGCCATCAGGGCGAAGGGCTTGGTGTCGCGCTGTTTCGCGCGGCGCAAGCGGGCAACCGCGGCGGCGTTGGTCGCGTCGCAGGCGAGCTGGTAGCCGCCAAGTCCCTTGATGGCGACGAGTTCGCCTTTCTGGATGAGACTGCATGCAGCATCGACATCGTCGAGCATGGAGTGCTGTTCGAAGCTTACCGGCCGCCCATCGAAGCGGATCAGCGTCGCGCGCGGCCCGCAGCTATGGCAGGCGATTGCCTCCGCATGGAAGCGGCGGTTGCCGGGATCGTTGTATTCCGCAAGGCAGGCGGCGCAGAGGGCGAAGGGGGCCATTGCCGTGTTCCCCCGATCGTAAGGGACACGCTTGACGATGCTGAAACGCGGCCCGCACTGCGTGCAATTGGTGAACGGATAGCGGTAACGGCGCTCAAAAGGGTTGCGGACTTCCTCGGTGCAGGCTTGGCAGATGTTTGCGTCTGGCGCGATCTGCGTTTGCACAGCGCCGCTGGCGCTTTCCGAAATACGAAAGGTAGCGGGCAACTCGCCCTTGAAAGGCTGCATGTCGACGCGATCGATGAGCGCCAAAGGCGGAGCCGCGTCTTTGAGGCGGTCGAGAAAAGCGTAAACGGTTTTTTCTTGGCCGCGAACGCGCACCACCACTCCTTGGGCGTCGTTTAGCACCTCGCCGCCCAGTTCGAGTTCGCGGGCAAGGCGCCAGATCGTGGGCCGGAAGCCGACGCCCTGAACACGCCCGGACACCCGGATCTCCACGGCAAGTTGGCGAGCGGACGGCGTTGAATGGGGTCTCATGAGGCGGCCTCCCAAAGAAGAACGCGGTTGTTTCCGCTGTCGGCGATCACAAGCGTGCCGCCACAGGCCGCGATACCGTATGGCCAGCACAGGCTGTCGCGGAGGGGCTGCCCCCAGCGGTTGTCGCCTTTGTCGGTAAAGTCTTGCTGCCCCGTGAGCTGGATTGCGCTCGCGCCAGCGCCAAGTCCGGCGCTGTCGAAGCCGAGCAACCGCGAATTCGCGGTATCGGCGACAACGAGAGTGTTCCCCCGGAAGGCGGCAACGCCGTAGGGCATGTTTAGGCTGGCATCGGTGGGATAGTAGGCTGCGCGATTGTGATCAAGGCCTTGGCAATCGGCCTGGCCGATAACGAAGTCGCAAGGGGCGCCATTGACCGCTGGCAGGCGGCGCCAAACCATAAGCCTGTTATTCCCCGCATCCGCCAGGACAACGGCGCCGCCGGCTAGAGCAATCCCATGCGGCCAGCGCATCCCGACCGGTCCAGCTTCAAGGCCGGCGTTTTCATCGCGGCAGACGAAGTCTGTCTGACCGAGGACGAGATCAGCTGGCGCGCCATGGCTGGTCGGGATCGTGTTCCAGACAAGAATGCGGCGGTTGCCGGTATCGGCGACCAGCAAACGCTTCTCGCTGAGAGCAACGCCATAGCACCAATTGAGCGTGTCCGCGCCGGGCAGCTCCTTGCCGCGATTGGGGAGGCATCCCGCGAAATCCGCTTGCCCGAGCACGATATCAGCCGGCTGGTTGGAGCGGGACGGCAGGCCATGCCACAACAGGATACGGTGATTCCACGCATCGGCAACGGCAAGCACGCCGTCCGCGGCGGCGATGCCGGTCGGGACGTTCAGGGTAGCGGCGTTCGCTTCGGCTTTCGCGTTTCGTCCTTCGCGGGAGAAATCCGGCTGCCCAAGGACGAAATCGGCAGGCGTTTGGTCGGCCTCCGGAGCGCGGCTCCAAACCAAAAGCCGGTGGTGGCCCGTGTCGGAAACAAAAAGCGGCCCTGCAGGCCCGGCGAGGTAGGCCGCGCGCGGCCCGAAAAGGCTGGCGGCGCTGGGCACGACCGGCTCTGCGAGGCCCTGCGCGCCCATATGTCCGCCAAGGATGACGCGGGCGCCTCCCAAGGCCAGGAGCGGCGGCGCGCTGGATGAGCCTGCATCGCGATGAGGTGCGGAGGCGGAAGGGCGCTGAGGGCTGAGAGAAACGCGCATGGCTACGCCTCCAGCCTGACTTCGACGCGGTCGCCGATAACGCGCACGGCATGGGCCTGCAACTGCACTTCGGGCGCGGTTAGGCATTCGCCGCTCGTCAGGTCGTAACGAAAGCCATGATGGGGACAAACGAGAACACCGTGTTCGATATCTCCGTCATGCAACGGAAATCCCAGATGCGCGCAGGCGTTCTGGAAACAGGTCACCACCGCACCCTGCCGCGAGAGCAGCAGATTTTGCCCCCGCAGTTCCAAGGCGCGGATGCCGCCTTCCGGAATCTCGGCGAGTTTGCTCGCCGCGAGCCAATTGCCGGCCGCGTGCAAAGCGAATGGGCTGACGAAACGGACCCCGTTTTGCGCTCCCGTAAGTTGCCCTTTCACTTGCCGAATTTCGGTGATTTCCGGGCAAGCGTCTTGCACGGCTTTCTTTACCCCGGCGTGGAAGGTGAGCGCGGAGGCAGGGCAACCCTCGCACGAGCCTGTAAACCGCACTTCAACGGCGGGCGGCACGATGTTGACCAGCTCGACATCGCCGCCATGCGACGCCAGCATGGGGCGAATGCCTTGCAGCGCGGCCTCGACCCGCTCGGTGAGGCTGGGCTTGACGACATTGTGCCGCCTAAGTACGGCGTAAACTATCTCATCGGCCAGAGCCCGCTTCATGGCGAGCACGGCGGCCGGCTCTGCTTTCAGCGCCGATACAAGCCGCCGCAAAGCCTCGCCGTGCAGCGCCTCGATCGACCGCCGGTAGCTATCGACCGCCAGACGCTGGGATTCGTCCCAGCCCGCGAAAATCGTCTCGAGCCGCTCCATGTCGGCGAGCATTTCGGAGAGCTCGTCACATTCAGCCAATGCGGGATCGGGCGCGGTCATGACATCAACTCAGCGGTAACGAATGTTCTTGAACAGGAAGGGCTGGATCACCCCGCCGATGAAGCCTGCCACGGCAGCGGCGCCCAGAAGCGGTGCGCCAGCCTGGTTCAGGCCGACAAAGAGGAATGCGGTGAGAACCGCGCCGAGCGCAATCTGCCGATATACTTTCAGCGGATCGGCGAACAGCTTGCCCTGAAAGAACAAGCTCATGGAATTTCGTGCTAAGGGCCACATGATTGATCCTCACTGCAAGAGGGCGAGAGCGAGAAGCCCAAGCGCGACGCCAGTCGCGCCAGCGAGCGGGCCGAACAGGCATCCCATCATCGCCGCAAGGCTATTGCCGAGCTGCTTGCCGCCAACGATGATGCCGCCAAGCGCGCCTCCGGCGATTGAGGCCAGCACGCCAAATAGCATTGCGGCCACGGACCAAACCATTGAAAGGCTCATGAATGTTTCCCAGTTCACTTGTCTTCTCCTCAGTGGGTCAGTCCGGCGCTATTTTGTGAGTTGGAGTCCACCGCCGGACCGCTGCCGGATTCGGGTGCATCCATCAGTTCGCGCCCGATCTGGAACAAGGCTTCTGCCACGATCGCGGCCTTATCCGTCTCGCCGCCCAGGGTAAAAATCTCGCGCGCTTCGGTGTAGAGCGCCCGCGCCTGAAGCAGATTGGCGCGGGCGCTGCCTTCCGGGTTTGTCTCTTCGTCCGGCAGATTGCGAAGGCAATTTGCTTTGTTGGCGATCGTGTTGGCGTATTCCCTGGGCATCTGCAGCCGGCTGCGCACCTTTAACGCCTCGTCGTAGGCTTCCAGTGCGCGCAAATTGTTGGCCAGACGATGCGTTGTGGACGCATATTGCAAAGCGTTGCCGAGATTGTTCTGCAGCATCGCGTATTCGGCGGGGTGATCGATGAAGGTAACGACCTTCAGCCCTTCCTCAAATGCTTGGACGGCGAGCGCCTCGCGCATTTTCGCCCGCTCATCGGCAAGCGGCATGGAAAGATAGGCGGTGGCCAGATTGTTTTGCAAAATCGCGAATTCCTGCGGAAAGCGTTTCCGGTCGAAGACGCGCAGCGACCTCTGATAGGCGGCGATGGCGTCGGTGAGCCGAGCCCGCCCAGCCGCAGCCAAAGCTTGCAGCACGAGGCCAAGATTCATCTCCGCTTCGGCGACTTCTTCCGGATTGCCACCCTGCCCCAGAACTGGAATCGCTTGCTGATACGCATCACGAGCCGCTTCAAGGCAGGCACTGCCCTCCCCTGGGATGGCTTGCAGAGCGGTCGCCTTGCGCGCTGTGATACGCGCCAGGGTCAGGCTGTCTTGCCCGCCCGAGATGCTTAGAGCCTTATCGTACAGCTCCACGGCAGCATGAAGCTGGCCAGGTGCTTTGGGCCGCTGCTGGAGGCCCATGGCAATTTCCACTAACATTTCGGCTCGCTCAGCAGCGCTTGCGCTGTCTTCCTCGGCAGCGGCTAACGCAGCAGCCACCTGATCCTGGTAGCGATCGGTAGCCATGGTGCGAGCCCTCCTGCTTACTTGGTTTGTATAATGTGATTAATGTTTGAATATAACTCAAGTTCCTTACAATATGACAACTAAATTTGCATACTGAATACATTATCCAGTGATAAACCGGCTCGATTATTCTCCCAATTGGGGATAAATTCGCGGTCGATGTCTTCAGCGCAGCCATTCTCGCGAAGGAAATCCCGGGCAAACACCAATCGGTCTCCCGCCGCGTTGCGCACTTTGAGCAGATAACCGCCTGCGGCGGAATGCCGGACCGGTAGGATGAGCAGGTCAGCATCGCGGCGGAGCAAAATGACCGCCTCTAGACCGGCAAAATAAAGATCATAAACTTGCTTTGGAATATAGATGCCGCCGCGCCTCACTCTCATCCGGCAGCTCCCTTCAGGGCTGTCTACGCCCGTCGCAAGGCCGATCCTTGAGTCTGGCCTCGATAAGATCTGCAACGCGCTCGGCGGTTGCGGCCACTTTCGGGGACAAGCCTATATCTAAATCCAGCGACTCCGCCTCCACCAAATACACCGTCACGTCGATTGGAAATTCTTCTCGGTAGATGCGCCGTCCCGCATAAAGGGCATTGTCCCAGCGAAAATCATGCGTGATTAAAGCGGCCCTGGATGCCTCTTCCAGTTCGCTCCCGGGTACTTCAAACAGCGCACCCGGCTCCGCGCCAGAACGGCAGGCGTCGACAATCACCAGGCAACGGCAACCGCGCGCGGCGAACATCACCGCGAGCCCATCCGTCCCGGCATCCAGCAACTGCACGCCCGGATAGGTCGTTTCCGCCCGCCGCTCCCGCAGTCGGCGTATGACGGCCGGGCCGGCGCCATCGTCGCGCCGGTTGGGATTGCCGCAGCCGATGATGGCGGTCACGCCGCTCATTTTATATCCGCCACAGCCTGCAACACCACTCTGGCTCAACGGGGAGGTCGAGTTCGGGCAAAGCGCAATGGCGCTGCTGCGTCAGAAAATACATGCATGTCCCGCAGCTCTGCTGAAATTCACCATGGTCGACGGCGCCTAACGTGAAACCGGCGATGGTTAATTTCTCCGGCAGGTCCAGCCCGGCTTCCTGCAGCCGCCGCGTCACTCCCCGGACCTGGTCATCGGTGTCGGCCCTGGGAAAAGCTTCCGTGGGGAGTCCGTCCGCCAAGAGCGAACGGATCTGTTCGCGTTTGTCATCCTCGTGCGCCATGGTTGGTTTCCTCGCAGTGAACCTTAAATGCGCCAAAGGCGGCACCACCACTCCGGCTCGACAGGCACTGCGAGTTCCGGCAGATCGCACCACTTGCGGTGAACCAAATAGTACATGCACTCCATGCAACGCTGCTGTTCCTCTCCCCAGGGATGGTCGACAAACCCGCCGATAACGAGTTTGCCTTCCAAGTCTTCAGGATCAAGCTGGCGGAGCTGAAGCAGGATGTCGGCAAACTCCCGATCCGTTTCCGGAAAGGGGTCGACCTGCGTCTTGAGGCCGCCGGCCAGCATTTCAGCGATGATGTCGAGCTGACGCCGCTGAGAGTCTTGCTGTAAGGGGCTATTTATAAACATAAATCTGGTCCGTTCCGCACTGGCCTTAACAGCTTCGATTACTTCTCCGGTCCGATATCAGTTCGATTCGGAGAGCCAATCATGCCGTTAATGGCGCACTGTCAGAATTCAGCACTTTGCATTCAATATAGCTCGGAGTATTTTTCGACCTTCCTCCAAGCATCTTCTCCGCAAACGGTTATAACTGTACAGTAAAATCCTCGCTCTTTTCAGTCGATCGTTTTGGACGAAAACACGAGATAAACGTGACAGTTCCTAAGGGTTCCTTGAATAGAGTGAGCCCCTTAGGCGGTGCGAAAACGGGCCAGTTCCTTCCCTGTTTTTCGGTCATGCGCATGAACAGTGCACACGAGACATGAATCGTAGGAACGGCAGACATGCCCAACCTCTACAGGATCGGTGGGGTCGGCGATCGGCGTGCCGATGAGCGATTCTTCGATAGGACCGCGATCGCCGTTCTCAGCCCGCGGCCCTACATTCCATGTCGTGGGGGCCACGATCTGATAGTTCTTGATCTTACCACCCTGAATCTCGATCCAATGGCAGAGCGCGCCGCGAATGGCTTCGGTGGCGCCCCAGCCACGCCCGTCCTTTTCGCTTGGCTTGATGTACCACGGCTCCTTGAGGCGGAAGCCGCGCAGCGAGCGCTCCGCTTCGCGGTAAAGCTTCACGAGTTCATGCATGCGCGCGAAGTGACGCAAGAGCACGCTCGCTCCGCCAGCGCGCTTGTACATGTCGAGAACCAGCGGATCGTGGTGCTGCCAGAAATCGCCGTGCCGGCCCCCTGCCACGAGCTGGCGAGCCAGCGGACCGGCCTCCAGGCGGCCGACCTCGGCATGACGCACCGCCGTCGACCAGGAATATTTGCCGTTCATATCGGCATCGTTTTTGTGAATGGGTACGGTCCGGCGTTCGAAGGGATGCAGACCGCCGGGTTCGTCGTACCAGGCATGAGCCGTATCTTCGCGGGTGGAGGATTGATCCATCAAGACGTGCGTGTCCAGATGCCCATCATAGACACCGCTCTTCATGATGACGGCGGCGTTCCGGCCTTCGATCGTTGGCCGGTTATAGCGGTCCTCATGCGGGAGATAGCCCCAAGTGACGTAGCGGCCATGGCCTCTTCCATAGGCGTCTAAGCCGACATCCAGGCTCATGCGCCAGTAAAGGCCGAGGTCGGAGTTGGCGTGTTCGGGCTTCTCATCGAGCCAAGCGAGGAAATCGTCATAGGATTGGATCTCCTCGTAGCGCTCCATCGAGCAGCCAAGCCAGACCGGCTCGATCCAATTGCGCCGAAAATATTCCAGGATCGACCAGGCGCGCGTAATATCGGTGAGGGTGGGCGCGCACATGACGCCGCCAGGCACCATGTAGCTGGAATGGGGCCATTGGCCGCCGAGCAAGGCATAGATCTCGACAGGGCGGCCCGAGATCGTCACCCCGATCTCATAATTTGATCCGGTAAACGGAGCCCAGCGTTTCACCGCCTCTTCGTAAAATCGCGATTTCGCGTAATTCTTGTTCGTGTAGTCGATCATGAACAGGCCGTAATGGTGCCGCGGAATGCTTTGCAGGCTTTCCGTGATCTGGCCCAGATTTCTGGCCAGGATAGCATTGGGCGGCACTTCGGTTTTCCATGCCGAATCCAGCGCCCAAGCGGCGCAGGTGAGGTGCGAGGCACCACAAATGCCGCAGGCGCGGGGCGTGACCACCAGCCCGGCTTGGGGGTCTTTGTCCCGCAGAATGACTTCAAAGCCGCGAAAAAGCTCAGCCTGGGTCCAAGCGTTCACGACAATGCCGTCTTGAATGTCAACGCGCACGTCGAGATCGCCTTCGACGCGCCCGACAGGAGAAATATCAAGGGTTTGCACAGCGGCGGGCATCGATTTGTCCTCTGGGTATAGGGGGCCCAATCGGCCTTAGATGAAGATGTCTTCCTCGGCCCAAGCCGGCGAGGCGGCTTTTGCGGCGGCAGTGAGCTTGATGTATCCAGCCTTGCTGACGCCTTCGGGCATTTCCTTAGGCACGCCCATCAGGGTCTGCGTCTTGAAGACCGTGCCCGGGGCCAGTTCGAAGAAGGGAAATTCCGGCTCCGTGCATCCAAGGCATGGCATACCCGCGCGCGTCTTGGAGGACTGCCGGTTCCATAGGATGCGGTTGCAGGGCGAGTGAGTCATAGGGCCCCGGCAGCCGAGATCGTAGAAAAGGCAGCCCTTGCGCTGGCCGAACTCGGTCGCGGAAACCTTGTAGGCGAAATGCATGTTCCGCGTGCAGCCCGTCTGGGTGAAGGTCGAGAAGAAGGTGCGCGGCCGCTGCAAATCGTCCAGCGTCACATCGGCTTGCCGCCCCGTCGCGAGCGCGACGACGATCTGGGTTATCCAGTCGGGATGCGCGGGGCAGCCAGGAATGTTGATGACCGGAAGGCCGGACCGCGACAGGTAATTTTCACCGAGAAAACCCCCGCGCTTGCGCTTCAAAAATTGCAGGCCCTGGCTCTCGGACGGATTCGGCTCCGTCGCGGGAATGCCGCCCCAAGTCGCGCAGTCGCCGATCGCGACCACATAGGTGGCGGCCTTTGCGAGCTCGTCCACCCATTGCTTCATTGGCCGGCCGGCAAAGCGGTTCCATTCGCCCGTACCGTGCGGGGCGTTAACCACCGTTCCCTCAAAGACGAAGACGTCGAGCGGCATCTCGCCTGAAACCAGCGAGCGCAGCAATCTTTGCAGATTATCCCCTAATTCCAGGCCCAGCGAGGGATGCCAAAGGATGTTGATACCAAAATCGGTGACAAGATCGCAGGCGCTCGGCTCCTCCGCATTCAGGAACGACATCGTATTACCAGAACAGGCTCCGCCCTGAAGCCATAAAAGATTCGTCATCCCATCCTCCAGTTTGAGCCGCCGCTCGTTTCAGATTGTCATTGCCGAGGCATTGGATCAGCGCGGCAAGTCATGCCAAGGCAAGTCCCTATCGAGACTAGTGCAACGAGCGTGCCAAATTTCTGGAGGGGGCGGAAATCTGGATCTTACTTATATCAAAAAAGTATTGTATGCAGTTGTATGGACGAAACCGTTCGAAATCAGAGCTAATTTACTTTGCAACAGTAAAGTTTGTTGGCATATCCCCGAGCGCGGATAGGTCAGCCGTGGCGATGGCCACAGCGGGGGCAGGCCACTTCCAGCAAATAGCCGTACCAAATTCCCTTGCACCGGCTGCACCAATGCCCGGTGCCCTGCCGCTGCGGAGCACCGAGCCTTCGAGCCAGATCGCTATACCCGAGTTCCTTGAAACCTTCGACCGAATGGGCGGGCGAAACACGGGATTGAGGAAACCTCACCACGCGCCTGCCTCGGGCTTTTGCGTCCGTCTCATCCATGGCCGTACGCGCACGACCCGCGCCTGTCGCGATAAGAGCGGCTGCGCGGCGCAGCTTCCGCCGGGCCCGAAAGTCTCAGGGCATGTGCCAGGGTTTTCTTAATGCGGTTCGTTGAGCCCATAGCGCTTGATCTTGTTTGCCAGCCCGACACGGGAGAGGCCAAGCTCTTCGGCGACCCGGCTCTGGTTCCAACGGTAGCGGGCCAAGGCCTCGCGCACAAGATGCCGCTCCAGGCTTTCGACCTGATCTTTCAAGGTCTCGCCTTCTGGGGTGAACATCCCATTGGATGTCAGAGCTTTACGAGGCGTCACCGCAAGAAGTGTCGGCGACATTGCCCGGGTTGTCAAATATTCGCCATCCTTCGCCAATGCGACCATGCGGCGGATTTCATTCTCCAATTCCCGCACATTTCCTGGAAAATCGTAAGCTGCCATTTTTTCCAGCGCGTTGGCGGAAATACCGAGAACTTTGCGCCCGATCGCGGAGCTATGCTTTGCGGTGAAAAATTCAGCCAGCACGGGAATATCTTCGGGACGGTCTCTGAGAGGCGGCAATTCAAACTCAAATCCGCGCAAGCGGAAATAGAGATCCTGCCGGAACTGTCCGGCCGCGACCAAAGCGTGCAGCGAACGGTTGGATCCGGCCAGGATGCGGACGTTGCAAGTCACGGTGCGGTCGCAGCCCAGCGGCTTGACCTCGCCTTCCTGGAGGAACCGCAACAGGCTGACCTGGAACGACTTAGAGACCTCGGAAATTTCGTCGAGGAAGACCGTGCCCCCGTCCGCGGCCCGGAAAAGTCCGAGGCGGTCGGATATGGCGCCGGTAAATGCCCCACGCTTATGGCCAAATAATTCTGATTGCAGGAGTTCATCCGGCATGCCGCCGCAATTTTGCACCATGAGCGGGCTGCGGCCGCGGCTGGAGCTGTAGTGCAGGGCCCGCGCAAGCAATTCCTTTCCCGTACCGGTTTCCCCCTGGATCAGGATCGGCAATTCCGTGCGCGCAGCCTGACGCGCGAGATCGCACAATTCGCCCATTTTTTCACTGACATAGACAAGCTTTTCGAACCGCCGGCTTTCCCCGCGAAGCGCGTTTCCGGATCGTCCGCCAAAATCCAACCAATCCTCGGACAGCTTAAATTCACGGGCCAGCAGCCGGTGGCGGCGAGCCAATTCTCGCGCCTCCATGCCGCGTTTGACCACCAGTCCGAGTTGATCCGGATCGAGCGGCTTACGGATGAATTGGTAAACCGCCGCCTGCGCCACAGCCTTTTGCGCCGAGTTGGGTTTTTGCCCTACAAGGAGCACGCGGATGATGTCGGGATGCGAGATGCGCAGCCCGGACAGGAAGGCCAAGCCGTCAGCCCCGTCATGTCCATCCTCGGCGACAGCCAAGTCGACATGAACGTCGGCGAGCATGACAGCGGCGTCCGCGTTCGATTTTGCGCTCAGAACGCGATAGCCATATTGGCCCGCGAGCAAGTCGATCGCAGCCCGCCATTCGGCGGCATCTGGCGACAGGGTGAGAACAGTTCCAATCCGGTCCATGAAACTATGTTGGTAATTTGAATATGTTGTTAACACTTTCTAAGCGGGTGCGCAAACCTTTACTCCCCCGCAAGCAGTTTCGGCCGCAAGGAGTTTCGCGAATGGGATTTCACCATAGCCATACGGATTGGTGCGTATTTGCGCTCTACGCATCCAAGATCATAGTCGCCATCTAGGTTCATACGCGAGGCGTTATTCGCGATTCAAATATTTGCCTTGAATAACTCTGTTTGCGCCAGCTTTACCGTATTTTAAGACGAATGGAATTATGAATTTTGTATAATAATATGTAAGATATTTGAATTCCAACAGTCATTACGGATGCTACTAGCAGTTTTAATTGACAATCGTTTCTTGTGCTGTTGCTTTGGCATGCTAGGCTGTACAAGACAGTTGAAAAACGGCGGCGTCCCGCAGAGTGAACATCATGAGGAAACGTTCTGGCTGACTGGTATTTCATGGCGATGGGTGCTTGGGACAAGTTGCAAATTAATCTATACCGGCCTCGCGCAAGCAACACCATCTTTCCTGACAGCGCCCTCACGGCGGTCCGGCTAATTGTATGACGCCAGCGCAAATCAGACTTGTTCAACGCAGCTTCGCCCGGATTGAGCCGGACGTGGAGAAATTTGGCGCGCTTTTCTATGAGCGTCTCTTTGCCATCGCGCCTGAAATGCGGCCGCTTTTCCGCACCGACCTGAAGGCGCAGCAATCCAAATTCATGAAGGTGATTTCCGAAGTCGTTCAACTGCAGCTGCGTGCGCTCATCTCTCTCCCAGTAACGGCGCAGGCGAACGGGCAGGCCGTTTTGCCAGGTGCGTTCTGGTCGGGCAAGCTGCATTCAGCCTATGGCGTGAAGCTGGAAGATTTCGAGACAATGAAGCTCGCCCTGCTCTGGGCCTTCGAGCAAGTGCTGGAGTCTGAGTTTACGCCGGATTTGCGGGCTGCCTGGGTCGCCGCCTACGATATCGTGGTGATCGCAATGCGCGGCGGTATGGAGAGCCCCGAACACGAGGAGGAGGAACCCTCAAGCGAACTGCAGACACGTCTGGCGAAGGATGAAAACACATCTGGTCCGGGAGCAGCCCTCTTGAGAAGCTTAACAGGAGAGCATTAGCCATCCTTACAATCTAAAATGTGTACGCTCGAAACTTGTAAAGCACAGAATTGTAGAGATGCTTTAAACTTAAGGATTGCATCGGGTTATAATACCTATTTCGTTTATACATATGCTATGTAATAAGGGATTAAAGAATAAAAACTTGATAAACTAAAATATCAAAGAGCGATCTGCAATGGTTGAAACTCGCCTGGCACAGTATGGCGGCTACATATTCATCGTTAATACAGCGATGACGCCGCTTCAGGTTCGTCTTATTCAGGAGAGTTTACCCAAACTGGCCCGGCGCTCGGGTGAGGCAAGTGACGTCTTCTATGATCGCCTCTTTGCCATACGTCCCGAACTGCGTGCGTTGTTCCCCTCGGACCTGAGTTTGCAGAAGGCGAAATTCGTCCAAATGGTTTCCGTCCTGATCAAAAACCTGGATCAGGTGAACAGCGTTTCCGACCAGCTCTGTGAACTCGGCCGCCGGCACGCCTCCTATGAGGTGAGTAACGACCATTACGCTTACGTCGGCGAAGCCCTGCTCTGGATGCTCGGCAAGGTTCTCGGACAAGACTTCACGCTCGAATTGCAGGAAGCATGGCAAGCAGCGTACGAAATGCTGGCCCATATCATGCAGGCTGCCAGTGAGGTGCCACATACAGCCGAGGGTTTCTTTGGCAGCATCATCAGAAGCGTGATGGTTGCGCAATACGGCATCAACGATCCCGCCGAACGCAAATCTCCGGCCACCCCAGTAGCTGCAATTCAGCATGCGCAGCCCAATACGGGCCGGGTGTTGCACTTTCCCTGAGCTTGGCCCTTGAAAGCCCCGGCGACAGGCCCCTGGAGCACTCCCAAAGGTTTGCGGCACTTAAAGCGGGAACGCCCATCCACAACCGGGACTACGCGCAAGCGGGATCTCGCATCATCGACTTGCTCTGCAGACCCGCGTTCAGCGATAACGCTTAGCGAAACGGAATGGAAAGTCCGAACGCAACTGCGCTGTGCGACCCGAAAAACTTGGCGAGGGTTGCCGGATGAAAGCGCGGCGCGGCACTATGATGCTTAGGCGCAAGGACACCGCCAGCGGCCACTAGATACCGCTACTGCCGCGACGTGGCTGTTCCACCACCAAGCCCGCTCACGGTCGAGCGCCAGGCGCGGCTGATCCAGGAGCCGGAATCCTCCCGCGGCTGCAAGCCGTGCGAACTGAGCAACGTATGGGAGTCCTTATACCACTTGCTTTCCGGGAAGTTATGCCCGAGCACGGCAGCCGCTGTCTGCGCTTCGTTCACGATCCCTAGCGCGTAATAGCATTCCGTTAGGCGCATTAACGCTTCTTCGACATGGGCGGTCGTTTGATAGTCGGTCACGACGACGCGGAAACGGTTAATAGCTGCGAGATAGTTCGCCTTTTTCTGATACCAACGTCCGACGTTCATCTCGGAGGCCGCCAGCACATCGCGGGACAGGCGAATGCGTTTCTGCGCTTCCGCAGTGTAGCGGCTATCGGGATAGCGGTTGACAAGGGTCTCCAACTCGACCAGCGCCTTCTTGGTATCGGCTTGATCGCGGGTCGGATCGTTGATCCGCTCGTAGTAGGCCGTGGCGATGATGTGCTGGGCAAGAGCCGCTTCCTTGGTGCCCGGATGCAGCGTGAGATACCGACGCGCGGCGGCGACGGCTTCCGGCAGCTTGCCTGCCCTCTGATACGCGAAGGCAGCCATGAGAATAGACTGCCGGGCTTCCTTGGAATAGGGATGCTGGCGATCCACTTCCTCGAACTTCTCGGCGGCTTTGGTATAGTCACTCTTATTCAGAGCCGTGTCGGCCTCGGTATAAAGCACATCCGCCGGCCTTGTATCCACCGTGGGCTTGGGGTCAGAACCGAACATCGAAAACGATGCGCACGCCGTAAGCTGCAGTGACACGCCAAGCAGAACAGCCGCTTTCGTGAGATGCCGGAAGCCCATTGTGTTCTATATCCCCTTATGCGGACCCTACCACGGCAGGCGCATTCTGCGGCGGCACGATATACGCTGATCCTAGCGTGAGTCGCACGGCTAACGGAACATCCTGATTGTGGTGATTCTTTGCTCGGTAGAGCAAGTCGTCCCTTCACCGATATGCCGCTGAAGGCAAGACCGCCCGCTCATGGGGAAGCGGGCGGCAAAACAAACACATTGAGCGTTCAGGCGCGATCGGGGGCAAATGCCGGCTGCGCGAGCGCCGTACCAATTTCGGCATGGCCCGTTTCGCGATAACGGGGCTGTTCGGCCTCGACGAGCGTCCAAGCTGACCTATTCTCGTACAGCGCCTTCACCATCAGCGTGTTGACGCGGTGCCCACCGCGAACCGAGCGATAGGCACCCAAAATCGGAGCGCCCGCAAGCGCAAGATCCCCCACGGCATCCAGCGTCTTATGCCGCACAAATTCGTCGGCAAAGCGCAGACCTTCCGGATTAAGAATGCGATCCTCGCCGATTGCCACAGTGTTTTCAAGGGAGGAGCCCAGCGCGCGGCCCGCGGCCCAAAGCTGCTTCACATCCTTCATAAAGCCGAAGGTGCGCGCGCGCGCAAGCTCTTGGCGGAAGACATGCGGCGTCAAATCGACGGCCATGCGTTGACGGCCGATAAAAGGGGTGTCGAAGTCGATCTCGACGTCGAAGCGGCTGCCGTTATAAGGGCGAAGCTCAGCGAAGCTTCCACCTTCCTCGAAGCGGACGGCCTTTAAAATTTTGATGCAGCGGCGCGGCTCGTCAAGGACGCGCAAGCCGACTTCGTCGATGGCGTCGACGAACGGTGCCGAGCTGCCATCCATGATGGGCAGTTCCCCGCCTTCGATCTCGATCTCGACATTATCCACGCCAAGACCGCGCAAGGCGGCGAGCAGATGTTCCACGGTGGCCACCGACGCACCGTTGCCATCGCTGAGCACCGTGCAGAGCGTGACGTTGGAGACCCTGCGGAAATCGGCGGGAATGCGCGAGAGCTTGCCGCATTTGGAGGGGACGATGAATATCCAGCCTGTCCCGGCTTCGGCCGGATGAAGAATGACAGAAACTGGTTTGCCGCTGTGGACACCTGTGCCGGACAAGACGATATCATCGTCGATCGTCGTTTGCCGGCCCCCCGAGAATTTTTTCATGTCGCCGTCGTTTTTCCCCAACGGACAGACCACCCCCGATGCGGCCTGCCCCCCCGATGAAGTGAGATTCTGCTCCGACGCGACCGGCCCCACCGGTCTGATTCCTTCATGCTGCTTATTTGTTTTGGTGCAGCGGAACCTTGCGTCTTTGTCATCATCTCCGAACCACGGGAAACTTAGCTCCGTGGCTCGCTGAGCCGCAAATCACGGTTTTTTACAGTCTGTTACGATTTGCAAGAATTCAACCGGGTGACTTTCACCACAGCGCAAGGCGTGCCGCTGCAACCCCCTTCGCGAGGGGCAAAACCACCCGGATTGGGCCGTTTGCGGCCGTTTGGGAAGGTGCGGCCTAGTTTAGCGGGCGCTTGAAGAAGCCTGGGATCTCAAAGGGCTCATCACCGTTTCGTCCCCGGGCTGTGCCTTTTTCATCACGGTTCCGCAACGCTTCAAGCTCGGCGCCCCCATCCTCGGGGGTTTTGCGAAAGGCGGGCTTCTCATCGCCCGGCCGAGGTGGCTCCAGCGTCGGAGGCAGACGGTCCTGGGGAAGGGGTGATTCGCCTTTGCCGCGCCCTGTCACCCAGTCCAATAGCCCGCCTTTTCGCTTTAACTGATGCGCGGGGCCCAGCCGGCCCTGCAGCTCGGCTTCGTGCGCGGCAAGCTCGGGAAAATCCTTGCCGGTGAGGGGCCGGCGCGGAGGGCGAATCGGCTTTGCCGGCGGTTGCGGCTCGAATTGCGCCGCTGCCGGCGCTTGCGGCTTGCCGCCCCGGCTGGGTGTGCTGGTCACCAGATATTTGGGCGCGCGCGGCTCGATGGTGACATTGCCCGTCCCCTGCCACGGCTCCCCCGAGCCTTCGCGGCTTGCGCCTTTTTCGCGTTCACCCCGCTGTGGCGCGCCGATGCGCTCAGTAAGGCGGCTACTCTTATCATCGCCTTTCACCACATGCGGCTGTTGCCCGGCATTGATCCCCGTCGCCACGACGGAAACGCGGATACGCCCCTCAAGGGAGTGATCGAAAATGGCGCCCATGATGATGTTGATATCGGGATTGGAATCCGGGTCGACCTCGCGGCGCACCCGCGACGTGGCCTCCTCCACCTCGTACAGCGTCATGTCGAAGCTGCCCATGATGCTGATCAGCAAGCCTTTGGCGCCGCGCATCGACATTTCATCGAGCAGCGGGTTGGCGATGGCGGCTTCGGCGGCGCGCAGGGCGCGTTTCTCGCCTTCGGCCTCTCCCGTGCCCATTAATGCGGTGCCCATATTCTGCATCACGACGCGGACATCGGCGAAGTCGAGATTGATCAGCCCCTCTTTCACCATCAGGTCGGTGATGCAGGAGACGCCCGATTTCAGCACATCGTCCGCGCGTTGGAACGCATCGGCGAAGGTGGTCTTCTCATTGGCGATGCGGAACAGGTTCTGGTTCGGAATGATGATAAGCGTGTCCACATATTGGGCGAGCTGGACGATGCCCTCATTCGCGACGCGCATGCGCCGCTGCCCTTCGAACTCGAACGGCTTGGTGACGACGCCCACCGTCAGGATGCCGAGTTCCTTGGCCGCGCGCGCGATGACCGGAGCCGCGCCGGTGCCGGTGCCGCCACCCATGCCCGCGGTGATGAACAGCATGTGTGCGCCCTCGATATGCGAGCGCAGCTCCTCGATGGCTTCTTCGGCGGCGGCGGCGCCGATCTCCGGCTTGGACCCGGCCCCCAGGCCTTCAGTGATGGTCGCGCCCATCTGCACGCGGCAGCCGGCGGCGGACATGGAAAGCGCCTGAGCATCGGTGTTGGCGGCAATGAATTCAACGCCGTCCAGGCCGTATTGGATCATATTGTTCACGGCGTTGCCGCCAGCCCCGCCGACACCGACAACGGTGATTCGCGGCCGCAGCTCCGACAGTGCCGGAAGTTTCAGATTGATACTCATGGCAGCCTCGTCGCCTTAATCCATGTGTCCGTCCAGCCGCTTCGCGCGTGACTGGATGCCGCTCGCCCCGTCATCAGAAACTCTCTCTGAGCCATTGGCCTACTCTTGCCAGATAGCCCTGACTAGCCGCGATGATCTCAGGGGTAACGCTTACGCCGATGCTGTGATCGTCATCGAGAAGGTGAGCTAAAAGCCCCAGCGGGGCTGAAAGAGCAGGGCCTGCTTCTTGCCTCGGCAGGCCGGCAACCGGCTTGGGACGCCCCAGCCGAGGCTGCTTGCCGAAGATCTGCGCCGCCAGTTCGGCTGCCCCTAACAACTCGCTCGATCCGCCCGTGAGGACCAGTCGCTGACCGGACATCGCCGCCACGCCGCTGGCTCTGAGCCGGTCACGCACTTCCACGAATATCTGCTCTACCCGGATTCGCGCCACATCGGAAAGCTCGGCTTTGGAGATATGCTGGGAAGAAATGCCCCCGTGCTGGCCGTCATGCGCAGCCGGCACCGCCTCGCAATGATCCGCCGACCCGGCAAAGACAGTGGTGTAAAGCGTTTTCAGCCGCTCGGCCTCGGTAAGCGGAAGCGAGAACGCCTCGGCGATATCGTTGGTGATGTGGTTGCCGCCAAGATCGATGGAATCGCAGGAGACGAAATTGCCACCGGTGAAGACGGAAACACCTGTGGAGCCGGCGCCCATATCGAGGCAGGTCACCCCGGTTTGCGCCTCGCCCTCGGTGACCACAGCCTTGCCGCTTGTGAAGGCCGCCGCAGAGACGCCCGCGACAGCCAAATGGCTGCGCTCGATGCAGTGCCGGAGGTTTTTTAACGGCAGCGTATCGACCGATACAGCATGCACATCCACTTTAAGTGCATCGCCGATCATCCCGAGAGGATCGGTGATGCCGCTCTCATAGCCCAGCGTGTAGCCAAACGGTGCGGCGTGCAACACTGTCCGCCCGCTCCGCGAGGCGTATTCGCGCGCGGCCCGCATCACCCGAGTCATGTCGCGGGGCATGACCGTGCCGGCGGGCAGGTCCACGCTGGCGGTAAAGCTTTGACTGGCCAGCGGGCCGAACGACGCCGTGACGTAAACCTCATTCACCGTGACATCGGCGGCGCGCTCGGCCTTGGCCACGACGCTGCGGATCGTGCGTTCGGCCGCTTCCATATCGGATATGCGGCCCGCGACAATGCCGCGCGACAGCTGATAGCCATGGCCGAGAATTTGAATGCGCGACGACAAGGCAGGCGAATCCGGGAAGCGTGAAGCCGGGAGGAGACGGGCGACCAGGCAGCACATCTTGCGCGTGCCGACGTCGAGGACGACGGCGACCCGTTCATGATTAGCGTATTTGCGAGCCTTCGTTCGCAATCTTGGCCCCCGCCTCAAAGCCGCCTACAATGTGCTGTCGCGAGTCCCTCGCGCTTTCGCAAACCAGGACAGAAATTTTTTCCGCCCCCCTTCCGAGGCGTCCTTCAGCCGCAATGTGAATTGAGAAGCCACACGAAAATCCAGCTCGGCAAGCTCGTAGAGCGCGGCAGGATTTTTGATGACCATCTCATTGAGATCGGCCAGCGCGGCGTTCACCGGGCCAGCGGGGAGCTTTGCGCGCAATCCCGTATCCAGCAGCAGATCCCAGCGGCGTCCCGCGATCCGTTCGATGTCCTTCACCCGGCGCGCCAGGTCCGGAAACCCGCTGAGCGCCTCCAGCATGTCCTTGGCCGGGCTCGCCGCTCCAGGTCCCGACACGACCGGGAGAGAGGGAAAGGCCGAAGGCGGCGCTGGCGCAAGAACGCGGCCCGAGGCGTCGATGGCCACGCTTTCCCCGCCCTCGCGCCACACGGCCAAGGGCGCCCGCTCTTCGAGTTCGACGACCAAGGTTGCTGGCAAAAGCCGCATGACACGAGCCTCGCGCACCCATCCAAATTCCCTGAGCCGTTCCCGCGCGGCTGCCGTGTCGAAGGCGAAGATGGACACACCCTCCCGCGCACCGAGGGCAGCAGTGAGATCCGCGTCTGTCACATTCACCTGTCCGTCCACCGTCACATTCGCGATCCCGAGGCCCGCGGCCAAGGCCAGCTCGTTCATTGCGGTCAACGCGGACCGACGCGTAGCGTGCCACTGCCCGCTCAATGAGATGCCGTAAGCCGCGGTCAGGGCATAAAGAACTAGCGCGCCGATGAAACCGAGACGAGAAAGGGTATCCGCGCGTGACGCAAACCAAGAAAGCCAAGAACTCTCAGGCGAGTGGCCTGCGACGGCTGCAATATCGCGTTGGCACCGTGAAAAATACAAGGACGGCGAGCGAAGCACACGCGCCTGCGGGCGCCAGTCATAATCGGCTGGTGTATGCAGATTAATCAGCGATTGCAAGAAGCGTCCTCCACAATCCAGCGGACCAGTTCACCGAATGTCAGACCACTGTGGCTTGCAAGCTCCGGAACCAGCGAGGTTGCCGTCATGCCGGGCTGTGTATTGACCTCCAGGCAAACCAATTCGCCGGTCCCCTCGGTGCGGTCGTCGAACCTAAAATCAGCCCGGGTCACGCCCCTGCAGCCCAGCGCTTGATGTGCCTTGAGAGCTAGCTTCTGTACCAAGTGGTAAATATTTGATGAAATTTCCGCGGGAAGGACGTGTCTTGAACCTCCAGGTGCATATTTTGCCTCATAGTCATAAAAGACGAGGCCTTCGGCCGGCAGGATTTCGATGACGCCAAGCGCGCGGTCGCCTAGAACCGCGCAGGTCAGTTCGCGGCCGGCGATGAAGCGCTCGACCATCACCTCGTCGCCGAGCGCCCACTCCGCGGCGGTGAGTTCTTGCGGCGGGTGCGTATGATCCTCGCGGACGATAAACACGCCAACGCTCGATCCCTCCGCCACCGGCTTGACGACATAGGGCGGAGGCAGGATATGCCGCTTCGCCGCCTCGGCGCGGCTGACAACCACGCTTTCCGCCACCGGCACGCCGGCGTTGGCCAGCACGATCTTGGCCTGAGCTTTGTGCATGGCCAGCGCCGAGGCCAGCACGCCGGAATGCGTGTAGGGCAGGCCGAGCGTTTCCAGGATGCCTTGGACGCAGCCATCCTCGCCGCCTTTGCCGTGCAGCGCGTTAAAGCAGATGTCGGGCGCCAGCTCGCGCAGGCGCTCGGGCAAGTGCCGGTCGACATCGACGCGGGTAACGCGGTAGCCCTCGCTCTCCAGCGCGTTGGCGCAAGCCGCGCCGGAATTCAGCGACACCGCGCGCTCGGCCGACCAGCCGCCCATCAGCACCGCGATATGCCGGCCCGCCGGGCTCATGCCGACACCACCGCGTCCCGCCCTTGGGCGGGCACGCCAAGCCGCTTAATTTCCCACTCCAATTCGATGCCGCTGTCAGCCTTTACGCGCGCCCGCACGGTTTCGCCGAGGCGCTCGATGTCTTCGGCGGTGGCTTCGCCATCATTGATCAGGAAATTACAGTGCATCTCCGACACATGTGCGCCGCCAACGCGCAGGCCCCGGCAGCCGGCGGCGTCGATCAGTTTCCAGGAGCTGTGGCCGGGCGGGTTCTTGAAGGTCGAGCCGCCGGTTCGGCTCTTAATGGGTTGGTTTGCCTCGCGATAGTCCGCGACGTCCTGCATCTGCCGCTCGATTTCTGCCGGGTCGCCCAGCGCGCCCTGATACACCGCCTCGGTGAAGATGTAATCCTCAGGCGCGGTGCAATGGCGATAGGTGAAGCCCATCTCGGCATTGGAGAGCGCATGGACGGCGCCTTGCCGGTCAACGGCGCGCGCGCCGATCAGCACATCCTTGGTTTCCGCGCCATGCGCCCCCGCATTCATCCGCAGCGCGCCGCCGACCGTGCCCGGAATGCCGCGATAGAAGGCAAGTCCGGCAAGCCCCGCCTTCGCCGCCGATTGCGCCAGCCGAACATCCGGCGTTGCCGCGCCGACGCGCATCCGCTCGCCGTCTTCCACAGCAAAGCCGCCAAAGCCCCGCCCGAGCCGGATGACGATCCCGGCTATGCCGCCATCGCGCACCAGCAGATTGGAGCCGACCCCTACCGCCGCCACGGGCATATCCGGCCCGACGCGCTCGAGGAAATAGGCCAGGTCCGCTTCATCGGCGGGCGTGAACAGCGCCTGCGCGGGGCCGCCGACGCGAAACCAGGTGATGTCGCGCATTGGCTGGTTCGGCTCGAGCCTGCCGCGCAGGTCCGGCAAGGCGTCACGAAGCTGCGCGGTGAGGTCGGGAAAAGTCATCACAGGCCGGGCTTAATTATTCGGCGGCGTCGAGTGCAGGCGTGAGCAAAGCCAGCCTTTGCGGTAGAGCGTTCGCCCATTCGGTAATGGTGCCCGCGCCCATGCCGATCACCAGATCGCCGGGCTTGGCCAGCGAAGCGATGAGAGACGGCAGCATCTCGTCGCCGTCGAGCTCGAGCACCTGGCGGTGGCCGAACCGCAGCACGCCGTCAATAAGCGTCTTGCTGTCGATGCCGTTCGGCTTCTCGCCGGCGGAATAGACCGGCGCGACAATCAAAGTGTCACAATCGGAAAAGCAGGCGCAAAACTCATCGAAAAGCAGCTTCAGCCGGGAATAGCGATGCGGCTGCACCACCGCGATAAGCCGGCCTGCGGTCACGGCGCGCGCTGCCTTCAGGACTGCGGCGATTTCCACGGGATGATGCGCATAATCGTCGTAGATCGGCACGCCATTCCACACGCCGGTGCGGGTGAAGCGCCGCTTCACGCCCGCGAAGCTGGCCAAGGCCTCACGGATCACCGCGTCCGCGATACCCGCTTCCGCCGCGACTGCGATGGCGGCAAGCGCGTTCAGCGCATTATAATGGCCCGGCAGGAGAAGCGTGATATCGGTCAGTCGGCGGGCGCCGCCCTTTACCTTTGCGCTCAGCGCGGCGTCGAAATGCATCGCTCCGCCATTGCCGCGCATCGCCAAGAGGCGAAGATCGGCGTCGGCAGCGCTGCCGTAGGTCACAAGCTCGCGGTCATCCCGGCGCGCAGCGTCGGTCACAAACTGACGCACCACGGGATGATCGATGCCGGCCACGGCCAGACCGCCCGGCTGGATCTGGTCGAAGAACAGCCGGAAGGCATCGTGCAGCGCATCCAGCGATTGGTAATAGTCGAGATGCTCGGGGTCGATGTTGGTCACCACGCCGATGCGCGTAGGCAGCTTAACGAAGGTGCCGTCGGATTCATCCGCCTCGACAACCATCCATTCCCCGTGACCGATGCGGGCATTCGTGCCCCAGCTGTTGATGATGCCGCCGGTGATGACAGTGGGGTCGAGCCCAGCATGTTCGAAAATCCAGGCGATCATCGAAGTGGTCGTGGTCTTGCCGTGGCTGCCGGTAACACAGACCGTCTCGTTCTCCTCCATGAGATGAGCCAGCGCCTCGGCGCGGCTCAGGACGTGCAGGCCAGCTGCGTGAGCCGCCGCCACTTCCGCATTGTCCGGCTTCACCGCCGACGAGAGCACGACCTGCCCGGCACCCTCTACGTTCGCGGCCATATGGCCGATTTGCACCTGGATTCCCTTGGCCAGCAGCCTGCGCACATTGGCGCTTTCCTTTAGATCGCTGCCGCGAACCTCCACGCCCCGATCATGCAAAACTTCCGCGATGGCGCTCATGCCGATCCCGCCGATGCCGACGATGTGCACCGGCTGGCGTTTCTTCAAAGTGTTCATCTTGCGTGCCCCTCGGCTGCGCGCTGCGACGCGAATGTCTCAGGCGCCTCCGCCAATGTAACCACCAGATCCGCGAGCCGCCCCACCGCATCGTACCGGGCCAGCGACTTCGAGCGCGACGCCGCGCGGGCGAGCGTGGCAGGCTCTTCGAACAAGCGCCGCAGCGTGCCGGCTAGCCGCTCTGGGGTCATGATCGCCTGTTCAAAACACCAGCCAGCTCCGGCCTTCTCGAATCGTGTCGCGTTCTCCAATTGGTCATTATCGACAGAATGCGGCAGAGGTACGAGCACCGCCGGGCGGCCGAGCGCCGCGAGCTCGGCGATGGTCGTTGCCCCGCAGCGCGACACGACGAGATGCGCGCCGCCCATACGCTGCGGCAAATCCTCGAAAAAGGTCGCCAGTTCCGCCGCTACGCCCGCGACCTCGTAGGAATCGAAGACACGGTCGATGTCCTCCTCGCGGCATTGCTGCACCACCATCAGCCGGTCACGGATTTCCGGCGGCAGCAATTGCAGCGCCACGGGCATGATGTCGGAGAAAAAGCGGGCGCCTTGGCTGCCGCCAAAGCAAAGCAGGTTCAGCGGGTGGGAGGGCTGAGGCGGCTGGTAGGTACCGCCGCGCATGGCGAGCACCGCCTCGCGGAGCGGCGTTCCCGTAACGAAACTCTTCGCGATAAGTTTGGTTTCGAGGAATTTTGTGTCCTCGAAAGATATCGCCACGGCTTTCACCATGGGCGAGAGAAACCTGTTGGCGCGGCCCATGACGGAATTCTGCTCATGCACGGCGCTCGGAATCCCGCGCGCCAAAGCCGCCAGGACGGGAGGGATGGTTGGGTAGCCGCCAAAGCCCACCATCGCCTTGGGCTTCATCTGCCCCATGACGTCATAGGCCATCTTGAAGCCATTGGAATTGGTCGCGACCATTCGCATGGCCTCGAGCGGCGACCGGCCTCTAAAAGTGGCGGATGGAACTCTGTGGACCGTGCGGGCCGGAAAGTGCTCTCCAAAGGGCGAGGCGCGCATGTCGGTGATGAGGTCGACTTCATAGCCGCGACGGACCAACTCGCCCGCAAGCGCTTGCGCGGGAAAGAGATGTCCCCCCGTGCCTCCCGCCGTCAATACGATGGACGCGCCTGTCAAATCCGTATCCCCCTAGAGGAAACCGCACTGTCCGTCCGTGATGCGTGCGCACGGTAGACCGGTCCTCCTTCCGGACGCCGCCTAGCCAGCCCCAGGGCAAGGCCCATCGTCAAGGCCATTGCCGCCATGGAGGAACCGCCATAGGAGAGAAAAGGCAGCGTCATTCCTTTCGCTGGCAGCAAATCCACGTTAACTGCCATATTAATAAGGCTTTGAAAACCAAACAGCATCATCAGGCCGGATAAAGCCAGGCGGATGAAGGAATTCTGGCTGCGTGCCGCCGCCCGAAAGCCCCGCCACACGATAAAGGCGTATACCGCCACTAGCACCAAGCAAAGGATAATGCCGAACTCTTCTGCGATCACGGCAAAAATGAAGTCGGTGTGCGCGTCGGGCAATTCCAGCTTTACGACGCCCTCGCCTGGCCCGCGCCCGAACCAGCCGCCTTCGCGAAAGGCGGAGAGAGCGGTGTCAGTCTGATGCGTGTCGCCTGTACCGGGATTGATGAAGCGGTCCAGCCGGCTCTTCACATGGGGCACGAGAAGATAGGCCGTGAGAAAGGCGCCGAATGCCGCGGCGACGGCAAGCGCAATCCAGATGACCGAATAGCCGGCGAGGAAGAACAGGCCGCACCAGACCAGCACGATCAAAAACGTCTGTCCAATATCGGGCTGGACGACGAGGCAGGCGGCGAACACCGCCAACAGCCCCAGGGCTAGAGGCAGAACGGGCATGTCCCGGCGCTTGCCGCTTTCGCTGAACAGCCAAGCGATAAGGATAACGAAGCCAGGTTTGGCGAATTCGGAAGGCTGAATTGACTGACCGGCAACGACAAGCCAGCGAACCGCGCCATTTTTCTCAACATTTTGGATAAGCGCGGCGACGATCAGGGCAAGGCCGCCGAGGAACAGCACGAGTCCAAGCCGGCGCATCTGCTTGGTGTCGAGCATGGACGCCCCGATCAGAAGCAAGACCGAGGGCAGCAGGAAAAGCAGATGCCGCGTGAAGAAATGCATCGGCGCCTCGCCCAGCCGATGCGCCGCGGCGGGGCTGGCGGCTAGGGAGACGAGCGCACCCAGGACCATGATGACCAGCACAGCCCCGATAAGCTTGCGGTCGACGGAAAACCACCATTCGGAAAGGACGCTGCGGTCCGTGCGGGTGAACCTCATGCGGCCTCGACCCTTCGCATGGTTACGCCGCGAAGCGCGGCGACGAGCGTGCGAAAAGCGTCGCCCCGCGCCGTGAAGCTGGGAAACTGATCATAGGAGGCACAGGCAGGCGACAGCAGAACCACCGGCTCGGCGTCGGCAGAAGCCCGGGCATCGCGGGCCGCGTCACCGAGCGCACGTTCGAGCGTGAAGCTGATCTGGTGCGCCACGCTGCCCTGCAGATGCCCGCTGAAGGATGAAGCCGCATCGCCGATCAAATAGGCTTTGCGGATCTTTGGGAAGTAGTCCTCAAGCCCGGCCAGCCCGCCTGCCTTGGCCAGGCCGCCGGCAATCCAGTAGATGTTGCCGAAAGAAGCCAGCGCCTTGCCGGCGGCATCCGCATTGGTCGCCTTGCTGTCGTTGATGAACAGCACGCGGCCGAGCCGCCCGACCTCCTCCATGCGGTGCGCCAGGCCAGGGAAGCTGCGCAACCCAGCCGCGATCTCATCCCGCGTCAAGCCCATAGCGCGCGTCAAGGCATAGGCCGCGGCGGCATTTTGCCAATTGTGTGCGCCGCGCAGCGAACCGATGCCGGCTAGGCTGATCGGCGGCTGCGCTTGCCCCGCCGTCACGGCGATCAAGCTGGCGTCAACGGCATGGACGCCGGTGGTTACCGGCTCAAGGCTCGAGATTCGTTGCAGGCTACCTGGCCCGGAATAGCTGTCGGCCGTGGCGGCGGAGAGCGGGTCATCCACGCCGATCACGGCGGTGTCGCCGGCGCCTAATCTGGCGAAAATGCGCGCTTTTACCGCCGCATAGGTTTCCAGCGTGCCATGCCGGTCGAGATGGTCGGGCGTGATATTGAGCAGGCAGGCGGCATTCGCATCGAGCGTGGGGGTCAAGTCGATCTGAAAGGAGGAATACTCGATAACATAGGTGAGGTCATCAGCCAGCGGGTCGAGCGCGAGAATGGCCGTTCCGATATTGCCGCCGATAGCCACGCGCCGGCCTGCCAAAGCGAGCAGATGGGCCGTTAAAGCCGTCGTCGTCGATTTGCCGTTGGTGCCCGTGATCGCGACGGTTTTCGCCTTGGATGGCAAGTGGCGCCGCTCGCGGCAGAACAGCTCTGTGTCGCCAATCACTTCAACGCTTGCTTCGCGGGCGCGGAGCACCGTCCAGTGCGGCTCCGGGTTCGTGAGTGGCACGCCGGGCGCGAGAACCAGCGCGGCAAAATTCTGCCAGTCTTGGCATGTCAGATCCGCGAGACTTAAGCCGAGGCGCAAGGCCGCCTCGCGGGACGTCTCGTTGTCGTCCCAAATGATAGGCTCCGCTCCACCCGCTTGCAGCGCCCGCGCGGCTGTCATGCCGGACATTCCGAGCCCAAACACCGCGACGCGTTTTCCCGCAAAGCAGGTGACCGGAATCATTAAGCGGCCTTAGCGCAGCTTGAGGGTGGAAAGCCCGACCAGAGCGAGCACCACCGCGATGATCCAGAACCGCACCACCACTGTCGCCTCCGCCCAGCCTTTCTGTTCGAAATGGTGGTGCAGGGGCGCCATGCGGAACATCCTTTTGCCGGTGAGCTTATAGGATGCCACCTGCATGATCACGGAGGCCGTCTCCAAGACGAAAAGCCCGCCCACGATGGCCAGCACGACCTCATGCTTGATTGCCACGGCGATAGCGCCCAGAGCCCCGCCAAGAGCAAGCGAACCCGTGTCGCCCATAAAAATCATGGCTGGTGGCGCGTTAAACCACAAAAAGCCCAGCCCCGCGCCAACCAGCGCGCCGCAGATCACGGCGAGCTCGCCTGCTCCAGGAACGAAATGGATCTGCAGATAATCGGCGAAGACCTTGTTGCCGACCAGATAGGCGATGATGCCGAATGTCGCCGCCGCGATCATCACGGGCACGATGGCCAGGCCGTCGAGCCCGTCGGTGAGATTGACCGCGTTCCCCGCGCCCGCGATGACGAAAAGGGCAAACACCACAAAGAACGGACCGAGATCAATCAGCAGATCCTTGAAGAAGGGCACCGCGACAGAGGTGGCGACGCTCGGATCGGCGATGAGCATGATGGAATAGGCCGCGACCGCGGCAACCGCCAGTTCGATCGAGAAGCGCGCCCAGCCAGAAAAGCCGGTGCTGTTGCGCTTCGTCACCTTCAAGTAATCGTCGTAAAAGCCGATAAGGCCAAAAGCCAGAGTCACGGCGAGCACGACCCAGACAAGGCGATTGGCAAGGTTGGCCCAGAGGATGGTCGCAACGCCGACGCCGAGCAGGATCATTAGTCCGCCCATGGTGGGCGTACCGGCTTTGGCGAGATGGGATTGCGGGCCGTCGGAACGGATCGGCTGGCCCTTGCCTTGCCGCAAGCGCAATTGGCTGATGAGAGGCGGGCCGAACAAGAACACCACCATTAGCGCGGTCATTATAGCCCCTCCCGTCCGGAAGGTGATGTAGCGAAAGACGTTAAAAATTTGCGCTTGATCGCTCAACACGCCGAGCAAATAGAGCATTCCCCTGCCTTTCGACCTATTCTGCGGCCGTTCTTTCCTGAAGTGCCGGCGGAAATTGTTGTTTGAGTGCGTCGACGAGGAGCCCCATGCGGCTGCCCAGCGACCCTTTGATCATCACCGCATCGCCGGCACGCAGCGCCGCCATCAGCGTACCCGTCAACGCCGCCGAATTTTCCGCCCAGGCGCCCTGGCGCGGCTCCGGCAGCGCGTCGTAGAGCGCGCGCATCTGGGCGCCGCAGCAAAAAACGCCGTCGATGCGAGCCGCCTCTATCGGCTGCTCCAGTCCGCGATGTAAGTCACGCGAGCTTACGCCCAATTCAAGCATATCTCCCAACACCGCGATGCGCCGGGCGGCTTTGCTGGTTGGCAGCTCGCCGAGCACTTTCATGGCGGCGGCCATCGAGGCGGGATTGGCGTTGTAACTCTCATCCAAGAGCAACAACGTCCCGCCATCCACGGTATGGAGGCTCTGCGCGCCCCGTCCGGCGGGCGCGTAGAATCCGGCGAGCGCCGCAGCCGCGCGGACAGCATCCCCGCCAAGCGTCTCGACGGCCACCAGCGCCGCAAGCGAATTAATCGCCAGATGCTCTCCTGGCGCGCCGATGCGATAGGAGATCTGCGCACCAAAAATGCGGGCGTCGATCCGCGAGGCCCAGTCTTCTTCTGTCAGGCCGAGAAGGCGCGCGTCCGCTTCCGGGGCTTTCCCAAAACCGGCGATCTTACCAGCTCCGTTCTCCAACGCCCGTGCGGCGAGGAAGGAGAAATGTTTGCTGTCGCGGTTCAAGATAGCGGTTCCGCCGCTCTCCAGGCCGTGAAAAATTTCGGCTTTGGCTTCCGCAATCTCCTGAACGCTGGTGAAAAACTCCAGGTGCACTGGCGCAACCGTGGTGATAATGGCCGCGTGTGGGCGCACCATCCGCGTCAGCGGGGTGATTTCGCCGGCGTGGTTCATACCGATTTCGAACACGGCATAAGCGGCATGGCGCGACAGGCGCGCCAGCGAAAGCGGCACACCCCAGTGATTGTTGTAGGATTTGTCGGAGGCATGGGTCGGCCCGAGCCGTTCCAGCATCAGGCGCAGCATTTCCTTGGTGCCGGTTTTGCCGACGCTGCCGGTCACGGCCACAATGCGCGCGGCGCTGCGGACACGCCCGGCACGGCCCAGCGCATTCAGCGCCTCGAGAGGGTCGCTCACGCGCAGCAGCGGTCCTGCCGCCTTGCCGACAAAGTCGCGCGACACCACGGCGAGAGCCGCACCCGCCGAGAATGCTTGGTCGATGTAGGCGTGGCCATCGGTGCGGTCACCCTTGATGGCGAAGAACAACGCTCCTGGCGCGAGCGTGCGTGTGTCGATGGACACGCCCGCGACAGCGTCCGGGATGCTACCCGAGCACTCCCCATCCAGGCCAGCGCACAGTTCGTCCTTCGTCCAAAGCGGCTCAAGCATCGCGCACGACCTTATCACCGGGACCGTTCAATGCGATGGCCACGGCGTCATGATCGCTGAATGGGATGACAGTCGTACCGACGATCTGGCCGGTTTCGTGCCCTTTCCCCGCGATCAGCAGCACATCGCCTTTGCCGAGACCCGCGATAGCGGCAGTGATTGCCAGCTGGCGGTCCGCGATCTCCTCGGCGCCGGGCGCTTCCGTCAAAATCGCCGCCCGGATCGCGGCGGGGTTCTCGCTGCGCGGGTTGTCGTCGGTCACGATAATTCGGTCGGCGTTGCGCATGGCAGCCGCGCCCATTTGCGGCCGCTTGCCCCTGTCGCGGTCGCCACCGCAGCCGAACACCAGACAGAGCCCGCCACCGGCGTAGGGGCGCAGAGCGCGGAGGGCGTTCTCCAATGCATCGGGCGTATGGGCGTAGTCGATGAAGATCGGCGCGCCGCTGGCCGCGTGCCCTGCGAGATCCAGGCGGCCTCTTGCGCCTTTGAGCGTTTCCAGCGCCGCGAACACCCGTTCCGGGACTGAACCCAGACACAGCGCCAAGCCGGCCGCGGCAAGCACATTGGCTGCCTGGAAATGCCCCGCGAGGGGAATGCGCACCCGCCAAGCCCGACCCGCAAAGGTGAGATCGAGAATTTGCGCAAAACCGTCGCGTTCGGTCGCCGTAAGCCGCAGCGCCTGGCCTCGGAGTCCGGTTGTGAATGGCTGCAGGCCACGCGTGGTAGCAGCTTGCAGAGCCTCGCTTCCGCCTGGACTGTCGAGGTCGATCACGGCGGGCTGGCCCGGCTGCAACAGCTCGCAGAAAAGCCGCAGCTTGGCCGAAAGATAATCCTCGAAGGTCGGATGATAATCGAGGTGATCGCGGGTGATATTCGTGAACGCGCCAGCTGCGAAGCAAACCCCGTCGAGACGGTGCTGGGCCAGCCCATGGCTGGAGGCTTCCAGCGCCAAATGGCTGACACCCTCGCGCTCCAGCCGAGCGAGGGCGGCATGGATCGCGACGGGATCGGGCGTGGTATGGCTCAGCGGCTCTTCGCGCCCGTGATGGACGAGACCGATCGTTCCAAGACTTGCCGCCTGCCGGCCATCATGCTCCCAAATCTGGCGCAGAAAGGACGCCACGGAAGTCTTTCCGTTGGTGCCGGTGATCGCGGCTACCACCTCAGGCTGACGGCCATAAAAGCGTGCGGCGAGGAGGGCCAGCCGCCGCCGGGGATTGGCGTCGCGAATGACCGCGATATGACCCGGCACGTCGAGTCCGGCCGTTTCTCCAACGAGCACCGCCGCTGCGCCCCGCGCGACCGCGTCGCCGACAAATTTTGCTCCGTCCGCCGCCGAACCGCTAAGTGCGGCGAAGAGATAGCCGGGCTGAACGGCGCGGCTATCTGCGGTGAGGCCAGCGATGGGCATCTCACCTGGCCATGCCCCGCCGGCATCCATGCCCAAGAGGTCACCCAGCTTCATCCCCATACGGCCAGGATTGGCCGCCCCGTGTCGCCGACGCGGATCAATTTCGATCAACCGTCGGATTGGCGGTTAATAGGAGGCTTGCACCGTTTCGTCAAATGTCCTTGCTGGCGCGATCCCCAGCATTGGACCGATCCGGCGGATGATCGCGCCGGCCGCCGGCGCGGCGTTGTAGCCGGCTTCGGTTTTCTGGCCCTGTTCGGCAGGTTTGGGCTCGTCGATGATGACGAGCACCAGATATTGCGGATCGTCCATCGGAAAAACGGCGACGAAACTGGAAATGACTTCGCGGCTGTAGCCGCCGGCGGCCGGTTTCCATGCCGTGCCCGTCTTGCCTCCAACCCGGTAGCCTTCGACCTTGGCGCGCCGGCCGGTGCCATTTTCTACGTTCATCCAGAACATCCGCCGCATGGCCGCGCTGGTATCCGGGCTCAACACCTTCACCGCCTTTGCGCGTCCCTCTGCACGGCTGCGCGGCAGAAATGTCGGCTCAATGCGGTGGCCGCCATTGACCAGCGCAGCGCTGGCTACGGCAAAGGCGAAGGGCGGCACGGAAACGCCATGTCCGTAGGCAACGGTCATGGTGTTGATATTGCGCCACGGCTCCGGGAAAAGCGGCCGGGCCGTCGGGCCGAGTTCGGTGGTGAGCGGCTGCAAGAGGCCGAGTTTTTCTAAGAACGCCTTCTGCCCCGCTGCCCCGACCTGCAAGGCGATGCGCGCCGCCCCTGTGTTGGACGAGCGCGTAAAAATATCCTCGATGTCCATAAACCGGCTTTTGGCATGCCGGTCGACCAGCGTGAAGCGGCCAAGGCGGATCGGGGTGAGCACGTCGATCTTCTGCCCCAATTGGACAACGCCCGCGTCCAGCCCCATGGCCACGGTGAAAGCCTTGAAAACCGAGCCGAGCTCATAGGCATCATAGTAGAAGCGGTTATGCAGGCCCTTCTGCAGCGCGTCCTCACGCCGGTTCGGGTCGTAATCCGGAAGCCCCGCCATGGCGAGCACCTCGCCGCTCACCACATCCAAAACCAGCCCGCCAATCGCCTTGGCCTGATAGCGCTGCATGGCGGTGGTCAATTCTTCATGCAAGGCATGCTGCAGCCGCAAATCGAGCGAAAGCCGCACGCGCTGCCTGCCGCCGAATTCCGGCGCGTCGGTGGCCGCACCCGGCTGGGCATCGATGAACTTCTCGATCCCTGCCAGACCTTCGTTGTCGACATTGGTGTGGCCCAGCACATGGACGGCTGTGCCCCCCGCCGGATAGATGCGCTGCGGCTCCTGGAGCAGATTTAGGCCCGGAAGCCCTAGATTGTGAACGGCATTCGCCTCTCGCGGGGTCAAGCCGCGCTTGACCCAAACGAACCGGCCCGGCCCGCGCAAGCGCACGCGCAGGTCCTCCGCTTCTATCCCCTTGAGCACACGGGACAGCCGTTCCACCGTTTCCTCGACGTCTTGAATTTGCGACGGGTCGGCAAACAGCCAATAGACGCGGATGTCGGAGGCGAGCACAAGTCCGTTACGGTCGACAGCATCGGGGCGGGACACGGCGTGACGGATCTGATTTTCCGCCGTCATCATACGCGAGCCGGTCGTCAGCTCCCGTCCTAATGACACAAGCTGACCGCCAACCGCCAGAAAGCAACCGATCACCGCCAATGTCAGGAAACGGAGCCGGCCAGTGGGCAGCCCGCTCGGGGCTTGCCGAGACATATCACTGGGTGGAGATGTGCCGCGCATCTGCCGCCTCCCCGCCGGTATCGCGGATCAGTGCGCCGATATCGTCGCGCGGCTGCCAACCATTCTCCGCTGCGTTAACCGGAGGTACGGGCCGGTGCGCAAGCACATCCAGGAAATCTTGATGATTGATAGTCTGCGCCGTTTTGACGGGCTCCAATTCCAGAAGCTCACGGGCCAGCTTTTCCACACGCTCCGGGCGCGCGACATGGCTCCATTCGGCGCGCATGAGGGCAACATTGTCCTTTTCGTCTTCGATGGCGCGCGCAAGCTGCTGTGCCTTGCTCTCAAGCCGGCGTGTTTCGTATTTCATGTCGTAGATCAGGATGACGAGACCGGTCAAAAAACCGAATGCCAGCAAACTCACCAAACGCATCACTCACCCACTCCGATCATAAGCGCCGTCCCACACGGCTAGCAATTAATGGTAAACGTACCGTAACTGCCTTATCCCGCACCGGCCTTTACCCTTGGGACGCCGAGCGCTGTGGCATCGAGCGGCCACAGCACCGCTTTGGTCCGCTCGCCCGCGCGCATCCGGGCGGACCGCGCCCGAGGATTGGCGGCGACTTCGCTTTCTTCGGGTTCCACGGCCTTGCGCGTCAGCAAAGTGAAACTGGGCGCGATCGCCTCTCCCGTATCGGGTAAATGGCGCGACGGTCGTCCGGTCTTGCCAGCCCTTTCGCTGAAAAAACTTTTAACGATCCGGTCTTCGAGCGAATGGAAGGTGACCACGACGAGACGCCCGCCGGCTGCAAGGACCTCCTCGGCGGCGGCAAGCCCGCGCGCCAGCTCGCCCAGTTCGTCATTCACATACAGGCGCAGCGCTTGGAAGCTGCGCGTGGCGGGGTGACGAACGTCGCCGTGCCGGCGCGGGATGACGGACGCGATCAACTCGGCAAGCTCCAGCGTGCGGGTGATTGGCTGTTCCGCGCGGCGCCGAACGATGGCGCGGGCGATCGCCCTTGAGCGGCGTTCCTCCCCGAGCACAAAGAGAATTTCGGCGATGTCTTGGTCCTCGAACTCATTGACGACATCGGCGGCGCTTCGCCCTTCGCCGGACATACGCATGTCCAGCGGGCCGTCGCGCATGAAGGAAAAGCCGCGTTCCGCCTCGTCGAGCTGCATAGATGAAACGCCGATGTCGAAGACGATGCCGTCCGCCGGTGCGAAACCGGCGTCACCGGCGACCGTGGCGACGTCCCCAAACCGTGCGCGCTTGAGAATGAGGCGAGGCGAATAATCCTGCGTCAAGCTTTCCGCGCCGCGAAGGGCTTCGGGATCGCGGTCGAGGGCGAGAACCTGGCAGTCGGCGGCGTCGAGAATGGCTCGGCTATAACCGCCAGCGCCGAGCGTGCAATCGATGTAGCGGCCGCCTTCACGCGGCTGCATTGCTTCGATAATGCGCGCTAAAAGCACGGGAGTGTGGCGCGCCGGTCCGCCAGCGGCAACAGGGGCCTCACCCTTGCCGCGACCCGCCATCACTCCCGTGCTCCCTCTTTACGACCGTCCATTGCTGGACGGCTCCCCGCGCCGAGCTCTCGCCGGTGAGCACGAGCCCGCTCGCGCGCCTCGGTCCGGAATTGTTCGTAGGCTACTGGCTCCCAAATCTGGAACTTGTCGCCGAGGCCAACAAACACCGCCACCTCGCCGATGCCCACATGATCTCTGAGCCGTTTGGAGAGAACGGCCCGGCCATCGGGATCGACCTTGATTTTTTCACTTTCCCCAAAATATGCCGTCGCGATCTCGTCGCGCTCTGGGCTGTCGATGGGAAAGTCTTCCAGAATGCCCTTAATCTTTTCGACCAGACGGCTACCGCCAGCTTCGAGCGCGGGCCGGTCGAGATGCGGGTAGCAAAAGATTTCCTCAGCACCCTCTTTGGTGAGCACGGCCCGGAAAGACGCGGGAATTGAGACCCGGCCTTTCGCGTCGATCTTGTTGTCGAACCTTGAGGCAAATTCGTCCATCCATTCCTCAGGGCGCATCCGACAGCGACGCGAAACCAAGCCGCGGGATGCGCGGCAGCTCTTCACCGATCAGCAGCAGAATGTCCTCGGGAGGACCGGGAGGAGGCAAGCGTGTGCCCCCCAATTGTGGCCTTCGAGGAACTTGCTCAAAAGCCTCCTCCCGACTCATACCCTTCCGAACGGGTATTCATGGGATAGCATGGTATTTTATGGGAGTCAATGGATCGAGAGCGGGTTCGAAGGGGAAGAAATGGATAATGCGTGGACTTGGCCGCCCGTTCGGGGAGGCGTTCGCTGTTACGGCTGAGAGGAAAGATTGCGCCATTTGGAGAAGGAAAATCTGCAAGGGACTCGAATGCGAGCGCTCGGTAGAACGAAAAATGCTTGTTTGCAGTGGCTTAGCGATTGCCTAATGATTTTGGAGAAGCCGGAAAGAACGCGCATCCTTTGGCGATGCAGCCGTGTTCCCATCCTGTGAGGGAAGTTCAGGAACAGTTCACGACACCGTAACTATGGTAAATTAACCAAAATCACTCATTGCCGAGGTCATAATGCGTCGCTACCAGCTTGCTCTTGCCGCTGCTTTTTGCGGTGCTATTTCCGTTGCCTCCGCGCCAGCACACGCCATCACCTGCGAAGGTAATTTCCAGGTCCAGAGAAACGGCAGCCGTATCTCTACGCCCTATTGCCAGGACGACCGTCTTGCCGTTGTTGCGCGTGAGTATGGGATGCGGGCCGACGCGGAAACGATCCGTTACAATCCTTCCGAGAAGGAGCGGGTGTGCCGTTTTGTCGGGGACGACAATCGTGTGCGCGATACCTGCGTGAACTATCGCTCCGACGGGCGCCGCCGCTTGAACTAGGACACCGGGCAGGTTCCCGGCCGGCCATTTTTCTATGCGTAGCCTGGAGCGAGCGCATGGTCGCCTTGCGTTGTAAGGCGACCACAGTTGACCTGAAGGTAGCAGCCGCCAGCAGGGTCACGAACCTTGTTGTAGTGGACAGAGGGCTAGAATAGTTTACAAGCACTTAAGGTCGGCTTAGGGGGTCCAAGGTCTCCAAAAGCAAGCCAGGACTGTGCTCACGGCGGCGTCCATGATCAGTCCCAAAAGTGGTTTTTGTAACAACAGTATGCAGGGCCGAGTCTATGGGGGAAACTATCATCAGCACAGACCTGACCATCATTGGCAACGTGACCTCCAAAGGGAACGTGAAGTTGGATGGTAAGATCCGCGGTGACATACACTGCGCCTCCTTGGTGGTGAGCGAGTCCGGCGATATCGATGGTGGTATCATCGCCAACAATGAAGTCATCGTCTTGGGCAAGGTCGTGGGCACGATCAGAGGCAAGCGCGTCATGCTGCATGCCACAGCTCGGGTAGAGGGCGACATCTACCATCAAGGCATCGGCATCGAAATGGGCACCCGCTATGACGGCAGCCTGCGATGGACCGAGGACTTCGCCAACTATCAGCCAGGGCGCGACATTGGCAAGGTCAACGGCGAGGACCAAATGGCGGCCGGTATGTAGTCAGCCGCGCGCATCCTGACACCTCCAGATGTCGGCTCTTCCTCGACTGCGAGCGCTTACGCGCGTGAAGCGGATGGCTTTTTAGCGCTTCAGCCGGCCGAAAGGCGCTGTGAGGCGCGACGGAGTGGTGGGCCCAAGACAGAAGCTCAGAAGTTTTCTTAACCGGTTCCGTGCAACTCTCCTGTGGTGAATGCACAAGCATCCCCAGGGCGATGATGAGTTTGCCTTTTCTGGATTCTGGCGAGAGGGATTCACCGCCAACGCACAGCCCGCCTCCCGAAGGAGCCGCTCTTCTGAGCCGGGCCTTCCACGAGACTTTTGCGGCTCTCGGCGAGGCTGTGGCCATCATTGGGCCAGGGTCAGAGATCGTCTTCGCCAGCAATCTGTTCGTTTCCGCACTCGGCTTGTCGGATATTAAATCTCCTGTCGTTTCTCTCAATGCCGTGCTCGCCCGAGCGGGCGCTCTGCAGCCGTCCAGCGGCGCGGCAAGCAACGCGCAAACGCTGTGGCGGGGTGGCGAGGTGCAATTCGTCTCTGCCCAGGGCGGAAGGTTTTCGCTCCGCGGC
>Ga0136634_10000009_pt1 | contig 104225 bp, 92 predicted proteins | sample AntDrymUQ8332106_2_FD_104654 | JGI IMG/M metagenome (GOLD analysis project Ga0136634, IMG submission 104654) | Polar desert sand microbial communities from Dry Valleys, Antarctica - metaG UQ833 (21.06) | ecosystem: Environmental > Terrestrial > Soil > Desert | place: Antarctica: Dry Valley... | reverse complement strand
GTTATGTTTCTAATTACGCGTTTTAAAATCTATAAATAGGTGTGCTAAACGTAGAAGTTTTTGGGTAAAACCTGCTACAGAATTCAAGTTGTTTAAAAAAATAGAGACCAAATGTTTAAATAGGTAAAGCAGATTTAAATGTAACTCTTAACAAATTTTGTGGCACATAAATTCAACTTAGATTAAAAAAAACTAAATGGGAGAAATAAAAAATCTTTTAAATAACGCTGCAATTCAAAAACTGCAGGATCTTGCTAAAGATGAAACCTGCCTTTTTTGTACCTATTTGGATGAAATAAATATCACTACTCGTCCAATGAGTACTCAAACTGTTGATGAAGGAGGATGCTTTTGGCTTTTTAGTAGTAAAGACAGCAATAAAAACCAGGAAATCCAAAATAACAGTAAAGTATATCTTCAATTTGCCAATGCCGGGAAGGAAAATTATTTATCCGTTAGCGGAGAAGGAAAAATAATAACTGATAGAAATAAAATACATCAATTATGGAATCCAATAGTAAAAACATGGTTTACTGAAGGAAAAGATGACCCGGAAATCACCTTGATAAAAATCACTCCTATGGAAGCTTATTATTGGGATACCAAGCATGGCAAAATGATTGCTTTCCTTAAAATTATGACCGGTGCGCTCATTGGCAAAACCATGGACGATGGTATTGAAGGTAAGTTGGAAATATAAAAAAGAAAAGGGTACAGAGGAATATTGAAAAATTCGGTTAAAAGAAAAATTGTTCTTTAACTATTTTTCCATCATTTACTTCGTATACTGCAATTTCATCCATCTTCATCCTGCCTGCTCCTTTCATCGTCACGTCCATCCCCATAGCTACGCTAAAAAAATTGCCACCTACCACAGGTTCGCTGGAATATCCCCCATGCATTTCTTCAACCATATTGTTGAAAGCTTCTCCCTTCTTTTTAATAGCATCTAATCCAGTAGCGTTTTGTAGTCCCTGGGAGGCAGCATGCGGTGGTTCGATACTTACAGCATGATCGGCATACATTTCATTTTGAATGGTGTTGAATTTGTTTTCTTTAGAAAGTTCGTAAAAGCGATTTGCCACTTCTTGAGTTGTCATGATTAATTAATTTATAGTTTTTAGAAATATAAATTAAACAAAAATCCAGCTAACTTAAATTATTTAATTATGAACGGTTTACATTGAGTACCATAAAGAAAGAAAAGTTTTAAAACACCTACAAAAGGAGAAAATTCCATCACGAAGTAGGCATGTCTAAGAAGAATCATCGTGATTATAAAACGCCTACTACAAGAACTTACTTTTTACCCCAGACGTCCTTCATATCTGTATATGCTTTTTTAGAAACCGTAGATTTCTTCTTAGGCTTTGAGGCTCCTTTCTTTTTCTTTGCATTGATATTGTTCACCAATGAATTTTTTACACCCAATTTGTTTTTAGCTCCTTTTGCAGGAGTTTTTTTGTTAGCATTTTTTGAAGCAGTTTTCTTCATAGGCTTTCCGGCCGATTTTTTTGTTGTAGCCATATTATAAGTTTATTATACCGGTACAATTGTTATGCCGTGACCTAACAAAAATCCTATCTAAAACAGATTGTTAACTCTTATTTATCAATCCATGAATTCATAAAGATTTATTACTATTGCCCAGATTTAATTTTTTAATTTTTCAATAGCAGTAAATTTCCCTGAATTGTTTGTGAAATCAAAGGTTTTAAAATACCAGATTATTTGAAAATGAAATATTTTTTTGCTTTATCATTATTTTTTGTTGGATTCGTACCAGGTATTTCAGGGCAGCAAATAAAAAAACTGGATGGGTCTTTAATTTCTAAAACAGCTATAGATAAAACAATTAAGCATTTGATGGATACGGCAGATGTTACAGGATTAAACATTGCCATTATCAATGACAACAAAGTGGTTTATATTAAAAGTTTTGGTTACAAAAATGTATTAAATGGTGAACTGATTGACACTGCAACTTGTTTCTACGGCGCTTCTTTTTCAAAGGCAGTATTTTCATACCTGGTTATGCAATTGGTTCAGGATGGAATTATTGATCTCGACAAACCAATATACAAATATCTCGATAAGCCATTACCTGAATTTGAAGAATATAAAAATCTTTCAATCGATGATCGGTGGAAACTGATTACTGCGATGCATTGCCTGAACCACTCAACGGGATTTCCCAATTGGCGGAATTTTAATCCTAAGGGAAACAGGAAACTGGAAATATTTTTTACCCCGGGATCCCGATATGCATATTCAGGTGAGGGACTTTTGTTATTGCAAATGGTAATTGAAAAAAACACCGGTAAAAAACTAGAAGATCTGGCGAGAGAAAAAGTCTTTGCCCCGTTGAAAATGACAAGAACCAGCTATCAGTGGCAATCTTCCTTTGAAAACAATTTTGCCGTTGGGTATTATGAGAATATTCCCCAACAAAAAAGTAAAAGGAAATCGGCGAATGCAGCCGGTTCCCTGGAAACGACTATTGCTGATTATTCCCGGTTCATTGCCGCGGTAATGCAGGGCAAAGGATTAACCCAAATGTCTAAGCAGGAAATGATATCGCCTCAGATTCCAATTCATTCAAAACGACAATTTCCTTCTTTGAATTCCGATACAACCAGTGTAAATAAAAAAATTCAACTGTCTTATGGACTTGGATGGGGCGTGTTCAAAGATCAGTTCGGAAAAGCATTTTTTAAAGAAGGACATGATGACGGTTGGGGACATTACAATGTAAATTACCCTGATAAAAAGTATTCTATAATCCTCATGTCTAACAGTTCAAATGGGGAGTGTATTTTCCAGGAAACAATAGAAACAATAGCAGGCAAAACCGGAATTCCATGGGAATGGGAAGGTTATACTCCTTACCGGGGGTCAATAAAAATGAATGAAGGTGAATTGAATCAATATGTGGGAGTATACGAAATGGAGAAAGTGGAATTACCGTGTCGCTCGATGGGAATCAATTGAAAATAGAATTGGATAAGGGGGATCAGAAATCAAATTTATATGCTACAAAAAAAGATCATTTCTTTATGAAAGTACGCCCGGTAGAAATTGAGTTTACTAAAAATGTATCCGGCAAGGTTGAGAAAATGATTGCCTATGAAGGCGGGATCCGTTACGATATAAAAAAGACAAGGTAGCTGGTGCCAGTTTCTATGAGTTATTTTTCCCTGATGTATTCCCAATAATTTTCTACAACTTTTTTATAATCTGCAATGGCGTTTTCTTTATCAATATTCAATTGCAGTGCTTTTAATTTGCCTACACATTCTGTAACTTTTTCCAATTGCTTTGAGCTGGGTCTTTCTCTAAGTCCGGTAAGTACAGATGAAAATGCGGTAAGTACGGCTACTAGTCCACATGTCCATCGCCATCCTTCACCTTTTCCAAATAAGGGCGCATTAGTAGCTGCTAAGGCTGCAATAAAGGTTGCCAACACCCCGGTTAGTAATGCTGCAGAGAAATATAAATATATTTTTTTCCTGAGCACCCGGTAATGATATGTTGCTGCCTGGAGATCATCTTCAATAATTTTTGGATCGATCATACTCCTTTATTTTGTCAATTCTTTAATAGAGGTTAACTCAACTTTGCGAAATTCCACTTCAGCCCCCTCTGCCTGCAATGCAATATTTCCCTGGGATGCAGTACAATTAAAACCATGGTTTACCAAATCGCCATTGAGCCAAACTTTAATATCACTGCCAAGACATTCGACGGTCATTGCATTCCATTCTCCAAGTGGTTTCTCGGAACTGTCTGTCAAATTTATGATCCTTCTTTTTTTACCTTCTATAATGCCCCATTCATTTTTAGGGCCTCGTCTGGTTTCCATTTCTGGCACACTTACATCTTCTACAATACACCAGAAATCTCCGGCGTTCTGATGCATCATCTGTACTTCCAATGATTTTGGAAACATTTTATATAATGCCCGTGGACTTGAGGCATGTACCAGAACACCACAATTACCCGGTTTGCCGGCAAAACGATATTCTACCTGGAGCCGGTAATTTTTGAATATTGAATCAGTAATGAGATGCCCATTTGGTTTGCCCAGGCTTACAAGCAATCCATTTCGGATAATAAATGGATTTTTCGCCAGAGTATTTGTATCCATTTCAGGAATGTCTATATGCCAACCGGAAAGATCATTTCCATTGAATAGACTACGGGATTGTGAGAAAAGAGAAAGAGAACTTATAAGAAAAATAGCAATGAGGAATGCAATAGATTTAGCAGGTCCTAATTTCAAATCTAACTGGCAAAATGCAGATCTTATCATGTGGGTAAATTTATATGTAAAACAATTAATACATTCCGGAATGAAGTATTAAGCTAAAATAAATTGATGAGGAAATTAAAACCTTTTTTACAACTAATGATTTTCTATAATTCTGGTTCCTTTATACAATTCATATTCAAGCAAACGGCAGTCGATGGTACTGGTATAAAATTCCAGGCGCCGTTTTGCTTTTAATCCTATCTTTTTTGCCAGATCAAGATTGCCTGTAAACACATAGCCATGGTATCCACCGCAATGTTGTTTCATAAAATCACCAATGCGAGCGTACGTGTCTTCCAACAGTGCTACATCCCCTAAACGGGCCCCATACTCAGGGTTTACATAAAAAATACCCCCTGGTTGCTGTGGAATTTCGGTTTCCGCAAAATCACAAACAGAAAAATCAATCAGGCCGCCAACCCCTGCGGCCACTGCATTTTTCTTTGCATTTTCAATAGCCATTTCACTATAATCAGTAGCGATGATCCGGAGATCAACTGTATCAATAATTTGATTTTCCAATAAAGCATCTTGTTCCCAGTAAACATTTTCATCATATTCCTGCAAATGCATAAAGGCATAATTCGTTCGGAACAAGCCGGGTCGTCTGTTGGTAGCGATCATAGCAGCTTCAATGGCGACCGTTCCCGATCCGCACATAGGATTTACAAACGGTGAAACTTTGTTCCATGCTGTCGCGTAAATCGTAGCTGCTGCTAAAGCTTCCAACATAGGTGCACGGCCTGGTATTTTCCGGTAACCATGTCTCGCCAGCGAATCCCCGGAAGTATCTATAAATATTTCCGCATCGTCATTCTTCCAGAATAAATGTATGACTGCTCCTGCAAGTTCGGAACCTGTTGATGGGCGCTTGCCTGTTTTTTCCCGCAGCCTATCGACTATAGCATCCTTTACCCGCAAATTTGCAAACAGGTTATTATTGATCGTTGGATTGCTTACATTACTTGTTACAGAAAAATAACCAGGTTCCGGCAAAATGCTTTCCCAGGGAAAATTCAAAAGGTGATTGTAAACAGCATCTCCATCAATGGCATTAAAGGATTCCAGGCGATATAGTACCTGACTGGCACATCGCAGATTTAAATTAAGCTTGATGCAATCATTGATCGTGCCTTGAAGATGTACGCCAGTTACAAAAGTTTCATTAACAGTGAATCCCAATTCTTTTACCTCGTGTTCAAGATATGGGGCCAGTCGTTTATTACAGGTAATGGTAATAGGGCCTTCAGTAGTAAATAGATTCATGCTGGTGATAAAGGTAAGTTACGGGCATCGTACAGGAACGACCATGGGCTGATTATCTAATGATTTCTCCCTTTAAGCGCAGCAATTCAATTTCAGCCAGCTTAGTATTGTACCGTGCTGCGATCAGGCGATTGTATGCATCCTGTAAACTAAATTGGGCTTCCCTGAGTTCAAGATTGGTAGAAACCCCTTGCCTGAAACGTTCAAGAGCAATCGTTACATTTTCCTTAGCCAGAGTAATATTTTCTTCCTCCAGCTGCAATAATTTTCTTTGAAGTTCGTAGCTCTTAAATGAATTAATCAACCCCGTTTCAATAATTGACCGTTGATTATTGTAAAAAATTTGTTGATAATTGATATCTAATTTAGCCTGCCTGATGAGCCTCCCGGAATTAAAACCATTTAGTATAGGAACACTTAATCCAAAGGCATAATTAAATCCTTTATTCTGGGAAAAAAAAGGCTGGTTGATATTCACAGCAATACTGTTATTATTTCTGGAAAAATTATAGGCAGAATTAAAAGAGAGTGTGGGAAATCGCTCCGCTTTACGCTCTCGCAAAGTGATTCCGGCAATATCAATATTTTTCTTCGCAAAAAGCAATGCAGGACTTGTAGTTTCAAAGTTTTGCTCAAAATCTCCATACTGTAATGTTGTATTCAGAGGGATATTGTCAGTAACCTCGTAAACAGTACCAGGCTTCCAACCCAGTAACTGATTTAATTGATCTCGCAGCTGTGCAATCAATGTCTGCTGCTGTAACTGCGCTGCTTTTTGAGAATTTAAATCGACTCTTGCCTGTAATAGTTCCGGTTTACTTCCCAGTCCAACCGATAATTTTCGGTCAGCCAACTTTACCCTCTCCTCATTAATCGACATTTGCTCCTCCACTGCTAATAGTTGCTGTTTTTGCCGAACAATATTGTAATAATTATTAATCACAGCCGCCACCGTATTTACTACCTGGACTTTTACACCCAGTTCTCCCAGGCGTTGAAATTCCTGTAATTTTTGTCTGGTTGCAAACATTTTAAAGCCATCAAATAAGGTCCAGCTTAAATTGACCGAATAAATAAGGTTATTAGTTTGTATGTTGTCACGGGATACTGAGCTGTCACCACCACCCGAACGTTTTACGAACATCAGATCCTGGTTCGCCCTGTTCCAGGTGTCATTGGCCGTTCCATTCAACCTGGGTAAAAAAGCAGCAAGCGCATAAGAATTATCTACTGCATAAGATGTAGAATCATTCCGGGTCATCAGGATATCATAATTATTTTTTAATGCAGCAGCAATGGCTTCATCAACACTTAGTATTGTTTGTGCATAGGTGCCGGAAAAACATCCTATCAACATAGCTAACATCAATCTTCTCATTATAAATAACATTTAAGCCCTTTGAGCCTCTGTTTCTAAAATATCAAGTTCATTTTTCTTCTTTTTCCGGGATAGGAAAGTATACATGGCCGGGATTACATATAGAGTAAGAACAAGAGAAAAAAGTATACCACCCACGATCACGATACCTAAGGGAATACGACTTGTAGCAGCTGCGCCCAATGATAACGCTATAGGCAATGCGCCAAGCGACATGGCCAGGCTGGTCATTAAAATAGGTCGTAACCTCGCCCTGGCTGCTTCGGTCACAGCCTCCCGCTTGTTCATCCCCGTTAATTGTTTTTGATTCGCAAATTCAACAATTAATATACCGTTCTTGGTAACAAGCCCGATTAACATGATCATTCCTATCTGGGAAAATATATTTAATGTTTGACCAAACAACCATAAGGAAAATACTGCACCTGCAATGGCTAATGGTACTGTAAACATGATCACCAGGGGATCAATGAAACTTTCGAATTGAGCAGCTAAAACAAGGAAGATAAGTGCAAGAGCTAATAAAAAAGCAAAACTGGTATTACCTGAACTTTCAGCAAAATCTCGCGAGGGTCCTGATAGGGATGTAGAAAAACTATCATCTAAAAGTTTATCAGAAATGGCTTCCATTTCTTTGATACCATCGCCCAAAGTTTTTCCTTCTGCTAATCCCGCGGAAATGGTAGCCGCTTTATATCGGTTAAAATGATAAAGAGTAGGTGGAGTAGTTTCTTCCCGAATAGAAACCAGGTTGTCCAGGGTTATGATTTCTCCCCGGTTATTTCTAACATAGAAATTTTTCAGATCCGTAGGATCGTCTCTATCGTTACGGGCTACCTGTCCGATTACTTCATATTGTTTTCCTTCTTTAATAAAATAACCCATGCGAAGGTTACTCAGGGCCAATTGAAGTGTTTGAGATACATCTGCAATGCTAACTCCCAGTTCACTGGCCTTTAGGCGGTCGATATCAATTTTTAATTCCGGTTTGTTCAATTTCAGATCGGTATCCACTCCCTGGAATACAGGATTTTTATTGGCTTCTTCCAGGAATTTGGGTAATACATTGGTGATTTTATTAAAATCATTATTCTGAAGCACAAATTGAACGGGGAGGCCTCCACGACGGTTTACTGAAATCGTTTGTTCCTGAATGGCAAATGCGCGACCTTCAGAAAACTTTGGCAGGTTTCGATTTACCATATCAACTATTTCCTGTTGAGAGCGATTCCGTTCATTGGGCTCCGTTAGTGAAAGGCGTACAAAGCCTGTATTCACAGATCCTGACCCGGTAAAGCCTGGTGCAGTAACCGTTAGAACAATCCGTCGTTCATCAACTGAATCGATCATGAATTGTGCAAGCTTATCTATGTATTTGTCCATATGGTCGAAGGAAGTTCCTTCAGGTGCGGATACAGCGAGGCGAAACTGACTTCTGTCTTCCATGGGTGCCAGTTCGGATTGAAGACCGCCACCGATAAGCCAAATTATCGCAAAACACCCCAAAACGATTATAAAAGCAAACCATCTTATGCGCATGAAACGGTTAAGTGAATTAAAATAGCCATTTTCCATCTTGTAGAAAAAGGGTTCCGTTACCCGGTAAAACCATCCATGTTTATGAACTTTCTTAGTAAGCTTAACATTTAAAACCGGTGTGAGCGTAAGAGAAACGAAAGCGGAGATCAAAACAGCCCCGGCAACAACAATTCCGAATTCACGGAAAAGCCTTCCTACGAAACCTTGTAAAAAAATGATGGGTAGAAAAATAACTGCCAGTGTAATGGAGGTGGAGATAACTGCAAAATAAATTTCTTTCGAACCTTCTTTGGCTGCCTGGTATTTATTCATGCCCAGCTCCATTTTTTTAAAAATATTCTCGGTTACTACAATGCCATCATCCACTACCAGACCAGTAGCCAATACTATTCCCAATAATGTAAGCACATTTATGGTAAAGCCACTGAGATACATAATAAAGAAAGCACCAATCAATGAAACCGGAATATCAATCAACGGGCGGATCGCGATCAGCCAGCTTCGGAAAAATAAATAAATAATCAGAACTACTAATATAAGAGCGATGATCAATGTTTCTTCCACTTCACTAATGGAGTCTTTGATAAACTTCGTTTGATCCATTGCAATATCAAGTTTGATATCGCCGGGAACTTCTTTCTTAAGCTGCTCAAGCCGCCGGTAAAATTCATTTGAAATAGCTACGTAATTGGAACCCGGCTGAGGGATCAGTGCCAGTGCGATCATAGGAATTCTGCTTTCCTTTAAAATCGATTCTTCATTTGCCGGGCCTAATACTGCTTCAGCAACATCACTCAAACGGATATCGCTTCCATTACTATTTTTAATTGTAACATTATTAAAGTCTTCTTCCGTAATGAGTCGGCCAAAGGTGCGAATGGAAAGCTCGGTGGTATTTCCCGAAATCTTACCTGAAGGCAATTCAACATTCTCCCGTTGCAAGGCTGACTGTACATCACCTGGGGTTAATCCATAAGCACTGAGCTTTGAAGGGTTAAACCAAATCCTCATAGCGTATTTCTTTTCACCCCAGATTTGTATACCGCTAACACCTGGTATCGTTTGAAGTCTTTCAACTAAAACGTTGTTAGCGTACTCTGTTACTTCAAGCTGATTACGGGTATTGCTTTGAACAGTCATGGAGATGATTGCATCGGAACTGGCATCAGCTTTGGAGACAACCGGTGGGGAAGGAAGATCATTGGGCAATGAACGCTGCGCCTGTGAAACCTTATCGCGAACATCATTTGCAGCAGCTTCCATTTCAATACTCAATTCAAATTCTACATTAATACTGCTGGTACCCTGACTACTGTTTGATGTTATGTTTTTTACTCCGGCAATCCCGTTTATAGCTTTTTCTAAGGGTTCTGTAATCTGGGATTCTACAATATCGGCATTGGCGCCGGGGTAGGAGGTACGTACGCTCACTATGGGAGGATCGATAGCAGGATAATCGCGTATACCTAAAAAGGTAAACCCGATGATGCCAAACAATACAATCAGTATATTGATAACGGTTGCTAAAACCGGCCTACGTAAACTGATTTCAGAAATATTCATACAAATTCCTTTATTGAATTTTGCTCAATTTAATTTGCGATTCAGGTCTGATAGCAAGTAATCCAGTGGTTACAATCGTATCTCCTGCTTTCAAACCGTCTGTAATTTGTACAAATGAGGAATCACGAATGCCTGTTGAAACAATTTCGAATTTCGCAACGCCATTACGATACAGAATAACACGTTTATTTCTGGCCTGGGGAATAATAGCCTGGGTTGGAATAATCAAAGCCTGGTCATTCTTGTCCATTTGTAATGTAACCTTAGCAAATGCACCAGGAACCAGGGTAGGATGATTTCCAGTAACTACACTCCGGACTTTAAGGGTTCGGGTGGTCGCTTCAATATTAGATTCTGTTGCCATAATTGAAGAAGAAAACTTTTGATTGGTTCCAGCAACCGTGAAATTTACTATTCTTCCCCGCGTCATATTATCACTATACTTTTCAGGAACCGTAAATTCCATTTTCAATTTACTAACCTGGCTAATGGTAGTTATAATATTTGTAGGGGTAATATAGGCGCCTGAACTGATGCTTTTCAAACCGATTCTGCCACTGTAGGGAGCCCTGATGGTTGTTTTGTAAATGTCTACGCGAACCAATTGCATATCTGCATTTAGATTGTTCACCTGCAACTCGGTCAAATCATATTCTTGTTGACTGACTCCACCGATCTTTAACAATTCTTTATATCGCGCTGCAGTCTGTTGCGCAATTGCCAATTGAACCTGTAATTTTTTTAATTGGGCCTGAAGATCACCATCAAACAACTTCACGAGTACGTTACCCTTGGATACAAACCTGCCTTCCGGCACGTTCAGATAAACAACACGACCCGAAATCTCTGGCCTGATCTCCGTTTCTTCGAAAGGCAGGAGGGTACCCGGTACTTCAATATTTTCACTGATTGATTTGGTTTTTACAATATAACCTTCCGCCTGCATAGGCCTGTTGGCCTTTAGTGCGGAGGCATTGGGGGGAGAGGAATTTTTCTTTTTGTTTTCACACGATAACAGGATTGGAAATAAGATTGCAACACATATCCATTTATGATCTTTAAGTAACATCCAGTAATATGATTAGAAAATGAGAGAATAAAATTAATGTTTTCACATTGGACGTGTTCAAAAAACAATACCTGCGGTTACTAATACAATGAATTCAGGAAATAGTTTTCAGTGTATTTCTAATTCGATTGGCTTTATGTATCAGGTCTTGTTTCTCCTTGCTCAGTACGGTAACATGCCCCATCTTGCGCCCAGGTTTTGTTTGCTTTTTTCCATATATATGAATAAACACGTTATCCATCTTTAATACTTCATGCAGGCCTTCGTATTTAGGTTCCCCACTAAAGCCCTTGTTACCTATAATATTTATAATAGCAGCGGGCATTATGGGATCCGTATTACCCAATGGATATCCAAGCATAATTCGCCACAGCATGTCAAACTGAGAGCTATAATTGGCTTCTATGGTATGGTGTCCGCTATTGTGTACCCTTGGCGCCATTTCATTAACATATACTTCATCCTTTACATCGATAAATAATTCAACAGCAAATATGCCAGGGCTATGCAATGCTTTAACAGCTGTAAGGGATATGGCCTCTATTTTCCATAATATTTTTTCAGGAATATCCGCAGGACTAATTTGATAATCGAGCAGGTTGAGGTGTTTGTCGAACACCATATCAACGGGTGGATATAAGGCTATTTCTCCATTAGGACTAATAGCAATGATTTGGGATATTTCTTTTTGAATCACTATCATTTTTTCGAGAACAGAAGGTTCTTCGAATCCATTCAAAGTATCTGCAACCGTTTTAATTACCTGCACCCCTCGACCATCATAACCGCCCAGAGCCAGTTTATGTACTGCCGGTAAAAAAGAAATATGATTATTGATTTCAGCTTTGTTTTGAGTAACAATAAAATCAGCTGTAGGAATCTGATGATCTTTAAAAAATTGCTTTTGAAGGATTTTATTTTTAATAATCTTTAGTGCTGCCGGCTTGGGATAAACTTTTACGCCTTCTAATTCTAATTTTTCAAGGGCATCTTCATTGACGGATTCAATTTCAATGGTAATGGCATTCAGGTTTCTCCCGAAATGGTATACGTCCTCAAAATTCCTGATATCGCCTTTTACAAAGTGATGGCATAAATGTGCGGCAGGACATTCAGAATCATTTTCCATCAAATACGTTTCTACAGGATAATTCGCAGCCGCCTGTAACAACATTCTGCCCAGTTGGCCACCTCCAAGAATCCCCACTTTCTGCATGCATTATTTAATTAAGCAGCAAATATAAGGGAAGTGTAAATCCTGTTATTAGGCTTTATCTTTACTTGCACTCAATAGATGCCCACCCTCTTCCTTCGACTGCCTCAAGGCTATGGCCATGAACTTAATACTTTCAATTTAGGATTAATACCTTTGCCAATGATGCATCCCGACTATCCCCATAAGAGTTTTTATGACCGGCGAAACAGGTATTCGTTATTAATGGCAACACTTGCCATGGATCACCCATAAATATCATTTATTACTGCATTTAAATTTTGTTTACAATTCATTAATCATACATGTATATGGGATCAATATCAACTCCTGCCAATGCACCTGTCGAAATCCAAAATGATTTTTTGCCGTTGATGGGAACAGATTATGTAGAATTATATGTTGGTAATGCCAAACAGGCCGCTCACTATTACAAAACTGCATTCGGTTTTCAGTCCCTGGCATATGCAGGACCGGAAACAGGGATTCGTGACCACGTTAGTTATGCTATCAGACAAAACAAATTAACATTTGTATTAACAACTCCCTTACGTTCAGGAAATCCGATGGCAGATCATATTTATAAACATGGTGATGGCGTCAAAGTATTGGCGTTAACTGTGGAAGATGCTACAAATGCGTGGAGGGAAACTACCCAACGGGGAGCACGAAGTTATATGGATCCGGTACGCCTAAATGATGCGGATGGTGAAGTGATATTGAGCGGCATATATACTTATGGTGAAACGGTTCACTTATTTGTTGAAAGAAAAAATTACAATGGTTGTTTCTTACCTGGGTTCAAGGAATGGAAATCCGTTTACAATCCACCATCAACAGGCCTTTTATATGTAGATCATTGCGTGGGTAACGTAGGTTGGAACCAAATGAACACATGGGTAAAATTCTATGAAGAAGTAATGGGATTCCGTAATATCCTGACTTTCGATGATAAAGATATTTCTACAGAATACTCTGCACTAATGAGTAAGGTTATGAGTAATGGAAATGGCTTTGTGAAATTTCCAATTAATGAACCTGCAGAAGGAAAGAAAAAGTCGCAGGTAGAAGAATACCTGGACTATTATGATGGAGAAGGTTGTCAGCATGTTGCTCTTGCTTCGAATAACATCGTTGAAACGGTTTCAGATTTACAAGCAAGAGGTGTTGAATTTCTTAAAATACCCACTTTATATTATGATGAGTTATTACAAAGGGTGGGCGATATTGATGAGGATGTTGAGCCCTTAAAGGATTTAGGCATCCTCGTAGATCGAGATCATGAAGGATACCTTTTACAAATATTTTCAAAACCAGTAGAAGACAGGCCTACACTTTTTTTTGAAATAATACAACGTAAAGGAGCAAAGAGTTTTGGAAAAGGAAATTTTAAAGCTTTATTCGAAGCTATCGAAAAAGAGCAGGAATTAAGAGGTAATTTATAATAGCCAGGTTACTATTGATAATAACCAGTTGAAGAGCATGCGGTTATTAACATTGTGCATAAGATGGATTGATTTTTGATCAATGCTTTATGCTAATTTTACCACCTATGATGAAACTGTCAAAATTTTTCCTTTGCATATTCGTTGTAATTCCCTACACTCTGTTACAATGAAACTTTACCTGGCAATTTTTCTATTAATGGCATCCACAGTTAGCAGATCACAAACATCTGCTACTGATTTTACGTTTATCGAATACCAAAAGTCATTTCCACGTATCAGCGAAGCATTGAAACGTAAAGAAGATACCCTGATGAAGCAATTCGAGGAAAAAAAATTGAAGTGGCCGGTAAAGTATTTATACCTGCGATCCATTAAATATGATAGTCAGCTGGAGGTTTGGGTAAAGGGTGACAGAAACGAAAAATACAAACTCTTTAAAACATACAGGGTATGTGCCTTAGCGGGTTCGCTGGGACCTAAGCGCATGCAAGGAGATTACCAGGTTCCCGAAGGGTTTTATTATATAAACGAATTCAATCCCAAGAGCAATTATCATCTTTCTTTAGGACTTAATTATCCCAACTTATCAGACAGGATCCTGGGAGATTCCCTTCAGCCCGGTGGTGATATCTACATTCACGGTAGCTGTGTTACAACAGGGTGTATTCCAATTATGGATCAGCAGATAGAGGAACTTTATATCCTTGCCGCCCACGCTAAAACACAGGGACAGGATTTTATTCCTGTACATATTTTCCCCATCCATTTTAGGAATGCCCGTAGTAATGAATACCTCAATCGTTATTTAAAAGATTTTCCAGAGTATATTCCCATGGTGAATGAAATGAAGCAGGCTTATAATTATTTTGAAAAAACAAAAAAGTTGCCTGTTATTATGACTTCAAAGCAAGGCGGATATATAGTTGAAGGAGTTATTCCCCCCGATCCGCCTAAAGATGGAAAAATAGCACGCAAAAAACCTCCGCGCCCGGTTAAACAGTTTAATGAAGCGGAATTAGCTACTGTTGTTGATAAGCTTCCTGTGTACCCTGGGGGCAATGAAGGTTTCCAGAAGTTTCTTGACCAGGCGAGTAAGGAAATGATTCAATACCTTGATGAGGAGCAGAGAAAAACATATGTAATGATTGAATTTATCATTGATAAAGAAGGTAAGCCGGCTTACGCAAAAGTTTTAAAAGGGGGTAATGAAGAAATTAATGACAGACTGGAAGATAAATTCGAAAAAATGGCTTTGTGGATACCTGCGGTCCGAACAGAAAAAAATGTTGCTATTAAATTAAAGCAAACAATTATTATCGAAAAACCATCACCATAAATTTCATTCGGCTTTATTAAAAAAACACCTCCGGAAGGGGGATTTTTTATTTTAGAGTAAAAATATATTACATAATATTCATAGCCTTGGCAAAGAACGTGCAAATAAAAGGCAATGTAAGAGTTATGATTTGAGGAATAGTGAACCATACCAGGACTGCTCCGGCCAGGGATGCAAAAAATAGTAACCAATATATGCCAGTCGATTTTTTTGAAGTTTCCATGTTTGAATTAAATTTGGGCAAAAATAAGTTGAAACCTCATTATTCCTAAATATTGTGATATAAATCTTCGGATAAACAATTATTAATCCCCTTACTCTTATCTTCAGCTCCTATTATTTTCATAATCCAATGCAGAAACTTTAAAGAAAGCTCTCTATCAGCCATTAAATCCCCAGTATCCAAGTAAATTCGCCCGTTATACGTTTAATACTCACTAATGAAGATTCATTTTTACTTACGTTTTTCTACCCGCTTCGGACAGTCACTTTCTATTACTGGTAATACTACTGCTTTAGGCAACAATAACATCAAAGATGCATTACTGCTTACCTACCTTAATAACGATTATTGGGAAGGAGAGATTGAAGTGACCCCGGGAGATGCAGTAAAAATTCACTACCAGTATATCTTCCACGAAGAAGATGGGAATAAGATTTTAGAATGGGACAATGATAAACAAATAGATATTTCAAAATCAGGAGTGGAGGAATTACAGGTCTTTGATATCTGGAGCGATGCCGGTACCTATGAAACTGCATTTTATACCGACCCATTCCAGCAGGTTTTATTAAGGGAGAACCGGACTTATCTTAAGATTAAATCTACCAAAATATTTAGCCACATTTTTAAAGTAAAAGCACCGCTTCTCAGTAAAAATGAGATAGTATGTTTGTCAGGTAGTAGTATAACTCTTGGCAATTGGAATCCTTCTGAAGCTTTATGGTTGAACTCTGAAGATGGTTGGTGGATTGGAAAAGTACATCTGGGAAAAGAGGATATTCCGCTTTCCTATAAATATGGAATTTATAATATAAAGGAAAAATCTTTTGTACGGTTCGAGTCCGGGGAAAACAGGTTATTGCATGGTGATGCCCATCATCAAAATCTTACTCTTTTACACGATGGCTTTGTGCATCTAGCCAATAATACCTGGAAAGGTGCCGGAGTTTCAGTTCCTGTCTTCAGCTTAAGAAGTAGGGATTCTTTTGGAGTAGGGGAGTTTACAGATTTAAAATTATTAGTGGATTGGGCACAGAAGGCTGGTTTGAAGCTAATTCAAATATTGCCTGTAAACGATACTACAGCCACCCATACGTTTGCAGACTCCTATCCATATGCGTCTATTTCAGCTTTCGCTTTGCATCCGATATATATTAATCTTGAAAAAGTTGCGGGTAAGAAATATTCAGATCTTATTAAATCACTGAAAAAAAAGCAAAGGCAATTAAATGATCTGCCAGATCTTGATTATGAACAGGTGATCAAATTCAAGCTTTCAACACTTAAAGAATTATTTCTTTTACAAGAGCAAGAGTTCTTAAAGGGGGAAGACTTTCTGGCTTTTTTTAAAAAGAACCGGCATTGGCTGATTCCATATGCAGCCTTTTGTTATTTGCGGGACAGAAACGGAACATCCAACTTTAATCAATGGAAATTATATAGCCGTTATGATAAGGATGCGATAGAAAAATATGTTTCGCCTAAGGCAAAGCATTTCGACAACATCGCATTGCAATATTTCATACAATATCATTTGCACCTTCAATTACAGGAAGCAGCTGAATACGCGCATAAGAATGGTGTTATATTGAAAGGCGATATTCCCATTGGTATTTACCGGTATGGCTGCGATGCATGGGTGCAGCCTACATTATTTCATTTTGATTTTCAGGCCGGCGCTCCTCCTGATGATTTTGCTATCAAAGGACAAAACTGGGGGTTTCCTACTTACAATTGGGAAGAGATGGAGATCAATAATTTTGATTGGTGGCACCAACGCTTTGTGCAGATGAGTAATTATTTTGACGCGTTCAGGATTGACCATATACTTGGATTTTTCCGCATTTGGAGCGTTCCTGCTACTGCAGTGGAAGGAATAATGGGATTTTTTATTCCTGCGATTCCTGTTCATCTTCATGAATTCAAACAGAATAATATTTGGTTCAATTATCACAGGTATTGTAAACCGTATATCACTGATGCCGTTTTATGGGAAATGTTTGGCCCGAACAATATTAAATTCAAACCATTTTTAAATTCAATCGGGAACAATACATATGAGGTAAAAGAAGATTATTCAACACAACGGCTCGTTGAGGACCATTTTTCAGAATTGGAACAGACGGAAGAAAATAGAAACCTTCAGCAAGGATTGTATGACCTGCTATCCAACATGATTCTTTTTGAGCATCCCGGATCTAATGGACAACAATTTCATTTTCGGATCTCAATGGAAAGGTCAATTTCATTTCGGCATTTAGACATTGTAACTCAAAACCAATTGAAAGAGTTATATATAAATTATTTTTTCAGGCGACAGGATAGTTTTTGGAGAAATGAAGCATTAAAGAAATTACCACCCTTAAAGCGCTCGACAAATATGCTGGTTTGTGGTGAAGACCTTGGCATGGTTCCACACTGTGTAGGCGAGATTATGAAGAAATTGGGAATTCTCAGCCTGGAAATTCAAAGGATGCCTAAAGATTCGAACACTACTTTTTTTCATCCTTCAACTGCTCCATATCTATCTGTTGTTACCCCTTCTACACATGATATGAGCACCATTCGGGGATGGTGGGATGAAGACCGTACAACCACTCAAAAATTTTATAATTCTATACTGGGCCAATGGGGTGATGCGCCGGAGGAATGTGAGCCATGGGTCAACACCGCAATTATTAACCAACATCTATGTTCACCCGCTATGTGGAGTATTTTTCAATTACAGGATTTGTTGGGAATGAAGGAAAGTCTTCGGCGGATCAATCCACTTGAAGAAAGAATAAATATTCCCGCTGACCCAAAACACTATTGGAAATTTCGAATGCATATTCCGTTAGAAAATCTCTTAAGAGAAAGAGAATTTAATACTGAATTACGAATTCATATTGAAGCCAGTGGAAGATAGTTGAGTGAGCCAGGAATAATGAGTCAGGAGCTGTGAGTAGGGAGTTACCAGAAAAAAAACTGGCATTTATTACTGCTGCCTCCTTAACTGTCAACTCCCGTCTCCTGACTTCCGGCTTATTTGTATCTAATATTGTAACAAAATGAAAGTTCGCTACACGGTATCCAATCTCCCTTTCAAAGATCCCTTCACGATTTCAAAAGGAACTAAAACACACCAGCCGTCACTTATTGTTGAATTGGAACACAGAGGAATTAAAGGATATGGTGAAGCTCCCTCCATCAGTTATTACAATATTCCAGTTGAAAAAATGATTGATGATCTTGAAAGAAAAAAGCAATTCGTTGAAAAATTTGCATTCACTGAACCCTCAAGATATTGGCATTATCTCCATCATGTTTTTCCACAAAATAATTTCCTGGTATGCGCCCTGGATATAGCAGCCTGGGACCTTTATGGAAAAATAAGACAACAGCCATTATATAAAATATGGGGATTGAATTTTGAAAAGGCTCCTTTATGTGATTACACCATTGGAATTGATACCATCGACAAAATGATTGAAAAGATGAAAGCAATGCCCTGGCCTATTTATAAAATAAAGCTGGGCACCTCTGAAGATATTGAAATCGTAACAGCATTGAGAAAACACACCAATGCGGTCATTCGTGTTGATGCGAATGCGGCGTGGACTGCAGAAGAGGCACTGCAAAAAATACCCCGGCTGCATTCATTGAATGTAGAGTTGATTGAACAACCTTTAGCCAAAAATGATTGGGAAGGCATGAAAAAAATATACTCAGTCTCGCCCATCCCTTTCTTTGCGGATGAATCCTGTGTACTGGAAACTGATGTAGCAAAGTGTGTAAATCATTTTCATGGTATTAATATCAAATTAACAAAATGCAGTGGCATAACCCCAGCATTAAGAATGATAGAAAATGCCCGTCGGTCCGGTATGAAAGTAATGATTGGCAGCATGAACGAATCAACCATAGGAACCGCAGCTGTCGCCCATTTGCTGCCACTTCTGGATTATGTGGATATGGATGGCCCTTTATTGCTGGCAGAAGATATAGCAACCGGTATTTTTTATGATCACGGTAAAATAACTGTATCGGAGGCTCCTGGCCTTGGAGTAGAAATAAAAGAAGCATTATTTGAAAACAACCAGACCTGAAATGATCAATTAAGAGTGCCTCCTTCTTTAAGCGAGTTTAGGAGGATGATCGTGAATACACTATTTCTTAATTGTTTGTGTACGGAGCCGAATGATAACTTACTACAAGGCATCGGTGTTTTCCCTCGTATTTTTACTAGCTTTTTACTGTAATAACTCCTATGAATGTTTAACTCTTTGATATAAATTTGTATCCGATCCAATACATTGAGAAAACCCTAGAAGTTTACCCCTATGCAATCCAGATCTTTCTTTCCATCAAACAAATTGTTTGATTATCTCAACCGATCTTTAATTTCCCTTTATAACCCCGTTGTTAAAAGGAAGATTGTAATAGTTTTCTGTTTTATAATTTTCTCAGGAAGTAGCACTATATATTCTCAATGCCTGAAAGATATTGTAGATACCAAACCTGTAACAATTACAGCTCTTACTGAAAATGTTTTGTTTCCAGCTATTAATGCATTTGATAATGCTGATGATGCTTTTGGGGGATGGTCGGCATCTCATGATCCCGAACCTGGGAATGAATGCTGGCTACAGATAAATTTTAACAATGGCCCAGAAATATAAAAGGTTATTCCATTTCTGCCCTGGATGATAATAGCGGAAACAATAATAAAGCACCCACAGACTGGGAACTTCATGGATCCAATGATGGAGTAGCATGGACTATTATTGATACACGAGCATCGGAAGTATTTTCTACACCAGGTGAAACACATTTATATAACTTCGTTAATAATACAGCCTACAGTTATTATCGATTATGGATTAGTCAAACCAGCCTTACTTCTGCAGGTGAAATAATTATTAGTGAGATCCAGCTATTTGCAGAAGTTTGTTTAAGCGGAACTGTTTTTCAGGATAATGGGGATAGAATTTCAGCGTACAATTCCAGTAATGATAATCCGGTAGCAGGCGTTACGGTGAGTATAGTAACCTTTCCAGCGGGAAATATAGTGGCCAGTACAATTACCAATGGAAGTGGAGGATACTCTTTCACCAATGCGGATATACCTGTAACAGGAAGTTTTTCAATAATAATTAATCCACCCGCGGGGAAAATATTCGTAACCCATCCGGCCATATTATGGAGTACGAGTGTTGTTTTACCCTCCACCGAAGATGAACCACCAACCGGAGCCGTATTTTTTGATTACCATTTAAACACTATTACTAATAGATTATCCGCAGTTAATCGCATGCTATTTGCAGGTGGAAATCTTGATTTTGGATTGGGGAATGCATTGGCTCCCTCCATATTTGCCTGTGTTGGATTACCAGCAAACCTCATCACAGAAGCGGATGGCGGACACTTTGGAAATAGTTCCTATATATGGGAAACAACACATCCACATCAAAAAGGATACTCGTACAACGGAAATTTATATACGAGTATTCCTGCAACTTGTACTGATTATGCTTTTAGCAATACTTCAGCTACCTCCGGTGCATTCAGGGGTGTATTAATTGGGGAGGGAAATTATACAGTTACGTCTTTTCCCGGAACCTTGTCTGATATAGCCTATGCGCCCTATATGAGTCAAATGCTCAATAATGTTTCTGGAGGATGGAGAAAATCTTATGGAACCACGGTTGCAGATGTAAATGACCGGTTTCTGGCAGTTAATGGAGCAACAGCAGGCAGTCTTCCTTTTTTTAAACAAACCATTCTCACCTTAACTGCGGGTGGCGTTTATACCCTGGCATTTTATGGAAAACACGCCAATAGTTATGCGCAGGGAACTGTGACTGATGCACAAATTGTGATTGAACTGCTCGATAACGGCAACGCAATAGTGACAAGCGGGAGTTTGAATTTAAGTCCTACTGGATCGTTTCTTGATAACAGACCTGAAGCACCCTGGCAATTGCGCATATTTTCTTTCACAGCCCCTGGTGGCAGTGGACCGTTTACTGTACAACTTCGGGCATCAACGACCGCAGCAATGGGGAATGATTTTTATATCGACGATATTGTGCTTTACCCCTGCTCCATGGGGATACTCCCTTTACAACTTATGAATTTCACAGCACGGCAAGATATAAATGAGAATATAAATCTGGGTTGGGAATTAAAAAATCCCTTAAGTGCAGTTGTTGAAACGGAATATAGCAAGGATGGGAAAAATTTTTTTAAGCTTGGATTGGTCAGCGTTCTCCCAGCAGTTACAAATTATGGCTTTACTCACTTGAAACCAGGATCAGGCATTCATTATTATCGTCTGAAGATTAGCGATGCGCAGGGCAAACCAATCTATTCTGAGATAAAAAAAATTGATACCAGGAACATTCAAAGTAGAATAACAGTATACCCTAATCCTGTTACCGATAAATTGAATATTCAATGCAGTGAAATTGTTTATGCCTTTGAAATCATTGATGAATGGGGGAAGTTGATCTTGAAGATATCACACGGCAGTAGCAACGCGGTCCAAATTAACACAAGGAAATTCCCCGCGGGAATGTATTATATTAAAGTGATAGGAAAGGAAAAGGTATCACTGCATAAAATTTCCGGGAATAGTATTTCGTTCTAATTCGTATCGCAATGAATAGTGAAATAGTTGACTTGATTGGAACCTAGGTTGAGATACTGTTTCAATATCTTATTTATCTGGCAATACAACTAGAGTTTTTCCTTCAATGATACAATGAATGTCATTTTTTTCCAACAGTTTTAAAACCTTTGAAATACTAACATCGCGTCGGATCTCACCAAATATTTCACGGTCTGCTGCAGAGCCATTTTCATACTTAACATCTAGGTCATACCAACGGCCAATTTGCCGCATTACAGATTTTATATCTGCATTATTAAATTCAAATAATCCATTCTTCCAGGCTACTACTTCATTGGTATCAATACTTTTTTCTAATGAAAAATTTCCTTCATTATCAAATTGACCTTGTTGTGATGGTTGCAACACACTACTTACAGTATTTTTAGTAAGTTTTACATTCCCGCTTATTGAAGTGGTTTTTATTGAAGATTCATCTTTATAAGCATTTATATTAAAATGGGTGCCGAGAGCTTCAACCTCCATGTCGTAAACCTTTACCTTAAAGGGCATCTTTGCATTTTTTGCAACTTCAAAATAAACTTCACCGGTAATTGTTACATTTCTTTCTTTTCCACTAAATGCGGCAGGGTAGGTAATAGAAGATACTGCGTTTAATTTAACGCGGGAACCATCTGAGAGAAGCAGTTGGTACTGCCCGCCACGCGGGGTTGTCATTGTATTAATTAAAAGTGTTGAGTTGGCTTCTCCTGAAGTTTTATATCTAAGTAAACCGTTATCTTCTTTAGTGAGTTTTGCATTTCCTTGCTGTGTCAGGGATCCTTTACTAACGCTATCAAGTACAATTGCAGATCCATCCGAAAGGGTTAGTATACCTTTATTTCCTCCAGGTGCCACCTCGCTGGACAAGGGAATATTATTGTTGGCAGCAGGGTTTTTGAGAAGGGCTGGGTTTTGATAGAAATAAGCACCGATTGCACCGGCTATTAATAAGGCAAACACTACCCACCAGCCTTTTTTCAAATTTAAAAGTTTTCCAATTCCAAATCGAGACCCTGCTCTTGCTTTGTCGTACTCAATTACAGTATCTGTTCTAAAAATGGGTGTCAGAAGTGGAATCAATCTCTTTTCGTCAAATTCACTAACCGGTGTTTGTTTTGAAAGTTGATCCTGTAGGGCAGAAACTATTAATTCCTTATTTTGAGTTTTATTTATAAATGCTGTTAAATCTCTTTTTTCAGATTCTGAAATCCTCCCGGCAATTTGTTTTTGTAATAAAAATATAAGCGCACCTTTTTCCATAATCTGAATAATTATTATAATTTCTAAATTCTTGCGAATCGTTTAATGCTTTTGAACAAACCGCAATTGGTGAAATTGAGGAGCAAATTAAAGCCTAAGCCCTTTATCCTGGATATAATCACGCACAGATTCAAGAGCACTGTTTAAAAGATTTCTTACATTATTAGGTGAAAGTGATAATTCATCTGCTATCTCTGATATTTTCATGCCTTTTTCCCGGCTCATCCTGTAAACGATTTTTTGTTCAGGGGTAAGCTCTCTCACGCCTTCGTGCATAGCTGCAACAAGGTTATATAAACGAGCTGGTTCAATCACTTCGTCATTGCCGTAATAGGATTCATGAAGAACTTTATTGACTGGGTTTGTTTCCGATGAAAGTTGGGGCAAAAAAGAATATGAAACAATAGATGCCATCCGGAAAATCAATGACTTTGGGTCGTCATTTATGGTAATTTGCTCCCTGGTCATCCACAATCGGGCAAAGGTTTCCTGAATAATTTCTTCAGTTACCTCCTCGCTTTTGAAGAGTCCGGAAGCAAAAGCGGCTAGTTGTGGAGTGAATTTTCGAAACATTAATAAAAATGCCACTTTATCACCATCTATTACCCTCGATAAAAGCCGATGCTCGTCCTGTAAAGTATTGCTATCCATTTCAAAATTTAATGAAGATAAGAGAAGATCAGTATAATAATGGTTTAAGTGATTTAAGTTTGAAAATTAGCTTTCAATAGTTGCACGGCAGCTAGTTTAGATCTCTAAATCCCTCAAGAAATAAAAGGCCCAATCAAGCCCTTGGATTTGGACACCAATTTACGTCATCAGGCAAACTTAATGCCAGCTGCTGGTGAGAAGCAATGTCTTGAGAATCGAGTCCATCTTCGAACACAAACTGTATCGTTATCGGGCATGCAAAATTTCAAATTGATCATTAAGTAGTTGATTCATAGGAATATAATAAACTGGCATTTCATTGGTTCCAATGGAATATGAATGTTTTCAAATGGTCAGTTAATATAAAAATCAACTCATAAAAATTTCTGAAATTTATTAAAATGTTTAAAAATTATTTTAAGATCGCCTGCAGGAATTTGGTGCGTAACAAAATATTCTCTTTTATTAATATCAGTGGTATTGCCATTGGATTGACTGCATTTTGGCTGATAGCATTATATATTGCAGATGAGCTTAGTTTTGACCAATATCATAAAAACGGGGATCGTATTTTCCGTGTAGCTCAGCATGCACGGTGGGAGGGTGGTAATTTAAGCCAGGCTTCTACTTCAGCTCCTTTTGCCCCGGCTCTGAAGGCCGCCTTTCCCGAGATCCAGGAAGCGACGCGTATTTTACAAGAAGGAGGAGGCATTATCAGTTACCAGGCCAAAGTGATCACCGCTGATGACATTTTGTTTGCTGATGCTAATATATTCCAGGTTTTTAGTTACCCTTTCCTGGTTGGTGATTCAAAATCAGCGCTCGCTATACCACAGGCTATTGTGCTAACAGAAACTCTTGCACGGAAGTTATTTGGCGACCCCAAAAAAGCAATGCATCAAACCATTTATTTTGAAAATAAATACCCTAATACCATTACAGGAGTTATAAAAGATATACCAGAGAATTCACACTTACGATTTAGTGCGTTACGATCATTGCCTGGAGATTTTACAGGTGGCTGGCAAAATTTTAATGTGTATACTTATTTACTGCTTTCAAAAAACGGGGATTTCAAAAATCTGGAAGCCAAACTACCCGCTTTTGCTAATAAAACTATTAAGAAAATAATGGGTGTCACTGATTACCGGATGGAGCTACAGCCGCTTACCAGTATTCATCTTCACTCTAATTTACAAGTAGAAGTAAGTGCTAATAACAATATGAGCCGCATATACATTTTCATGGCAATCGCTGCGTTAATTATGATCATAGCAGTAATCAATTATATGAATCTGTCAACAGCGCGTTCATCTACCCGAATACGTGAGGTAGGAGTTCGGAAAGTAATAGGCTCGGATCGCCCTCAACTTATTGGGATGTTTATTACAGAAGCACTGGTTATGACTTTTATAGCAGCCTTTGGGGCCTTTTTTCTGGTGACACTTTTATTGCCCTATTTTAATATACTAGCCGAAAAAAATTTAACCATCTGGCATTTCGGCTTTTATTCCACTGTATTATTACTTTCTGCCTTTGTCCTATTTATTGGAATTGTAAGTGGAAGCTATCCTGCTTTTTTTCTTTCGCACTTTAAAACGATACCGGCGCTAAAAGGCCAGTTAGGCAATCTTTCTAATAATATATTGTTTAGAAAATCATTGGTCGTTTTTCAATTTGTTATTACAGTAGTGATGATTGCCGGCTCACTCGTGATGTACAGGCAACTGGAATATTCATATAAAAAAGATCTGGGATTTAATAAAGAAAAGGTGTTGACATTTCATATCCACGATCAAAATGTTCGGTCGCAGGTGGCTGCAATAAAATCCAAACTGATGCAGAGCCCCCTGATAGAAGGTGTTGCTGTTGCAGGAAATCCTATTGGAAACAACGATATCGGAACGCATGGTTTTGTATTCGAAAATAAAGATGGCTCCTTTTCTTCTAATACAAAAATGGTGCAGGAACTGATGACCGACGCTGATTACCTTTCTACACTTGATATTAAATTATTAAACGGAAGAAATTTTTCCTCCGCCATCGAATCTGACAAATATGGGGCTGCCCTGGTCAATGAAACTTTACTGAATGAACTCGGATGGGATGACCCGATAGGGAAAAAAATGAGGTTTACATATAATGATAAAGGCTCCATCGGAGAAAGAACCGTTATAGGGGTGGTGAGAGATTTCCATGTGTATTCTCTGCAGCATAAAGTGGAGCCCATGGTACTATTAATGCCGCCAGCGGCAAACATGGAAGATAATCTTTATGTAAAAATTAATACCGCCAAAACCAAAGAGGCGTTGGCTTTCCTGGAAAGGGTGTACAAACAATTTGATAAAAACAATCCCTTTGAATTTAATTTTCTTGATCAGAATTTTATAAGACAATATAAGGCTGAAGAAAAGCAGGGAACCTTATTAATGGTATTTACTACTCTAACTATATTTATTGCATGCCTTGGCTTATTTGGCCTTGTAACGTTTACCGGTGCTCAACGCACCAAGGAAATCGGTATCAGGAAAATATTAGGAGCGAGCGTGACTCATATTGTTGCGGTGCTTACAAAAGATTTAATCAAGCTTGTTGTGATTTCTTTTGTTATTGCATCACCGATCGCATGGTTTGTAATGAATAAGTGGCTGCAGGGTTTTGCATACCGTGTAACAATAGGATGGTGGATGTTTGCAGCAGCAGGAATGACTGCAATCTTAATTGCAATGATAACGGTAAGTTTCCAGGCTATCAAAGCGGCTGTTGCCAATCCCGTGAAGTCGCTGCGTTCCGAATAATTAACGATTCTTCACGCTGTTACCTTCATTATAAATAGGTTTTTTTGTCAAAGAAGGACAGGAGGTAGGCACCTGGTTTTTATAACCCCGTTTTAGAAACCAAAGTAAAAAATGTAAGGTTTCAACTTCAAATATATCTTCCCACTTATCAAATGTGTAGAAGGGGTTAATAACTATATGGTTTTAGTGAGTTTCATTTTCATTTCCATATTACATTTATAATAGCAAGAAGGAGTATGAACGTAATTGTTTTACTATGCATACTATAAATAGCAGTCTGATCTTTGTTACATTCCTCATCACAATTGTTTCATGCAAAAATTCTCCCGGGAATATTTCTGGAACCAAATCTGACACTTTGCGCCTACAAAACGATTCTTCCCAAAGCATACACTCCTATGGCACCATCGAGGGCCAGGAAGTGAAGGAGTATACTTTGACTAATGCCAGTGGTACGATTATTAAAATAATTAACTATGGTGGTTATGTTACCAGTATAATCGTACCCGATAAATCAGGAGTTAAAGAAGATATTGTATTGGGCTTTGATTCACTGCAGGGATATCTTCAAAAAAACAATCCCTTCATGGGTTGCCTTGTTGGTCGTTATGCCAATCGAATTGCCCAGGCAAAATTTGAATTGGAAGGGAAAACCTACCAATTAGCCACCAACAACAATGGTAATTCTTTGCATGGTGGTTTAAAAGGATTCGATAAAGCTATTTGGAGAGCCCAGTTACAGGGGGATAGCAGTTTAATATTAAATTATACAAGTAAAGACGGAGAAGAAGGATATCCTGGAACGGTACAGGTCCAGGTTGTATACACACTGACTATCGCTAATGAATTAAAAATTGAATATACAGCTGACACAGATAAACCAACTCCAATCAATTTAACCAACCACAGTTATTTCAATTTATCTGGCGGTAAAGATTCAACCATATTAGGTCATCAGTTAATGTTAAATGCAGACAAGTACACTGCTGTTGATACGAAACTGATTCCCACCGGGGAATTACCGGCTGTAAAAGGAACGGCCATGGATTTCACAAAACCTGTCACGATTGGAACTGATATTGCTAAGGTTGCCGGTGGTTATGACCACAATTGGGTATTGAATACAAAGAAGGATAGTGTTAGCTTAGCGGCAACAGTATTTCATGAGGGAAGTGGCCGTTTCATGGAAGTTTTTACAACTCAGCCCGGGGTTCAGTTATATACAGGCAATTTTTTAAATGGCTCTATTACCGGGAAGCAAGGAAAAAAATATATTCAGCATGCTGGATTGTGCCTGGAAACACAACACTTTCCCGATTCGCCCAATAATCCATCTTTTCCTAATACTATTTTGAGACCCGGTAAAAAGTATCACGAAATAACCATTTATAAATTTTCGGTCAGGTAAAACGCAATTCAATATCACAGCATCTTAAATAAGAATACTCAGGAAGGATACATAGAAATGCTTAATGTTTCTTATAAGAAGATTATAGAACATAACACACGTTCTGGAAATGATGTTATTGCATCATAATTCCATATGCTCGCGGAAGAGAATTGTGTAACCGAATATTTTATTAAACAACTGAATTTAATAAGTTTTATAAAATATTTCTGTGTAAGAATCGTTCAAGTATGTAATCCGTCCTATGTAATATGAAAAGGGTCAGTATAACCTTTTTGCCTCTCATGTCGGTCACCATCCCGCCACAGGTACTTCAAACACCTCCATATATCTTTATTCAATATGCCACCACAACAATCAGCAACTTTTTTGTAATCCTGTCACGGGCTATCTGGATTCATTTGAACCTTTCGATATCGAAATATTTCAAAGACATTACGATTATTTTAACTAAAGTCGATGGATACATTTCGTTTCCTCTTAGTCATATAGTACACTCATTTCAAAATGATATGTGGACAATAACAACTACAATAGCAAACAATAAAACGTGTTTTGTAACGCTTATAACACCCTTACACAAATTTGAGAAACCTTCAGCATCTGGATTTCCTGTTAATCATTGGTTTCAATATGACAAATACCTTATTTCAAAAATCACCAATAGCAACCCACCCAGAAAACCATAATCCAAAATTTACTTCCTATGTCAACAAGTACTATCACGAATTCTGTAAAAATGAAATCTAAACAATGGACTACCAAAAAAGCCAAGGAATGGTATAAAAACCAACCCTGGCTGGTTGGGTGTAATTTTGCTCCGAGTACTGCCATTAACCAGTTAGAAATGTGGCAAGCCGAAACTTTTGATATTCCAACCATTCGTCATGAGCTGGAACTTGCCCGCGGACTTGGTTTCAATGTAATCAGAGTTTACCTGCACAATCTTTTATGGGAAACGGATGCCAATGGATTTAAAGCCCGCATCAACACTTTTTTAGACATTACTACCGAGTATAATATTAAAACCATGCTGGTGTTGTTTGATGATTGCTGGAACCACGACTGTATTCCAGGAGAGCAACCTCAGCCAAAACCAGGGGTACACAATTCAGGTTGGGCTGCCAGCCCAGGCCGTCAAAGGATCCTCGATAAAATTGGTTGGGAGCACCTGGAGGCATATACTAAAGATATACTTACCACTTTCAAAGAAGATGACCGTGTTATTATTTGGGACCTGTACAATGAACCAGGCAATGAAGGGTTAGGTGAACAATCAATTCATTTGCTACAGGCTGTATTTGATTGGGCATGGGAAGTTCGACCAACTCAGCCATTAACAGCCGCCAGTTGGAATGGTGAACTGAAAACTCTTAATGATTTTAAACATAAACATTCAGATATCATAACTTTTCACAATTATAAGGATGCTGCCAACCTTGAAGCAGAAATCGAATCCCTCCAGGGTTTTAAAAGGCCGATCGTTTGTACAGAGTATATGGCACGCACATCTGAAAGTTTTTTCGAAACTCATCTGCCTATATTCAAAAAATATAATATTGGCGCTATAAACTGGGGATTGGTAGCAGGAAAAACAAATACCATTTTTCCATGGGGGTCACAGGAAGGTACTCCTGAACCTATAGTTTGGTTCCATGATATTTTCAGAAAAGATGGCACTCCATATGATCCAAAAGAAATTGAAGTGATTAAGTCGATCACCAATACCAATTAAAGATAAATTTTTATTTTGCCAGAGGCCTGCTGCGAGTACCAGCAGGCTTTTTATTAGGTATACCTATGAAAGCTGGGACTGGGATGTTTTATCTTAATATCGTTTACTCCAAATAACGACAACATTAGACACCATTCCAGAAAAAATGACTGAGATGCCTCAGACTAAGTATGAATTATAGTTCCATAAAGTACAGATATCTGAGATTTGAATTCATTAAAACTGCCGAATAATACTTAATCTTTGGGTGGATTAATTTTTTTTAACTCCAATTTTTTAGGAATGGGTGAGAAGGAAATAGAACGTTAAATTTAAGTCTGAATAGATCCGGGATGCTGAGAGTTTTTATTTTTACTTTTTATGGAGTATAATTCTACGACTTTACCATACGGACAGACAGGATATTTCTCAAAAATTGTTGTTGATTATATCAATGAAGCGCCGCCATTAAGACCCTTTTATCAATATCAGGTATCCCTTGAAGGTATTACAGCGGCCATTGAGGCCAGGCATAAATTTCCAGGAAACAGGGCCTTATTAGTGGAAGAATTAAAACGCCAATATACCCAGCTTCCCGCTTCTGAACCGGTTCGGGAGAATATAGAAAAAATGTTACAGGATCACACTTTTACGATCTGTACAGCCCATCAGCCTTGCATATTTACAGGTAGCCTGTTTTTCATATATAAGATCCTTCATGTTATAAAGCTTGCCCAACAATTAAAGGTGTCAATGCCTGAGTATCATTTTGTACCGGTTTATTATATGGGCAGTGAAGATGCAGATCTCGAGGAGCTGGGAATGGCCTGGCTGAATGGTGAAAGGCTTGCCTGGGATACAAAACAGAAAGGCTCTGTTGGGAGGATGAACACCAAAGGCCTCGACAAACTCCTTTATAGAATTGAAGGGGAGCTTTCTGTTCTACCATTTGGAGAGGAACTGGTTTCACTTTTAAAAGATTGTTATCTAAATAGCCCGGATATAACGACAGCCACTTTTAAACTAGTGCATTCCCTTTTTGCAGAATACGGCCTGGTTGTATTGATGCCTGATAATGCCCAGCTTAAGAAGGTTATGCTACCGGTTTTTGAAGAGGATCTATTTCTACAAAAATCTTCTTCCATTGTCGAACAAAGCATCGAAGCAATTTCAAAAGAATATAAAGTGCAGGCAAATCCCCGGGAGATCAATCTTTTTTATTTAAAAGATGATATTCGTGAACGTTTTGAAAGGCAGGGGGATCAATGGAAAGTAGTAAATACCACTATCAGCTTTTCTGAAAATGAACTAAGAGAAGAATTGTATAACCATCCTGAGCGGTTTAGCCCTAATGTAATTCTAAGGGGTTTATTCCAGGAAACAATTCTCCCTAATATCGCTTTCATTGGTGGGGGAGGAGAACTCGCCTACTGGCTTGAATTTGGGAAGCTATTCGAATATTATAAAATTCCTCATCCTGTACTGATCCTCCGGAATTCTTTTTTGATTATTGAAAAAAAATGGAAGGAAAAAATAGAAAAAATAGGATTTACAGAAAAAGATATTTTCAAAAAACAAGAAATTTTACTTAACGAACTGGTAAAGCGCGAATCCCAACAACAAGTTACCCTGCTGGAGGAAGTGAACCATGCGGATGAATATTACGGTCATCTGAAAACTATTGCAGGAAGTATTGATGAAACTTTAATTACCCATATTTCCGCCTTACAAACAAAAGCTGTAAAATCATTACTGGGTCTTGAGAAGAAACTACTGAAGGCAGAGAAAAAGAAATTTGATGATCAGAATCGGCACATTATAAATATTAAGTCAGCGTTATTTCCTCAAAACAGCCTACAGGAACGCGTGGATAATTTTATGCCGTATTACGCGAAATGGGGTAGAAGCTTTATCAGTGAAATTTTAAAATCGTCATTAACCTTAGAGCAGCAATTTGTTTTATTGACTGAAAGATGAAGGTTATAATCGTGCAAGTACTTTGAAAAAGAAACTTCCACCTTTATCATCATCTGCAACCATATGCAATTTCAATCGCCCTCTTTTGTCTGTTTGAATACAAACTGATTCAATTTTGTGTCCTCTAAAATTTTCATGAATTTCTGATAACATGATCTGTTCATTTATTCTGACGCGCTTTCTGTAGAGTTTGCGGTAAGCATTTTCAATGACCCCGAAATAACTTTCACCAATACGACCGTCATCAAATGAGTTATCTGTATTTTCTGAGGAGGCTGTATATATAAGTGAGTCATTTTTTTCAGAATAAGTAAGTCCGGATAATTGTACGGATTCATTTTCCAATTCTATTGGAATAATACGGATTTCCGCATCTTCAGGATGAGTCCAGAATCCTGGTTGGGTAATGATAATCTGATTGAGAGGATTGTTTTTATTTCCTCGATTACCAAGGATGAGCAGATCTTCAACTACAGCCGCAGATTCTATATTCAGATCCTGAATCCCTGATTCTTTAAGCCGGTTATAAAATATTTCAATGTTATGCTCAGAGAAATTATTGCTATCTAGATTCACTAACAAGGCTTTGTTACGATGTTGTTCTCTGGACCCCGAACCCAATACCAGCAGATATGGGATCTCGTTGATATATATGACCGTTGTTGCTTCCAGATCAGACTTTTCCTTTTTTGGAATCCTCTCTTCAACCGTATCGAAAATTTTAATACGCTGAAGCTCTCTCCATTTTTTATCCATTACAAGAATATCACCGGCATCATCACCAGCCAGGTAAACCTGGCCATTATAATATTCGATTCCCGAACCAGAAGGAAAATCAGTGTTGTTTTTGTAATCAAGAAGTTTAATTTTCATATGGGGTGTATCTAGCTTTTTTAAACTAATCGTTTGAGTCCAGGTCGAAAAAGTTTTTCCAGCCTTCTTGTTTTAATTTCTCCACTTTTAGCATGACCTCAGTTTCGAGGGTTTTTTTATAAATAACAATTTTTTCTTCAATTTTTTTTTCAAAAACGGCGAGGATCGTTGCCGCCAGGATTCCAGCATTTTTAGCTCCATTCAATGCCACCGTAGCTACCGGAATCCCATTTGGCATCTGCAGGATGGATAAAATAGAATCCCATCCATCAAGAGAATTGGAAGATTTAATGGGAACCCCGATGACAGGAAGGGAAGTAATGGAAGCGATCATTCCGGGCAAATGAGCAGCCCCTCCAGCTCCTGCGATAATCACCTTTAAACCCCGGTCACGTGCAGAATTTGCATATTCTATCATACGTAAAGGGGTTCTATGAGCAGAAACAACAGTCAATTCAAAGGGAATTTCTAATTCGTTTAAGATATCCCCCGCGGCCTTCATCACGGCAAGATCACTGTCGCTACCCATAATAATACCTACTTCCGGAGTCATTTAAGTTGGTTGAACGGCAAAGAAAAGATAAAAAATGAAACTAAACTATTAGAAGGTCACTGTTTTAGAATAGTAAAGGCATCAAATAGGATTACAATCCGGGCATATTAAAGGCAAAATAAGATACCCGTTTTTAAATAGCAGAAAAATATTATTGGTAATGGATCTTCAATTCCTAACTAAGATAATTTAAATGAGGAAAGAATTTTTAAAGCTGGTTGATTTAAGTGGCCTCTCATACTTATATTCGATAAAGACGTCCAGATTCTTGTAAAGAATAAACAATTATTTTTTATAATGTTAATCGAAACAAACTATGGCATCAATGAATAAAATCGACTTGGTTACCGGGGTAGCCGGGGAAAAAATATGGTACTAAGACTGCCGAAAGAGGGTAAGATGTTATAATAACTACCAATCACTCAAGGAAGCTGCGGAATATTGGGGAGGGTTGGGCAGGCAGATGATATAGGAGCTGCCTCCGGGTATTACAAAATCTGGTCGATACAAATATGTAGGAATATTAAAATTGAGGCAAATGTTCTTTAATAGAGGAATTTTATTCGCTTGTACTTTAATATTGTTGACAATAAGTTGCACGCAACCGTTGACGGTTAAAAAAATAGTAGAATTAAAACAATATGCATCAGGTTCCGGGCTCGCGTACTTAAAACAAAGGATCTATTTAATAGGAGACGATATGAGTTATCTTTTAATAGCAGATACGTCTTTTACTCCCATTGATAGTATCCAGCTATTATCATCAAAGTCAGTCAGAATAGCAAAGAGTATAAAACAGGATATAGAAGCAATTTCCCTTGTACGATTGAAAAAATCCACTCTTCTCTTATTGCCGGGGTCAGGTTCCGTACACCCATTCAGGTATTTTTGTTGGCTTGTAAACCCATTAAATAAACAGAAACAACTTCTGGACCTGGGTGTTTTTTACAAGCGAATTCAAGCGGCAGGCATCCGGGAATTAAATATTGAAGGCATAACAAGTATATCAGGAGGTGGTATGATATTGGCCAACAGGGGCAATAAATCTTATACAAAAAATCATTTAATATTTACAAATCAGGATTTCTGGAACAACCAGCACATAGCAGACCTGAAAATAATTAAATTAGGTGCAAATACAGATACGGCATTTTTTAATGGAGTGAGTGGATTAGAGTATTCTTCAAAATCAGATTGTTTGCTGCTCACCGTCAGCACTGAAAATACGTATGATTCAAAAACTGATGGAGGAATAGGCAAGAGTTACCTATGGATCATTAATAATATTTCTACGAAGAAACGATTAACAGCAATCAATCCAAACCGAGTGATTGATTTGAATTCTCTTGATGACCGGTTCAGAACCCATAAAATAGAATCAGTCTGTATTGTGTCAGAAAATAAATCTGAATACGATCTCGTTCTTGTTGCAGATGATGATAAAGGAAATAGTTTATTATTCTACGTCATTTTAAAAAAGAAAGGTTGAATAAATTTACTGGAGTATAAATATAATGTACGCATGCTTCAAACCTGGAAGCAAACCTTTTCATAAGGACCATCCATTCTTCAAGACCGTACATTCATCAATTTCTTTTTTGTACTAAAGTGTATTTTTTTTTATTTCTTGTGATTCATAAACACAGGTTGGCTCAGGAAAGTTAGTGTAACAAAAATTCGTCTGAGTCCATCTTCCGGGGCATTCATTAATTCCTGATTTTCATTTGATCTCCATTCATGATCTTTAAAACTTCCTATATAACCAGCTTGCAATCCAATGGAATGTGTTGGTTTTTTAGCAGATTTTATTGAGAACCCCGCACCGAAACGGTAGGTTAAGAAAGAATTCGTAAAATCCACGGGGCGTAAACTATTCTGTACCGTGGGTGACTGTAATACACTATTAAAATCGACTGCAGAATTATCTTTAAAAAATCTTGCCTGGTATGTTTCATATCCTAAACCTGCCAAAGGATAGAGCATCATTCTTTGGTTGTTTAAAACATTATAACCGATGTCGGCGCTGAAACTTAAAAACCTAAGGGTGCTGCTTCTTTTCTCCCTGTCACCACTCATGCTACTACCCGCAGTAAATGTTAATCCTGATATTAACCGGTTACGCTCTTTAAGCCATCCCAATTGAAGGGTACCGGCATGTTCTCTTAATTCTTTGTATTGTGGGAAAGCCGCAATGCGACTATTGAGACCATCAAATTTCTGGAAGCTTACTCCTATCCCGTGTATCATCTGGGGAATAAAGTTCGAGGTTTTATTTTCCTGACCAACCGAGGCCAAAGAAATAGTAAGTAAGCAAATGACAATGGTGATTTTCATGAAGTGTAAGTTTAAATAATAAACATTCATAACCCAAGAATGTTCTTAGTTTTCAAAAATTGATAGATTTATTACAGATGGATGTAGTGTACTTTGCAATATTCGTTCCTGCTAGGCTAATTGAAGAGTTTGGTTCCAAAAGAATATTTAATTCTTTAACTCAATCTACATTACTGTTAGGTCTGGGTACTAACGTAAAGGAAAGTATGATAGATTGTTAAAGTTTGTTAAAGTATATTCAATGGTTAAATACGGTAAGGCAACAGCGGTTGTTCCTTGAAGTAATGTATGTGATATGATAGTTTTATACCTGAAGTTTGAATTGTACGAACCTTTGTTAGGGCGATCCTTTTTTGTCTGAATAAATAAATCTCCTAGTCTCGCAAAAATGCGAAGAAAATCTGGCATCATTTTTCGGGAGAAAAGGTGAACTGAATTGGCAACTGCTAGTTCATTAAAAATGTTCTCACCTTAATTTATTTTAAAAATTTATTGTTATGAAAAAATTATTGCTATTGTTAGTGATTACCGCTATGGTATCAACAGCTACAGTTGCACAGGAGCAAAAGGATGTAAATCAGGAGCGCACTGAATGGGAGAAAAAGTTAAAGGATGAATTAAAACTTACGGCAGACCAAACCACTAAGTATGATGCGGTAAATAAGGAGTTCAATGACAAGAAAGAAGCCTTGATGAACGACGCAAGCATTACTAAAGATGCTCAAAAAGAAAAGAAGATGGCATTGAAGAAGGAAAAAGAAGCGAAATTAATGGAATTCCTGACATCTGAACAACAAGCCAAGTATAAGGAAATAATGGAAAAGAAAAAGAAAGAAATGGATGCTAAATCCGTTTCTTAAGCTAAAATAAATCTGAAGAAATAATGTGTAAGGGGTTGACCAGTAGGTCACCCTTTAATTTTTAAAAGATAGAGTGAAAATAGTTAGGTAAATGGGCAATTCTCCACCCTAAATACTAATGGTAGATTTATTGGTGGTGTTATATTCCCAACTGCTTGTATTTATACTCTAACATACTCAATGTAATTATTGGCATAGATTTTTTCTATATAATTCAAAATAGAATTTATGAAAAATAAAGAAACCATTGAAATTTTGAACGACCTGATCCAGATCCAAAATGATCGAATCAAAGGTTATAGTCGTGCAATAGACGAATTAAAAGAGGGCGATGAAGATTTAAAGACTCTGTTTGCAGGGATGATTGATGAAAGCAGAAACATCCGTATGGTGTTGGGGCAGGAAGTACAGGCACTTGGTGGAAATATGGATGAAGGCACAACAAATAGCGGTAAGATTTACCGTTCCTGGATGGATGTAAAAGCACTTTTCACCGGTCATTCCCGCCACACAGTATTAGAAAATTGTGAATTTGGTGAAGATGCAGCCCAGAAGGCATACAAAATGGCATTATCAGAAGATGATCTACCTTCATTTTTACGAGAAACCCTCATGGATCAAAAGCAAACACTAAAAGCATCTCATGATGAAATTAAAGCACTAAGAGACGTTGAGGCGGAAGCTTAATTTACCAGGTAATTTTAAAGAATAAAGACGCAGGGAACAGTTCTCTGCTTCTTTTTTTATCATATCCTGTAACAAATGGCATTGATATTCATTCCTGCACCTACAGATGCAAAAAGCACTACATCGCCTTCCTGCAGGTCTTGGTTTTCAACCTTGCCTTTTAAAACAAGGTCGTACAGAGTGGGTATGGTTGCTACAGAACTGTTCCCAAGAAATTGAATGCACATGGGCATTATGTGTTCCGGGGGTTCCATAATTCCAAATAATTTGTACATGGCCTCTACAATCGCTTCATCCATTTTTTCATTTGCCTGATGTATGATTATTTTTTTTAATTCAGAAATGTGAACCCCACTTTTTTCCAGGCATGCTTTCATTGCTTCAGGTACATGTTTCAACGCATATTCATAAACTTTCCTTCCCTTCATTTTCATATAATGAACGCGTGGATCGGCATCCGGACCATACGGTTTACCTATGCTTAAAAAATAGGTTTCATCAGTACTGTGACTTAATATGCTGCTTGACAGTATACCGCTGTCTATTGATTCTTTGTATTCCATCACTACTGCACCCGCTCCATCGCTGAATATCATGCTATCCCTATCGCGTACATCAAATATTCTCGATAGTGTTTCTGCGCCGACTACCAGGGCAGATGTAGCCATTCCAGCTTTAAAAAACGCATCCGCCTGGATTACCCCTAATACCCAGCCAGGACAACCAAATAAGGTGTCGAAAGCAAAGCAGCCAGGATTTTTTATACCTAATAATTGCTTGATTCGGTTTGCCAAAGAAGGCACCGTATCAATTTGCATACATTGATCCTTTACATCACCAAAATTGTGGGCGCATATGATCATGTCTAGTGTTTCCGGATCAATATTGCTATCCCTAATGGCAAGCCTGCCAGCGATCGCTCCAATATCTGAAGTCCGGAGATTCTCAGAAACATACCGTCTTTCTGCAATTCCCGTTATTTTTTCGAATTTCTCAATGATCCTTGGTGTTTGAGGTATTAGACTATTATCCTCGGCATAAAATTCCTGGTTTATAAAATCACTATTCTTTTTTATTTCTGTTGGTATATAACTACCCGTTCCCGTAATCACTGACCGAAGCATACATATATTTTAACCTTAAATATAATTATTATAAGAATTGGATTCAGCCAGTAATTAAAAAAATACTTTGCTGTTTTACTGTTAATCTATATATATATTCTTAATTGTGGTTCTTTCATTACGATGTACTTACGGTGTAAACTTTAATAGACCATAAAAGATTTAGTGATATTTTTCTTATTGACCCTAAGCATTATTTATAAAAGAAGATTATAAAACCTGGTTTTGTATCAAGGAAGCCAGCTTATTTAGTTTGATAATCTTTAACTAAAAGATCCACTTAAGATTTCCTGCAGATTTTATAAAAAGTTTACATGTTGTAATCTCAATTCAATAACGTAGGATTCTGCATCCAGAAATTTTATCATTGTAGACGTTGGGAATAGAGTTATGGATATGCGCTTTAACCTTTAAAACCTTTATGGATTAAACATCATGCAACACCACCTCCATGTTGACAGGTATAATTTTAAATACCTCTTCATTTTGGGTGATACCATTATGAATAAATTGAAAATCAGGTGAGAGGGAAAAATACTAGAACCCTATCGTATATTTTCAGAAAAAAAACTAAGGTGAAATATTGAATGTAGCACAATACTTGTTTAGCCAAAGAGTTCGTACTATGAAATCTATAATTGTGAAAGCTACATTCCCCTACATAGCACTGCTGTGTATAATCAGTATTATTCAGGCTGTCCCAGCCATCTCACAAATGCCTCCAAAGCAATGGGCTAAAAAATTCGGCGGCTCTGCTGTAGATATACCTTATTCGCTTAAATATACAGCTGATGGCGGAACTGTTGCAGCCGGTTATACAGATTCAAAAAATGGTGATGTCAATCCCCAGGCAAATCGTGAATATTGGGATCTATGGATTCTTAAATTGGATCGTTGTGGTACTATTCAATGGGAAAAATCATTTGGTGGTACTGGTTATGAGAGTGCGAGGGATATAGCTCAAACATCCGATGGAGGTTTTATTGTGCTGGGAGAAACCAATTCAACCGACGGTGGTGTTGTTGCAGGTTTTGGCGGCACCAAAGATATCTGGTTATTAAAACTTGATGGAAATGGAAATCTTCAATGGCAAAAAAGATATGGTGGAAGTGGTTTAGACATTGGTAACCGTATCCATATTCTTGATGATGGAAATTATTTGATCGTTGCCTCTACTTCTTCCAATGACGGGGACATGCGCGGCAACCATGGCTCCGGAGGGTATACCGATGGAGCACTATTTAAAATCAATTCTGCCGGCACTTTATTATGGAGTAAATGTTACGGTGGCAGTAAAAACGATGAACTACTGGATATTGAATTGATAAATAATAAAATATTTGTTGCCGGTTATGCGAATTCAACAGATGGGGATATACCTCCGAATCAGAAAAATTATGATGTATGGCTGTTGGCATTAGATAATAATGGAAATAAAATTTTCAGTAAAATATATGGTGGTTCGCAGAATGATGTAGCCTACTCTATGGCACCCGGTTCAGACGGTTCGATTACATTAGCCGGTTACACAACATCGAATGATGGTGATGTTAGCGGTGCAAAAGGAAGCCAGGATTTTTGGGTTCTAAATGTGAGTACTAACGGATTAATAAAGTGGCAAAAAGTATTGGGCGGAACCGATGCAGATTATGCCAATATCGTAATTACCGATCGGGATGGTGGTTACCTGGTTGGCGGGATTTCTTATTCTGCTAATGGCGACATAACCGCGCCAAAAGGAAAAGGAGATTACTGGATCGTTAAATTGAATGCTGCAGGGGGGGTAAGCTGGAAACAAAATTTTGGAGGAAAAGAAAACGATCATTTGCGTTTTATCACCTATCAGCCCACTTTGAACGAATATTATTTAGCCGGAGATTCTGATTCGCGTAATGGTGATTTTATTAATTGGCGCGGCGAATCCGATTTCGGTATTATTAAATTTAAGCAACCTGAAATCATTAGTGTTGATTCACTGGTATGCAGCATCAATGGATTTGCAGCAACACCAGACACTCTATTCGATGAATGTGGATATGATTCTGCACTAGTCACGTATAAAGCGATGTTGCTCAAAAGTCCTTTTGACCAGTTAAAGAAAACCGATACCATTTTTGAAGGCGAAAGCATCACACTGGCGGTGGCAATCAATAAAAAGATTATATCCTGGGATGCGCATCCTTCACTCAGCTGTACAAACTGCAATAATCCAGTAGCGACGCCGGTTTCTACAACCAGTTATTCAGCTACCAGTTCCCTGGATCATTGCAGTGTTTCCGACCGATTTACAGTAGTTGTATTAAAAAATGCTGTAGTACATATACCGAATGCCTTTACTCCTGATGGTGATGGAATTAATGATTTGTTTGGAGCTATCGGAAAAGTGCGTGATGGGTACCAGATGCAAATATTTAATAGATATGGAGAGATGATATTCAAAAGTTCATCCATCAATAATAAATGGAATGGTTACTATAAAGGGCAGCCGCAGTCGTCCAGTGTATTTATCTATGTTATAACATATAAAGATTTACAAAACCAGCCGCAGCAAAAAAAAGGAACATTTGTGCTAATAAGATAACTAGTCTGCATTAAAAATGAAATATGGACAGAAGAGCCTTTTTAACCAGGGGAACATCGCCGTTCTTTACGAAAAAATCAAATGAAGCGATTTCGCGGAGCCTAGCGAGTGGTTTGAATCCTTACATGGGGAACTTGACAAGTAATGAAGTAGCACATCTTCTGAAACGAACAATGTTCGGTGCAAAGAAAACGGATGTCGATTATTTTGTTAATCGCTCATTAGGTAATGCAGTTGATGAATTGCTGAATATTATTCCAGTAGTTACTCCCCCTGTTCGTGAGTATGGTTTAATACAGGATGAATTTGGGGTATTATTTGATGATCTGGGTGTGCCCCAGGGCCAAACCTGGATCAATGATCTGAACACAACAAGCGACCCGACGGTAAGGCCAGGTATAAACCGGCTAAGAGGAGAAAGCTTACGAAAATGGTGGACAGGTTTAATAGTCAATCAAACCAGGAGCATTGGTGAAAAGATGATTTTATTCTGGCACAACCATTTTTCTGTACAAAAGGAAGAAGTAGAAAATGCCACCCATTTATTCAGGCATCATGACCTCTTGCGGCGTAATGCATTGGGCAATATTCGGGAATTGACAAAACAAGTGAGTATTGATCCTGCCATGCTCATTCACCTTAATGGTAACCTGAATTCAAAACTGGCACCCGATGAAAACTATGCACGCGAACTTCAGGAATTAATGACTGTTGGAAAAGGCATTGATTCTCTATACATTGAAAGCGATGTCCTGGAAGCAGCCAGGGTGTTAACCGGGTGGAGGATCGACAGTGCCACCATGACATCTTATTTCGATGCAAATCATCATGATACCGGCACTAAAACTTTTTCTAGTTTTTATAATAACACCACTATTGCGGGAAACACCAGTGGCTTGCAGGAGATAGATCAATTCATTAATATGATATTTTCTACCTCGGAGTGTGCGAAATTTATTTGTCGAAAACTCTACAAATGGTTTGTGTATTATGAGATAGATGATACCACTGAAATAAATGTAATAACACCGCTTTCTGAAATATTAATCACCAATAATTATGAAATCAAACCGGTGTTGAAAGCCCTTTTGATGAGTGAACATTTTTTTGACCCGCTTAATCAGGCATGCTACATTAAAAGTCCATATGATCTCATCGTGGGCACCCTGCGCGAATTTGAAGTAAGTTTCCCCACATATACCGATTATTCTAATGGGTATCCATTATTTTATTCTGTGTATAAACAAGCTGCAGAGATGCAACAGGATTTGTTTCAGCCTCCCGATGTTTCTGGATGGCCCTCTTATCACCAGGATCCCATGCATTACGAATTGTGGATCAATAGTAACTCCTTACCCAAACGGGCAGAATTTACAGATGATTTGATAAATGATGCTGTTCTTGATCTGCAAAGTTTTGTACGTTATTCCTTAAATCCCGGGGATCCTAATCGAATGGTAGACGATATTACACGGTTGCTGTTTCGTTATCCTTTATCTGCATCCTCTAAATATTATATAAAAAACACTTTTTTATTAAATAATTCGGGTGACGATACAGTATGGACGAATGCCTGGAACAGTAATAACACTACGGTCATCAAAACTTCTCTCGACAATATGTTTATATTTTTAATGAATCTTCCCGAATACCATTTGTGTTGAAAGTGAATTAATCCCTATGCAAAACGACTACTATGAACAGACGTAAATTTCTTGTAAATACAATGCCGGCTGCTGTCACGCTTCCCGGGTTATTAAACGGCTTTTCTTTTACGACCTTTGGTTCATCCCCGGATGATTCCCTCACGTCCCTGTTGGAAACTGCGGCTTCTAATGATCATATCCTGGTTTTAGTGCAGTTAGTAGGAGGGAATGATGGTATTAATATGGTTGTTCCACTGGATATGTATGCGAATTACTATAATGCACGTACAAATGTTGCTATACCACAAAGCAAAGTATTAAGGCTCGATGGTACAGATAAATCAGGCTTCCATCCCGCAATGACCGATTTGCAGAATATGTATAATAATGGCAAAGTTTCAATTGTACAATCGGTAGGATATGAAAATCAAAATTTTTCCCATTTCCGTTCTACAGATATCTGGATGAGTGGGAATAATTCGACAGATAAATTTTCAAGGGTAACAAAAACAGGCTGGCTTGGACGATTCATTGAAACGGAATATCCAGGTTACCCCGATGCATACCCCAGTAATGATATGCCGGATCCTTTGGCTATACAAATAAGTAATATCCCAACTGTAACTGTACAAGGTCCTATTCTCTCGATGGGTCTGTCGATTACTGACCCTGAAAAATTATACAAATTTGTAAATCCATTTTCCGATTATACTTTAACTTCTGCTTCAGCAAATAAGGAGCTTCGTTATATCAGGATCCTTTCAGAAAAAACTAAAACGTATTCAGACATTATTCGCTCAGCTTACCGTACTTCGAATAATGCCGCCAGCTATCCGCAGAATAATCTTGCAGAACAGTTACAAATCGTAGCCCGCCTTATTAAGGGAGGATTGAAAACCCGGGTGTATACAGTAACAATGGGTGGCTTTGATACTCATAAGAAACAAGTGAATGCAAGTGATACTACAACAGGTATCCACGCAAAACTGATGAAAGATTTGTCTTCTTCTATTGCTGCATTTCAAAAAGATCTTGAATTGTTGCAATTAGATGACCGCGTTATTGGAATGACGTTTTCAGAGTTTGGCCGCCGGATAAAATCTAATGCAAGTATGGGCACTGATCATGGAGCCGCAGCACCCATCCTACTATTTGGAAAACATATAAAAAAAGGCATACTGGGAAAGAGTCCTGATATCCCCGCCGATATTAAAACAGCAAGTAATTTGCCTTTTCAGTATGATTTCAGAAGTATATACGCCTCTGTTTTAGAAAGTTGGTTCTGTGTAAAACAGCCACTGGTGGATTCCATTTTATTAAAAAATTATCAATCATTACCGCTCATTAAGGGTGGCCCTTGTGGATTGACTGATGATATTGATGACACCAATTCGCAGTCCGATAATATGGTATTGAAAATGTGGCCGAATCCTTACAGTTTAAATGGCACCATTCAATTTTCTACAACCGGTGGATTTACTTTGATACAACAGATAAATGCATTGGGCCAGGTAATAAAAGTGCATGCGAGTCAGAATTATGCAGCGGGTACTTATAATATTGACATTTATAATGATAACCTCATGCCGGGCACTTATTTTCTGCGATTACAAAATAAATCATTTCAAAAAGTAATAAGTATCATTAAAATGAAATGACACCTTCCTCACTAGAAGGTTCAATCAAAAGCCCCCTTCCGAAATGAAGAGGGCTTTTTACATTGAGTATTTTTTTTCAATCCGACTTAACCGTCGGATAAATCAAGTTTATGATAATGAGTGGTCTTTTATGATACGAACCTTATTTAAATTCAATCTGCCCTCTGATCTCTCCTCCAGGAAATTTTGGTGTATGAATATTTACGTAATAAAATCCGTGCAATAAGCTGTCTTCTTTAATAGCAACTCCATCAACCATTACTGAGTTAGAGAATGTGCCAGATGTAGTTTTTGGAATCAAAGAAGTAAAGTCGTGTTTTACCGGAGCATTCACACCTTTTAAAGCAGTACCATGAATATGAGAACCAACAGGTGCAGCTGTAAGGTCTGCCCATCTTACAGTATACTTAAGCATTTTAGTAGTCTTATCATAAGAAACATCTAGAGTGCCTTTAGCATGAGTTTCTCTTTGAGGCACTTCCTGCAAGCCATTAACAGGCAAGTTGTTGCTGGTGTAAACATTTTTTTCTTTGTCTTTCTCTTTGTGAATTAAATCCTTCCACTTTTCACATCCGGACAATACAGAACTGAGTACAAGTAATACCGCTAGACTTTTTAAAGCTTTCATGTTTTACACATTTTTAAGTTAAGAAATTCAGTTGTTCAAACTAAGACTTACTTGTGGATTGCAGAGCAATTATAAGCGAGAAGATTTCAATGAAATTGGATGTTACAGGGCGATCGAATACGGATAGCACAGTTTGGACTTGTAAAGTACCAAATTTATTGGTTCCCCGCTAATTTTCTAGTTCTGCAATAAGTCTACTTGGTTGTATACGATGAGAAAGCAATAGCAGTTTCCTTGAATAAAAATAAATTAATTAAATGTAAATCGTGCTGCCACACCACCATAAGGACGAAAATCTCTTGGAGAATTTCCAAGAAAAATGGCTGGCATGAAATCCGCACTCACATTCAATGGAATGCTTTTGAATTTATAGTCCACTCCACCTACACCATTTACCGCAAAACCTGCTTTCGAATAATCAGTCATGCTATTGTTATAACCTTTATATGTAAAAAATTCAACCAGCACACCCCCGCCTACATACCATTTAAAACCTGGGATATCTCCAATGGGAAAATGATGTTGATACATGCCACCCGTTATAATATTTATACCATTACCAAAAGATCCTGCATCGTTAAAACCAGCATAACCCTCTAATGCACCAGATTCAAAAATAAAATGCTTAATGCTTCCAGCTATTGGTATGCCAACTCGTCCACCTATGGCTGATTTGTATTCACTCTGAGCCTGGCTTTGAAAGGTAATTAATAACACAAAAGCAATACTGAGGTAAGGTAACTTTTTCATGATTTTTGATTTTATTAGAAAGGAGCAAATTTAGGAATGGAAGCCCGAAATATCTTATAAATAATTGTGCCAGCATTCTTTATACATTTGAAAAATCTAATCTTTTCAATAATTACTGGGTTTTAGATTCTTAATGCCCACAAAAATTTGCAACAGAATTCCGCATGGGAGCCCCTGACTTACAATACTTATCTTTGACACCTTCGATTCCAATCCCTTAAAATGAATTACTTCAAATATTAAGTTTATATGAATAAGAAGGAAATTTATATAGTCTCGGCTGTTCGTACTCCCATTGGAAGTTTTGGAGGTTCTCTAAAAGAGTTCTCTGCCACGCAATTAGGTGCCAAAGCAATTCAGGGAGCTTTAGAAAAAGCGGGAATAACGGGTGATATGGTGGATGATGTATTAATGGGATGTGTATTGCAGGCAAACCTGGGTCAGGCACCCGCCCGGCAGGCTTCTAAGCTCGCCGGAGTGCCTGATCAAGTAAATTGTACTACAATTAATAAAGTATGTGCAAGTGGCATGAAGTCACTTGCAGCCGCATCACAAAGTATTGCATTAGGTGACGCCGGTATTGTTATCGCCGGAGGAATGGAGAGTATGAGTAATGTTCCGTTCTACGTCCCAAGCCTCCGATGGGGAAATAAATACGGCAGCACAACACTTATTGATGGTCTTGCACATGATGGCTTAACTGATGTCTATAAAAATTATGCAATGGGGAATGCTGCTGAACTCTGTGCGTCCGAGTGTGGAATTAGCCGAGAATCCCAGGATGCTTATGCAATTGAAAGCTATAATCGAAGCCAGTCTGCGGTACAAAGTGGAAAATTCAATAATGAAGTGATACCGGTCATGATTCCTCAACGTAAGGGCAATCCTGTTGTATTCGATAAAGATGAAGAACCCTTTAATGTAAATTTTGATAAAATCCCGGAATTGAAACCCGCATTTCAAAAAGATGGAACAGTAACTGCTGCTAATGCAAGTACTCTGAATGACGGAGCTGCCGCCCTAGTATTAATGAGCAAAGAAAAAGCCGATATGCTTGGGTTAAAACCAATCGCTAAAATAATCGGCTATGCTGATGCAGAACAGGCGCCAGAATGGTTTACTACTTCACCTTCGCTTGCAGTGCCAAAAGCAGTTGAAAAAGCAGGATTAAAAATGACAGACATTGATTTTTGGGAACTGAATGAAGCATTTGCAGTGGTAGGAATTGAAAATACCAAAAGGATGAATTTAGATCCTGCAAAAGTGAATGTCCACGGGGGAGCTGTCTCACTGGGCCATCCTTTGGGTTGTAGTGGTGCCAGGATAATTGTTACTCTTATAAATGTGCTCAAACAAAATAATGCGAAATATGGCGCTGCAGGTATTTGCAATGGAGGTGGTGGAGCAAGCGCCATGGTAATTGAACTTGCACCCTAACGACATGTAAAGCAAATATATTACCGGTGATAATTTAGGTCTGAAACATTTGTAGACTAACTACCTGGTTGGGAATCCCTCTTAAAATCTCTACACTTATGGCTGATTATGATTGGTCGAAGTTCCTGCTAAGGATTCCCATTCAAGCTACTGTGCCAACTATTTACCATGCCTGTGCAACCCAGGAAGGAATTGAATCGTGGTTTCTCCGCAGTGCCCAATTTTTTACTTATGACAATTCTTTGAGGAAACGAAAGGAATACATTCAAAAAGGGGATCATTATACCTGGATGTGGCATGGTTATAATGATGACACTGTAGAGCATAATGATATCCTGGATGCTAACGATGTGGATACGCTGAGTTTTGTATTTGCAGGACATTGCATTGTAACTATCTCCATTGGTATGCTGGATAATGAAACGGTTGTACAATTGACACAGGAAAATATTCCTATCGGTGAAGAGCAGAAAATAAATATCCATATTGGCTGTTTGGAAGGATGGACATTTTATCTGGCTAACCTGAAATCTATTTTGGAAGGCGGCATTGATTTGCGAAACAGGAATATCAAAATTGGAAAAGTCATTAATTCATAAAGGAAACACTTTGCACATTTGTCCGAACTACCGTTTCAACAATCTGCTATTTACGATCCGCTCCATAACTTCTTCTTTTTGATATTTTGAAATGGGGATCCTGAAGGTATCAAGGTGGAGAATATTTCCTTCAATGGATTTGACGTGGTCGATAGAAACAATAAATGATTTATGAGGTTGTATAAATTGATTGGCCGGAAGTTTTTCCTTTACTGAAATTAATGTAAGGTGAGTAATAATTTTTCGATCCTTTGTTTGAATGCATATATAATTCTCCATAGCCTCAACAAAAAGAATATCCGAGTAGTATATTTTTTCGAATTTATTTTCTGCCTTAACAAAAATATAGTCATCATTTTCTGAGACTGGCTGCACCTGAAAACAATCGTATGCTTTATTAGCTGCTTTTAAAAACCTTTGAAAAGAAATCGGCTTCAATAAATAATCAAGAATATCCATATCAAATCCTTGCACAGCATATTTTTCATAGGCCGTAGTAAAAATTATTTTAGGCGGATTTGATAAATTCTTTAAGAAATCAATACCCGTTATATACGGCATTTCAATATCCAGAAAAAGCAAATCAACAGCATTGTGTTTAATAAGATCATTTAACTGCAATGCATTTTCACAAATTCCTGCCAATTCAAGAAAATCGATTTTTTCTATATATCCCTGCAAACCTTTGCGGGCAAAAGGTTCATCGTCGGTTACTATGCATTTAATGGTCATATGCTACTAAAGTAATAATTAAGTACAAGATCATTTAAGGATTATAACAACAGTTAGGATTGATGGAACAATTCTTATCAAACCTTTTGTATCCGGCTGATCATTGCACTTGGAATTAATCTGTTTAAACCATGGTATTTAATGTGAGAATAGCTATGAACCTTGAATCCTCCTTTCGGACCAGTAGTTCATGGCTAGCCGGATATAAGAGTTCTAATCGCCTTTTAAGATTTTCCAGTCCAATTCCACCAAACTTTACCGGCATTGGTTGAAGAGGTATTGAATTCTCCACCTTAAATTTTATGTTGTCTACATTATTTGATCCATCTATATGGATCTCATAATCCCCCCCTACGTATTTAAAAGCATTTTCAATAAGAGGCAGGAATAGTAAAGGATATACCTGTTGCCCATTGAGCGTGGTATCAAAGTTAACATGCAATTTCAGTTTATCTGAACTCCGCACTTGTTGTAATTCAATAAAGTTTTTTAGATAATCGATTTCCTGATCAATGGGAACTGTTTGCAGCTGATCATATAATTGATACCGAAGCAACTCTGAAAATTTCTCAACACTTTTTTTTGCTGCCGCTACATTTTCATCCATCTGGAAATAAATTGTATTTAATGCATTGAAAAGAAAATGTGGATGGTACTGAGCCTTTAAAAATTTTAATTCTGTCTGTAATTGGTCATTGGTTATTTTTTCCAACTGAAGTTTACTGTCTACAAAGGCTTTTAAATAATGATTTCCGCGGGCAATAGCAAAGTATAACAATACGTATAAAATAGGTACAACATTGATAATTACAAAATCATTCAATTGTAATCCATCGTCCGTGAGGGCTGCCATCGGTACAATCGTACAATTTAAAAGAAAGGCACTAGCGGTATAAACTATCGTAAATTCCTTTAAGATTTTTTTGCCCGTGAAGAGTTTGTTTTTATTCTTATTAAAACGGTTGATAAAATAACTCAACATAAATTGAATTATATAACTGGTAATTACGACCGCAATGATTTCTATTGCATTTGTAACAAGGGGTCGCTCCCAGAATTTGAATCCCCCATTAGTATCGTTTACCAGCCTTATCGTTGTATAAATAAGCAGGCCAAAGAATAACGGGAAGATATATTTCCAAAAAAACTTCATGGTAAACAAATTACATCATTCATACAGTAGTTTGTGGAATAATCGGCAGCGCTTCATGGGAAACGATGGGACTTACCTGACGCTCCTCTCTTTTTTTCATTCGAGGTCCCATCCCAAACAAATAGCGCAGAATATTACTTGGCCGAATGATCAAATGATAAATCATCATGCTTAAGGCGAAGGTTACAAAAACAATGAAAAGATACTTTGATAAAATAGAGTCTGATACCTGTACTACATAATATGCGAGAATGACAATTATAGTCTGGTGGAGAATATAAATGGGATATACTGCTTCATTTACATAATGCAAGATGGGGTGTGTATTATTGATATATTTTTTTCCATAACCAATTATTGCTAACACCCAAAACCAGGCAGTCATTGGAAACAACGCGAGAAAAGCATATGTTCTCCAATTATTCTGCCATTCAGTAATAGTATCCCAGGGCTCTTTATCATTCCATCGAAAATAATTAATGATAATAAGGATGATAAATGCCATCAGCAGCGAAAAGCGCCTGTTGCGTACCAGACTGTCAACGAAAGGTTGATGTGCTACACAAATGAAACCTACCAACACAAAAAAGAACCAGTATGGCAAACTTGCCCAATCATGAATCAAATCATTGGTTTGAGGAAATTGGAGAGATAACGAAGTATACATGATTACCCCGGGCAATATCAGTAAATAGATCCATTTACCCCTGGAGATCCACTGAAAATGGTTCATCCACAATTTTCCCTTTGCTGAAATCATCCAGGCAAATAGAGGCGCAGCAACAAGATTGTAAATGAAAAGGTAAAGTATGAACCACAGATGATGCCAACTTGTATTGCCCTGGGGATATGGCTTGCCTTCAAAAATGCTTGGATAGAAATCAAAATAATTTCCTGAGAACCCCTGTATCACGCGTTCGATATAAACCTGTGGGGGCACAATGACCAACATACCAAATACAAGAGGTACAATTAAACGATGAAACCGCATTTTTAGAAATTGGCCGCTGGTTTTTTTTGAAAGAATAAAATAGGATACTGCTCCTGAAATAAAAAAAAGCAAGGGCATCCTGAATCGACTCAACCAAAAATTGAATTCAGTAAACAAATTACTAGTCTCATTATTTTTAATATGCCACTCTTCTTCCCCTGCAAAAGGCATCGCAGAATGAAAAAGCAATACACCAATAATAGCGAACATACGTAACCAGTCCAGGTAGCTTTGACGGTAAGTGAATCCCATGATTAAAACATTTTCATAAAAATATCTTTGTACCTTATTTTCAGGAAATAACTTTGACAACGGGGCTGTTTTAGTAGATCATTAGACTTTTGATGGCAATGGCATAATGATTTTGGGATTGAAGTATTGGTTGACTTTATTAAAGAAGTTTTTAATATCCTTCTTTGTATTCAACTTTCTTACTTCGTAATTCTAACTTCTAATTTGTTAGTCTGCCTTGCTTCTAATATTTTTGCCCCCCTAAATCCACCAATAATAATGGCCAGATCAATTGCGTTCCGGGAGGCTTTGAGAGAAGCGATGAATGAAGAAATGCGCCGCGATGATAAAGTTTTTCTAATGGGCGAGGAAGTGGCAGAATATAATGGTGCTTATAAAGTCAGCCAGGGTATGCTCGATGAGTTCGGGCCAAAAAGAGTAATAGATACACCCATATCAGAGTTAGGATTTACGGCTGTGGCCGTTGGTGCCGCTCAGAATGGCTTGCGACCTATTGTGGAATACATGACCTGGAATTTTGCCGTTTTGGCTTTAGATCAAATTCTCAATACCGCGTCTAAAATGTTGGCAATGAGTGGAGGGCAGTTAGGATGCCCTATTGTATTCAGGGGTCCAAATGGATCTGCAGGGCAGCTCGGGGCGCAGCACTCTACTGCTTTTGAAAACTATTATGCCAATATCCCCGGCATGAAAGTGATCTCCCCTTCAAATCCCTATGACGCTAAGGGATTGCTGAAATCTGCCATTCGTGATAATGATCCTGTTATTTTTATGGAAAGTGAGGTCATGTACGGAGAAAAAGGAGAGGTGCCGGCTGAGGAATATCTAATACCGATAGGAAAAGCTGATGTGAAAAAACAAGGAACGGATGTAACCATTGTTTCATTCAATAAAATGATGAAAGTGGCATTAGGTGCCGCCGTGGAACTGGAAAAAGAGGGTGTGAATGCGGAAGTAATAGATCTGCGAACCATTCGACCATTAGATTGGATGACCATTTTGGAAAGTGTTAAAAAAACCAATCGCCTGGTTATTGTTGAAGAGCAATGGCCTTTTGCCTCCATATCATCAGAAATTGCCTACCGGATTCAAAAGGAAGGATTCGATTACCTTGATGCACCCATTCGTCGAATCACTTCTGCGGACGCTCCTATGCATTACGCGCCAAACTTAGCCGCGCTTGCACAACCTGATGTTCCAAGAACAGTGAAATTGGTAAAAGAAGTAATGTATCTGAAAAAATAAGGATTCATCTTCTCACTATATTGACTCCTTAAGGGCTTCCGTAAACCAAAAAGCCGGACCTATTGTCCGGCAAAAATTATTGAAAAAATCTTTGATTAATTTAAGATTTGCAAGGCACTTGCAAATAAGGCTACAATTCCATAAACACAACCTAATACAACGCTACCTAAAAATGCAAGTCTGATAATAGTGTTGCTTACTGCTGGTGGGGTTTGAACCTGGGCTTTCATAGAGATTCTTTTAAATTAATAATTGGATTAACGGTTTTTACAAGGATACAATGCTAAAGTAAAAACAAAAATTCTTTCGTGCAAGGGAGAACTCACAGAAAAAACACTGGTTATAATAGTAAAATCCTCACCATCTTCTTAAATGTTGGGTTTGAAAAACCCATTCTGGTGTGTTAATCAATGTTTTATCATTCAATTCATACCAGGGATTTAAATCAACATCCATGGGATTTTTAAGGACATGAATATCCTGGGCTGGCATATAACTTTGGGCGAGTAGGTATAATCTTTTTCCCTGCTGGTTAATAACCATATCAACAATAACAACGGCATGCCCCGGTGACCCCCCTTTAATGAGCACATCTCCGGGCTCCATTTTGTTGAAATCATTAACTTTTTTCAATTGCTTTTCGAGGGAAAGGGTGCCACAGAAAGAATAAACTTTTTCCAGGTACTGTTCCCATGAAATGCCTGGAAATGAAGAAAATGCATACGATCTTTTATTATTATCTGCAAAACTAATCTCGTTGTATCTCTTCTGATCTAACAGGTACTGCGCTCTTAAGCGCATGACTGCATCGGCACATTGTTGTAAATCTTTGTTACCAACAGGTATATCAAGGACCACAAATTGAGCCGACTGATTTCTTTTTAATTCACCATTGTAAAGAAATACTCTTTTATCTTTCTTGATAGTTATTGCGCGGAGCCAAACGGCAAACGATTTCTTATCAAAATGGATTCTTCTATAACCTGGAGGCAAAGGAATATTTTCAATCTTTTCTACAAGGACTTCATGTGGAGAAAAGTGGAAGGCAGTATCAGATCTGGAAGTTTGTATTTCATGGTTAACATTATTGAGTTTGCAAAATATTAAAAGTGGTAATATTATTGTCATGAGCAGGTTCGGGTTCATATCGTTATTTTTGAAGTCTGAAAAGTAGATGCCCGCTCATAATTAATTCCACACCAAAAGATTGTTAAAAAACTATGTCTAACATTTTAATTATTGATGATGAAAAAGCAATTAGAAAAACTCTTAGTGAAATTCTATCGTATGAAGGCTATAAAATAGAAGAAGCTTCAGATGGTGAAGAGGGACTGAAAAAATTTAAAGAGAAGGCATATGATGTGGTACTCTGTGATATTAAAATGCCCAAGTTAGACGGACTTGAATTTCTCGATAAAGCCAGGGAAGCCAATCCGGATGTACCTGTGATCATGATATCGGGTCATGGTACTATAGAAACTGCTGTTGAAGCAGTAAAAAAAGGAGCGTATGATTACATATCTAAACCACCGGACCTTAACCGGCTACTGATCACCATCCGCAATGCGAAAGATAAAACCAACCTGGTTGCCGAAACTAAGGTGCTTAAGCGCAAGGTGAGCAAAGTAGAAGAAATGATAGGGGAGTCTGGACCAATAATTAAGATTAAAGAAACGATCGAAAAAGTAGCCCCTACGGAAGCACGAATTTTAATTACCGGAGAAAATGGAGTAGGAAAGGAATTGGTAGCACGATGGGTACATGAAAAAAGCAGCCGCGCTACAGGACCACTCATTGAAGTAAACTGCGCGGCCATTCCGAGCGAACTGATCGAAAGTGAATTATTTGGGCATGAAAAAGGATCCTTTACATCTGCAGTAAAACAACGAATTGGGAAATTCGAACAGGCGCATTCGGGAACCTTATTCCTTGATGAAATTGGAGATATGAGTGTTAATGCACAGGCAAAAGTATTGCGTGCCCTGCAGGAAGGAAAGATTACAAGAGTAGGTGGGGATAAGGACATCAATGTAGATGTAAGGGTGATTGCTGCAACTAATAAAGACCTTCTGAAAGAAGTAGATGAAAAAAACTTTAGACTCGATCTCTATCATCGATTAAGTGTGATCATTATCCATGTTCCTTCTTTGAACGACCGAAGACCGGATATTCCATTATTGGTAGATAAATTTTTAACTGATGTATGTTCGGATTATGGCATTGCTAAAAAAAATATCGAAAACAATGCCCTGGAAGCCTTAAAGCAACATGATTGGACTGGTAATATCCGTGAACTTAGAAATGTAGTAGAACGGTTGGTAATACTTGGGGGCAAAGTGATAACTGATGAAGATGTGGAGATGTACGTATTGCCAAAAAAATAACTTGTATGCATCATGTATATTGCATTAGCGGATTGGGAGCAGACGAAAGAATATTTTGCAAATTACAGGTGCCCGATTCCACTTTTCATTTTATTCAGTGGAAACAACCATTGATGAATGAAAATATAAGCGAGTATGCTGCGCGACTTTGTAAACAAGTGCAACATGTTGATCCGATTCTTATGGGTGTATCTTTTGGTGGTATGATGGCAATTGAAATGGCTAAAATTTTGCCGGTTGAAAAAGTGGTTTTGATTTCAAGTGTAAAATCATTAAAGGAATTACCGCGTTGGATGAAACTTTTCGGGAAATATAAATTCGATAAGATGTTGCCTTCAAAACCTCTTCATACTATTCGCCCTTTGAAGGCGCTCCGTCCCGTTCAGAATTATTTTCTGGGAACTGAATCTGAAGAAGAAATAACCATCGCTAATCATTTCAGGGATTCAGTGGATCCATTATATCTCCGTTGGTCGATTAACCAGGTGCTGAACTGGCAAAATGAATGGCAACCCAAACATATGTATCATTTACATGGTGAGAAAGACCATATATTTCCATTGAAACAAGTTCGGCCAACCCATGTGGTTCCAAATGCCGGACATTTTATGATAATGAACAAATGCAAAGAGATCAATGCGATTTTAAAGGAAATCCTATAAATCTACCTGTTGCAAAATGCGAGCATGGCTTCAGCATCTTTCAATATCCGTATGTTTTTAGGTAAAACATCGACCTTCCTTGCCTGAGGGCCTGAAAAAATAATTTCCTTATCCGGAAAAGTGGATGAAACTCTTTTTAAATATTCGTTTAAGTCGGTCGACAATAAGTTAGTAACAAGGTGACAGTACAATTGAGTGATTCTGTTCTGAGAACAAAAATCTTTTATTGCTTCAAAAGACACATTTTTCCCTATATAAACAAATGCCACACCATTTTTTTTCAACAAATACTGCATGAATAAAAGAGGAATTTCATGATGTTCTCCTTCAGGGGCAAAGATCAATACCTTTCGTGGCCCACTGTCTGTTGGTTTATCCAATCCATCAATGGCAACTATAATTTTTTTGATTACAAGGGCACTGGCAAAATGCTCTTGGGCTGGACTAACTTTATCTGTCATCCATAACAATCCGATTTTATTTAATAAAGGAAATAATATCTGGATCACTGTTTTTTCGAACCCAAGATGAAGTATCAGGTTGTGCAATATTTTTTCAAAACGTGCCTGGTCAAAATCTATGGAGGCTTCCGTAAGCTGGTTCACAAACACCTGGTAATTCTCTTTACCCGAAGTAGTGTCAAGTGCCATATTCTTGATCTCTTCCTGGCTGAAAGCTGCGATTTTAGAGATTTTATACCCATTATGATACAAAAATGCGATACGTAGGATGTATTTCAGGTCTTCATTGTCATACAGCCGGTGATTGCTTTCCCTACGTTTTGGGTTCAGAAGTTTGTAGCGTTGTTCCCATATACGGAGTGTATGTGCTTTTATGCCTGTGAGGTTTTCAATATCGCTGATAGAAAAAAAGTTCATAGATGTAACAAATGTGGTTGAAAAGCAACTAATAGTAGATTTCTATTTCTTAAGTTATAACTTTTATGCCATACGAATATTTTACCAAATCTTTGGAAATGAAAGCATTCGTATGACAATTATTATGGTATTTTTGCCCACAATTTTAAATAACCTCTAATGAGTTCTCACGACATTTTGGTTTTAATTATCGTTTCCCTTTTACTAGTTCTGTTACCTGCTCCGGGGTTATATAAAATGTTTCAGAAGGCTGGTATTCCCGCCTGGAAAGCCTTTGTTCCTTATTTAAATACCTGGGAAATATTGAATGCCGCCCAACTAAAAAAGCATTGGTTCTTTTGGCAATTTATACCAGTAGGAGGTTGGTTTATCACCTTATGGCTTTACATAGAGTTTGTAAAATTGTTTGGCAAGTTTAAATTGTATCAGCATGCGTTAACAGCTCTTGTTCCATTTCTTTATTTCCCCTATATCGGTTGGAATACCAAAGACCGTTACCTGGGGATTGAGATAGTAAAAAAACATAAAAAATCTGCTGCCAGGGAATGGATCGATGCCGCTGTATTTGCAATAGTTGCAGCTACACTGATTCGCACTTTTGTATTCGAAGCCTATGTGATACCTACAGGATCAATGGAAAAAACTTTACTGATTAATGATTATTTGTTTGTAAGTAAATTAAGTTATGGGCCTCGAATTCCCAATACTCCCCTGGCAGTTCCATTTGTACACCATACTATTCCAGGGCTTAATTCAAAATCATATACCGAAGCAGTTAGAATTCCGTATACGCGGTGGTTTGCGAGTCCTGTTAAAAGAAACGATGTTGTGGTTTTTAATTTTCCAGCGGGCGATACCCTTACACAGGAACTAGATTCCAAAGATCCTTACTATGATATTTTACGTAGGGAAGAACAGCAGAATTATATTCAATTAAAAGGACAAATTAAAGACGAAAAACAACTGCGTGAACTAAGCTATTCGAGAGCCCGGGATAACGTCTGGAATTCGTATACCATCAAAACAAGACCTGTTGATAAACGCGAAAATTATATTAAAAGATGTATTGGTATTGCAGGAGATCTGTTACAGATAAAGGATAACGTAATCCATATTAATGGTGCTGCACAGCCACTGCCACCACACTCACAAGTTCATTATTTAGTAACCGTAAACTCCCCATCGTTAGATCCCGATGTAATGCACGAGGAGTATAACCTTGACGAAGAAAAAAATGATTTCATACCTACAGGCAAGCCCAATGAATATGTGATGGCTCTGACGGCAGTAGCAAAAGATAAAATGTTGAAAAACGGTTTTGCTAAGAGCATCATTTTATGGTATGATTATAACGCTGGTGGTGGCGAGGTATATCCCTACGATACACTTCACAAATGGACAAGGGATAATTTTGGACCCGTTCTAATCCCTAAAAAAGGAACTGCCTTGAGTTTGACCCCTGAGAACCTTTCAATTTATGAGAGGGCTATCCGTGTTTATGAACATAATAAACTGGAAATACGTGATGGTAGAATTTTTATTAATGACAAAGAGACCAGCCAGTATATTTTTAAAATGAATTATTACTGGATGATGGGTGATAACAGGCAGGACTCTCAAGACAGCAGGTACTGGGGATTTGTACCCGAGGATCATATCGTGGGGGAAGCGTGGTTGATATGGATGAGCTGGGATAGAGGAATCCGTTGGAAACGCATGTTCAGCTCCATCCACTAAAGTGTAAATATGAAAAAAGATTTTTCATTTTCATTGGATGTCTACGATTCGGCTGATGAACTATTGAAGGAGGATGCGTTACTATTATCCAAAGCGCAGGAGGTAACTGAAAAGGCGTATGCACCGTATTCTAAATTTAATGTAGGTGCAGTAGCGCGGATGGCAAACGGGCAGTTTTTAGCAGGCACTAACCAGGAAAATGCATCTTATCCTATTGGCATTTGTGCTGAAAGAGTTTTACTTTCTGCGGCTTCATCGGTTTATCCAAATATTCCAATAGATACCATTGCCATTAGTTATAATAATCTTCATGGTGAAAGCGATCACCCAATAGCCCCTTGTGGAATCTGCCGGCAATCTTTACAGGAATATGAAGAAAGAATGAATCACCCGATCAGATTAATTCTCGGAGGTAAAAAAGGGAAAATTTATATTGTCGAACAGGCGGGCCAGTTATTACCACTGGCTTTTACTAAAGAGGAGTTGGAATAATTACAATTTTAAAACCACCCGTCCAATCATTTTACTTTGTAAAATGCAATCAATATAGGTTGTGTTTATTTCATCGAGCGTTACTTCTTTTGCTATTACCTGAAGTTTATCTTTGATGTTCCATTCCTTCGACAGCTTTTCCCAAATTAATAGCCTGCGTTCCATTCCTGTATCCGCAGATCCGATCCCAAGTAGATTGATCCCATTTAATATGAAAGGATATAGAGTTGTATCAAGATTTGGTGAGTCCACCAGACCTGTACTGACCACACAACCTTCCGGTTTGCATGCTTTCAATAATGTTACCAGCGTTTTTCCACCGACTGTATCAACGGCACCTGACCATTTTGACTTTACTAAAGCTTTCCCTGAATTTTCGGTTACAAATTCACGTGACTCGATTCTTGCCGCCCCCAGATGTTGAAGATATTCTGTGACCTCCTTTTTCCCGGTAACGGCGATAACCTCATAACCGGCCTTTGCAAGAATAGAAACTGCCATACTTCCAACGCCTCCGGTGGAACCCGTTACAACGATCGGCCCATCAGCAGGAAGTTGACCTAACAGGTGCATTTTGTATAAAGCAGAGGCAGCTGTAAACCCTGCCGTACCAAGGATCATACATTCTTTTAAAGAATAGTCAACAGGTTTAGGTACGATCCATTCGCCGGGCACTCGGATGTATTCAGCCATCCCCCCATCAGTGTTCATGCCAAGATCATATCCTGTAATGATTACCTCTTCACCGGTTGCGAAATTGGAATTACGGCTTATTTCAACCACACCAGCTGCATCAATTCCGGGTGTATGGGGAAATTTTTTGGTGATGCCTTTATTCCCTGTGGCAGATAAGGCATCTTTATAATTCAAAGCAGAATAATGTACACGGATCAATACTTCACCAGTAGGCAAATCATCAATCTCTCTTTCGATAATACTGCGCTCAAACTTTCCTGCGGATGTTTCAGTAATCCGAAATGCTTTGAATGACATGATAAAAATTAAGATTTCAAGGTAATCAAAAAGCTTTCCAAATTTAAATATGGGACACAATTATTACTAAGAAAAAGTTTGTACGGCAGGGGCATTTGAACCTTAATTGAGTATGATTTTTTTTTGACTCGTCTATCCCCATTATGATAATTCTCCCAAAAGTCTTTGATAGATGGAATAATTGGTATCATCAAAGCAAACAAACAAAACTAACTCCAGGGTAAGAAAAATAGAGATAAATTTTTTTACTTCACTCAATGCGATAATAGCTGCCTCTTCCTTAGGAAAATGATATACACCTGTACTTATATTAGGAAAGGCAATCGTTTTTAAATTATATTTTTCTGCCATCAGTAAAGAATTATGATAACAATTAGCCAGTAATTGTCTTTCCTGGTTTTGACCCCCTTTCCATATAGGCCCTACAGTATGAATCACGTATTTTGCATGCAAATCGCCTCCTGTAGTAATTACTGCTTCCCCAACCGCACATCCTCCCTGTTTATTACGGATTCCAATACATTCCTGCAAAATTGAAGGTCCTCCCGCCCTATGTATAGCACCATCAACTCCGCCTCCACCGAGCAAAGATGTATTAGCTGCATTTACAATTGCATCCACTTGTAACTTTGTAATATCGCCCTTTACAACAGAATAAATAGTTTCCATCAAAATAGAGTTTGTACTCCGTTCGCAATTTTATTTTCCAGGTCCAGTAACCATTTCTTTCGCCAAAGCCCTCCGGAATAACCCACCAGATCATTATTTGATCCAATCACACGATGACAGGGAACAATGATACATATATTGTTTTTGCCATTGGCTGATGCAGCAGCCCGAATCACTTTAGGATCACCCAAACATTTTGATAATGCCTGATAACTGATCGTTTTGCCATAAGAAATATTCATTAATTCATGCCAGACCTTTAGTTGAAAGTCTGTACCACTCTGATTGAGCGGTAAATCAAAAATTCTGCGCTCCCCATTAAAATATTGTATTAATTGTTCCATCGCCTGAATCATCAAATGCGGTATTGAAGTATTCTGATCGTTTGGTATGTTTTCGATGGAATCATAAAATTTCATTTCTGTGATATAAGTTTCCGTTCCGGAAATTTTAATGGCTCCAATGGGGGATTGATAAGGAAGTGTATATAATTCTTGGGACATTGTTATCTGTTAGGCAGTTATTTTGGTGGATAATCAAAGTATCCTGGAAAGAGTGTTCAGCCAATCTTACATCCATTTTCCACTTTTCTTTCGGGTTGTAATAAAACTACTTCATTTTGATCTGTATAAATTCCCAGGATAAGGCACTCACTGAAAAAGTTGGCAATTTGCTTTGGTGGAAAGTTTACGATTGCTATGATCTGTTTGCCTACCAATTCTTCTTTTGTATAAAGATTTGTTAGTTGTGCTGATGAATGCTTAATACCATACTGTCCGAAATCTATTTTAATTTGATAGCTTGGCTTTTTGGCTTTTGGAAAATCTGTAACTTCCGCAATTGTTCCGGCCCTGATGTCAATTTTTTCAAAATCATTCCAAACAATTGTCATAGCTTTTAATTTTTTTAAATAAAACTACAAATTCATGAAACGCACAGCTACTGCCGTATGGAACGGCTCTGGAAAAGAAGGAACAGGAAAACTTACTACACAAAGCACAACATTACAGCAAACACAGTATTCTTACAAATCTCGATTTGAAGAAGGAACAGGAACAAATCCGGAAGAATTAATTGCAGCTGCACACGCAGGATGTTTTAGCATGAAACTTAGTTTTATTTTAGGAGCAGCGGGTTTTGAACCTGAAAGCATCGATACAATCTCTGCCATCAGCCTGGATAATGGCGTTATTACAAATTCGCATCTTACTGTAAAAGCAAAAGTTCCCGGCATCAGCCAGGAAAAATTTAAGGAGTGTACAGAAGACGCAAAAGCAAATTGTCCCGTAAGCAAAGCTTTGAGTATTTCGATTACCATCGAAGCTACTCTCGGGTAATGTTCCACTAAAAAGAAAGTATGGAATTAAAAAGAAAAAAAGGTTCTCATTTCTCACGGAGAAAATTTCTAAAGGATGCCTCCCTTGTGACAAGTGGGTTCTTCATTGTTCCCAGGCATGTTCTGGGGAGAGGGTTCATTCCCCCCAGCGATAAATTAAATATTGCAGGGATTGGTGTGGGAGGCAAAGCTGAGGTAAACCTTCCCTATGCTTTTAATAATGGGTCAGAGAATATAGTGGCACTTTGTGACGTAGATGATCGCATGGCTATTAATGCCAGAAAGAAATGGCCTAAAGCCCCTTATTATAGAGATTACCGTGAAATGTTAGATAAGGAGCATAAAAATATTGATGCTGTTATTATAACATCGCCAGATCATATGCATGCAGTACAGGCTTTGGCAGCAATGCAATTAGCCAAGCATGTATATTGTGAAAAGCCGCTGACTCATGATATTTATGAAGCACGAATCCTTACGCAGGCTGCCAAAAAATATAAAGTAGTTACCCAAATGGGTAACCAGGGCAGTAGCGGTAATGATACCCGCCTGGTCGAAACATGGATCCAGGCAGGAATAATCGGTGATGTTCATACTGTACATGTATGGACGAACCGGCCTGTATGGCCACAGGGAATTCCGACCCCCCCAGGTAAATTTGAAATTCCGAAAGAAGTTGATTGGGATCTTTGGCTGGGTACTGCTCCCAATCGCGATTTCAATCCTACTTACCTTCCTGCTACGTGGAGAGGGTGGACCGACTTTGGCACCGGATCTTTGGGTGATATGGGCTGCCATTTTATTGACGTTCCTTACAGAGCTTTAAAACTTCAATATCCTGTTTCTGTAGAATGCAGTGTTGGTTCCGTATATACGGGATTTTTTCAGGAGGCCATATATACCGATAGTTATCCTCCCTCATCTAAAACCCATATCCAATTTCCGGAGCGAAATGGATTGCCACCACTTGAAATGATTTGGTATGATGGAGGTATCCTGCCAAAAAGACCTGATGAACTACTTCCCGACGAAATGGTTGCGGAACGAGACGGTGGTATGATTTTCGAAGGAACAAAAGGAAAATTGATGGCGGGTTTGTTTGGTCGAAATCCAACTTTATTACCAACTAAAAAAATGAAAGAGACCTCTTTACTCCCTTCTGCATTTCCATTCGTTGAAAAAGGTACAGAGGGTCATCAACTTCAGTGGGTAAATGCCTGTAAAAAAGGTTATGGCAGTTACACCAGTTCTTCCTTTGCGACTTCAGGGCCTTTAACTGAAACTGTTTTAATGGGTAACCTCGCAATTCGTAGTTATAACTATTCTGAAAAAAATGCAAAAGGGGAGAAATTTTATCCTGGCCGCAAAAAACTAATATGGGATGGCCCGAACATGAAGATCACCAATTTTGATCCTGCCAACCGGTTCGTGAAAAGAGACTACAGGGGTAATTGGAAACTATCGTTGTAAAAAATTATATACTCAATTCTTCAATGTCTGATTTCAAGGTTGAATGCCAGGGATGTAAAAACTTAAAAATGCCATTATGAAAAAGAATGATCATTCAGACGGATCGCGGAGAAAATTCATCAGGAATGCGTCATTGGCAGCTAGTGGATTTTTTATCGTACCCCGTCATGTATTAGGAAGGGGATATATAGCTCCCAGTGATAAATTACGTATAGCTGGAATTGGAGTAGGAGGGAAAGGGCAAAGCGACTTAAACGAGTTTGCCAAAAGTCCGAAGGCGTCCATTATTGCTTTATGTGATGTAGATGATCGGAGCGCGGCCAAATCCAGGACTACTTATCCGAATGCTAAATATTATAAGGACTTCAGGGAAATGCTGGACAAAGAAAAAAATAATATTGATGCTGTCTCAATTTCAACACCCGACAATACACATGCTGTTGCAACTCTTGCTGCTATGCAATTAGGGAAACATGTGTACACCCAGAAACCATTAACCCATGATATTTATGAGGCAAGGATTTTAACTGAAGCAGCCAAAAAATACAAAGTTGTTACACAGATGGGCAACCAGGGAGGTTCCGGGGATGGAGTACGAAAAATGAAAGAGATGGTTGATGCTGGTTTAGTAGGTGATGTTCATACCGTTTACTGCTGGACTAACAGGCCTGTATGGCCGCAAGGGATTCCAACACCATCCGGCAATTTTGAAATACCCGCGGAATTGAATTGGGATTTATGGCTCGGTCCTGCAAAAAAAATGGATTACAATCCGAACTACCTCCCTTTTAACTGGAGGGGCTGGTGGGCATTCGGAACAGGAGCATTGGGTGATATGGCATGTCATATTATGGATCCGGTATTCCGCATACTACCTATTGATTATCCAACAGAAGTAGAGGCTAGCGTTAGCGGCAACTGGAAAGGATTTTTTGCTGAAGGAAATTATGTTGAAAGTTGCCCCCCTTCTTCAATAATCCATTTGAGCTACCCACGTAAAAACGGAAAAGGTAAAATCAAAGTATCGTGGATGGATGGTGGATTATTGCCCGAAAGACCTGAAGAACTGGGTCCGGATGAACAAATGGGCAATTGGGATGGTGGAGTAATCTTTGTTGGAACTAAAGGAAAAATAATGGCTGATTGTTATGGCGCCAATCCAAGATTATTACCTACGAAGCTTATGAAAGAAACAAAAATGCCCCCGGAAAAGATCAAGCGTGTACCGGAAGGACACTATGTACAATGGGTGAATGCATGTATTGATGGTTACGGGAAAGGGGTAACCAGTTCACCCTTCGAGTATGCGGGACCGTTTACCGAGAGTATCTTAATTGGAAATCTTGCAATCCGTAGTTGGATGATGCAGAACCCGAATATGAAAGGTTGGGGTGATAAATATCTTGGCCGGAAAAAATTGTTATGGGATGCGAAAAATATGAAGATCACTAATTTCGATGAAGCGAATCAGTTTGTTAAACGTGAATATCGTGAGGGGTGGACACTGTAAAACGATTACGCTACTGGGAGCGATGGACGCTAATGATTTATTTTTTTTAGTTAATAGGCATGGATAAGATTCGTCGGTTATACAATCATAAAATAGTAATAAGGTTACATTATAGTCTTAAATTCTCATATTCATTCGGTTTCGTTACTGTCATCGTGATTTAAGATGTCAGCTAATGCCAGCAATTCTATTTGCTTGTAACGGTTCTTTTCATCATCGAAACATTTGCTAAATTCTTCGAGCAATGTTTGAATAATACTTTTATTACTTAAAGGTTTGAAATATGATGGCACCGGAGGCACATTGATACGCTTAAAATAGGTTTCTACGTCTTTATGAGTAAATACCTGCCCGCTTATAGGATCAATAAAAAATTCTGTTTTATACAAAGGATCTTCGGCGTGGCGGGTGAAATCATAATCGGATTTAAAATATCCTAAAACAAATTGTTTGGGAATATTTATAGCCCTTATGGGAACATCCAGCAATTCGCTTAAAACAATATATATAATACCATTTGCTATTGCATTGCCTCGCTTGGTTTCGAGTTGTTTGTTGATCAAAAATTCTTCAGGTTGCTGATAACCAACTTCAGTTCCTTTTAAACTAAAATAATTGTATAGTATACTCGTCAATACATTTATTTGTTCAAGGGGGGTTAGATAACTATTTAATTCAAGCCATATATTTCTCCGAAGTTTTTCAATGTCCTGGTATACTTGAGTCGTTGTTAATTCAGGATATTGAAACCTGGCAACCATTAATGCGCCAGTTAAAAGATCCTGGTGAACATTTTTATTCCATTGATGAAATTCTTCAGTAAGATCACGATAATGAAGTCGGTGAATGAGTAATTCTATTCGTTCCTGAATTTCTTCATTGATCGTATTCTCCCATAAATTTTCGAGGTTTGGAATGATGCCTTTCCCGTAATCCACAATTCGATTTGATACGGCTCCAAAGACTTCTTCATCGGGATCGTCGATTAAAACGAAAAGAGCGGATATTTCTTTGTTATGTTCCATAGTACATTATTGGGGTTATGGTATCGGACCAGTATATTTAGAAATCAAGATCGGAGAACTTTATAAATCTCTTCTAATAATCTTTTCCACAAACTCACCAGAAATGTTCATTTCTATATGTAAAACAAAAATAAAAGCCATCGGTTCAACCAGAAAACTCAGAGCTCAAGGATAAGAAACGGTTAAAGAGAGCTTCCAATTCTATTTTCTCGTTGTTGTTTTTGATAACCCGTTTAGGTATAACGATGGCATGATAGGAGTTGGTATACAGATAATAACATTTAAGGGTTTCGCTCTTTTTAACAATGGCGTCCCAGTCATACCTGCTTTGGGAGATATTATCCTGGTCAAGGATGCCAGATTCAGTAAGTATGATTTCAGACTCATTCAATACATGCTGGTTTTCGGGTTCTGCAATGATCTGTTTGGTTCTTTGCCTGATTGATTTCTTTATGAGCATCGGCACCAACAGGAAATAAACAATTCCAATTATAGAAAAAATAATAAGGTCAATTTCAATCCTATGGCTATGATTGGTAAATATGTAGAGTCCAGCTATGATAATATACAGTGCAAAAACTCTTACATAATACCGGATCCGATATGCTTTTTTGTGAGAGGCTGCCCAGGTAGTATAATAATTATACTCAAAATATTCTTCTTCTGTAAGATTGAATTTAAATGATAGCATGAAACATTGATTCCGATGAGTCTTTGTTGATAACCTGGTCAAACGAAGACGTCAGACCAGGTTATCATTGCCTGACAATGTTTACGATTTCTTTTTCCTGAAAGATTTCTTGGGAGGGTTTGCTTTCAATTCTTCTATAACCGCTTTCACTTCTTCTATAGTAAGATCAGCGACTTTTTCCTGTTGTTCCTTATTCAGTTTATAATTCCTCAAACCCTGTTTTATATAAGGGCCATAAGGGCCACGAAGTAATTGTATCTTTTCTTTTTCAAATACTTTAATAGTTCTCTCTTCCTTCGCTGTTCGTTTTTCGATAACTATGGGTATGGCTTCCTCTAATGTAAGAGTATATGGGTCCAACTCCTTCCCCAGGGAATAAAATTTCTTATCATGAGCAATATAGGGGCCGAATCTGCCGATGTTTACCTGAACGTCTGTATCCTCAAATTGACCGAGTGTACGAGGTAACTTGAAAAGTTCCATGGCATCATCCAGGCTAATCGTTTCAATGCTTTGGGTATTTTTAAGCGCGGCAAATCGGGGCTTCACTTCATCATCTGCTTTTCCGATTTGTGCCATGGGCCCATATCTTCCCATGCGAACGATAACCGGCTTTCCACTTTCCGGATCAACTCCTAATTCCCGTTCCCCACTGATACGTTCAGCAGTTTCGATAGTATTCAAAACATCTTTCTTAAATGGAGTATAAAAATCATCAATCATTTTGCTCCACAACATTTTCCCATCGGCTACCTCATCAAATTCTTCTTCAATGCGGGCCGTAAAACTATAATCCATGATATCATCGAAATACTGTTTTAGAAAATCAGTTACAACCAATCCAAGATCAGTGGGAAATAATTTTGATTTTTCAGCTCCAGTATTTTCCTGTTGAGTTTCAGTAGTAATCGCATCGTTCTTTAAGAAGAATATTTTAAAATCTCTTTTCACACCTTCTTTATCTCTTTTTTCCACGTATCCCCTTTTTAAAATAGTAGAAATAGTAGGAGCATAGGTTGAAGGCCGGCCTATACCTAATTCTTCAAGTTTCTTAACTAAGGAAGCTTCGGTATATCTTGGTAACGGGCGACTAAATCGTTCAACTGCTCTCATCTCTTTTAATGGCAATTGTTGATTTAATTTTAATGGAGGAAGCATTCCTTCCTGGTGTTCGTCTTCACTAATATCTTCCTCATCGCGATCTTCCCTGTATACTTTTAAAAATCCATCAAATTTTAATACTTCACCTTGTGCCGTTAACTCTTCCTTGTTTGTTGAGATTTTTATTTTGGCGGTTGTTTTTTCCAATTCTGCATCAGCCATCTGGCTTGCTATAGTACGTTTCCAGATCAATTCATACAGCTTTTTACAATCGGCATCTTCCACAGTTGCATGTTCCATATAGGTTGGACGAATCGCTTCGTGAGCTTCCTGTGCAGATTCATTCTTATTCTTAAATTTACGCACCTGCATATATTTTCCACCGTATTGATTGGTAACCTGGTTGGTGATGCCTTCCATAGCGGTATCACTCAAACTAACACTATCTGTTCGCATGTAAGTGATCTTTCCACTTTCGTAAAGCTTTTGCGCTAATACCATGGTTCTACTTACTGAATAACCCATTTTACGGCTGGCTTCCTGTTGAAGCGTGGAAGTAGTAAAAGGAGCCGGGGGTGTTTTTTTTGCAGGTTTTACCTGTATATCGGTTACAGAATACGTAGCACCGATACATCCTTTTAAAAAAGTCTCTGCATTTTCAGAAGTTGCCTGTTTTTTCCCTTCAGCGGAAAAAATTACATTTTTATCCGTTACATCTTTAGCGGTAAAGAGAGCTTCTATTTTATATGTACTTGTCGCAGAAAACGCATTGATCTCTCTTTCTCTTTCAGCGATGATACGAACTGCCACACTCTGCACCCTGCCAGCACTTAAATTATTTTTCATACTCATCTTACGCCATAGCACGGGCGACAATTCAAATCCCACAATTCTATCGAGTATACGGCGGGCCTGTTGTGCATTTACAAGGTTCATATTCACAGTCCGTGGATTCTGAACTGATTTCTGAATAGCAGGCTTGGTTATTTCATGGAAAACAATTCGCTTGGTTGTTTTAGGATCTAGTCCAAGCACCTCACAAAGATGCCAACTGATCGCTTCACCTTCACGGTCCTCATCCGTCGCAAGCCACACTTCACCTGATTTCTTGGCTATGCTTTTTAATTCCTTCACTACTTTTTGCTTCTCTTCAGGTACGATGTAACGCGGTTGGTAATTATTATTAACATCAATCCCCATTTCTTCCTTTTCGAGGTCACGGATATGACCGTAACAGCTTTTCACCTCAAAATCTTCACCAAGGATTTTTTCGATAGTTTTAGCTTTCGCAGGGGATTCCACAATCAAAAGATTCTTCGCCATACTTCAATTAACGGTTTTATAATAGGCCTGTTGGCGTGCAAGTTTAGTGTATAACTATGGAATTAAAAAATCGGTGCTCTTTTACATCGCTGAACTTTTGCGATTAACTCGGGTTATTCATCTACTTTAAATTTATTATTGGGTTGGGAGAGGAGCCTGGGTTTTAGACTGCAAGGGTTATAAATCAGTAACTTTAATTTATTGTAATTTGATATATGATAATACTGATTGAAAGAACATTATACCATATTTCCTTTAGGTGATTCAGCAGCTACTATTGAATTGGGTAAACAAATGAGTGAAGAACTGAATCAGAAAGTACTCGCAATGGAGCAGTGGTTTCATCAAAATACATTTACAGGATATAAAGATATCATAGTTGCCTATAGTTCTCTAACCCTTATATATGATCCATATATTATCAGGAAAACCTATCCATTTGAAGGAACTATATACGATTGGATCCAAAACAAAATTATCAATGCCTATCAGAAATCCTCCATCCAGGATAGTGGCGGCAATGGAATAAACCGCATACCTGTTTGTTATGATGAAGACTTTGGTTTTGACCTACAATCCGTACGCCTATCCACAAACCTTTCATTGGAACAAATTATTGAATTGCATGTATCAAAAGTCTACCGTGTCTATATGTTGGGTTTCCTGCCAGGTTTTGCATACTTAGGTGAAATAGAACCGCGCTTAATAATGCCACGCAAGGAAATTCCAGTGAAGGTAACAGAAGGTAGCGTAGGGATTGTATCCAATCAAACTGGTATTTATCCCTTGAATTCACCAGGCGGGTGGCATATCATTGGACGGACTCACATAAAACTTTTTGATATGAAAGATGAAATTCCTGTAAAATTAAAAGCAGGTGATAAAGTGCAATTTTATCAGATTGCCCGGTTGGAATTTGATGATTGGAAGTCAGGAACCGCTCATAACTCTAACCTGTAACAGAAAAAAATGAGTGTAACTATTATCAAAGCTGGACTGCTTGATACCATTCAGGATCTTGGACGTATCGGTTTTGGGAGTTGGGGAATCAATCCGGGTGGTTCTATGGACTCATATGCAGCGCAGATTTGCAATATAATGACGGGAAATGAAACAAATGAAGCCGTTATTGAAATGCATTTTCCCGGTCCGCAAATTTTATTCAACCAAAGTGCTCTCATCTCAATAACGGGAGCTGATTTTAACCCTGAATTGAATGGTCAGCCTTTTCCCTTATGGCAACCGGTTGTGGTTCGCCGGAATACTATTTTACAATTTTCAAAGTGGAAAACCGGCGCCAGATGTTACCTGGCTGTTCACGGAGGCCTCGGTGTAGATAAATGGTTAAATAGTTTTAGTACCAATACCAAGGCCCGCGCGGGGGGTTGGCAGGGGAGGAGATTGGAAAAAGGAGATGAGATCAATTTTAGGGAAAGCCGTATTTATTACGCGGGGTTATTGAAAGAGGGAATGGAACTTCAACCCTTGCGTTGGAGAGCAGGTACAAAAATATATGACAACTCCAACGAATTACTGATTATACCAGGCCATGAATGGAATCAAATACATGATATTTCAAAAAATGATTTAGTACATGAAGATTTTGTGATTCAGTCATTGTCGGATAGAATGGGTTATCATCTTAAGGGTATCCCTTTAACCTTAACCGAACGAAAAGAATTACTTTCTTCCGGAGTTTCTTTTGGCACCCTCCAATTACTGCCCAATGGGCAACTGATTTTGTTAATGGCAGATCACCAGACCACCGGGGGATACCCGCGAATTGGTCATATTATTTCAGCTCATCTTCCGAAACTGGCACAATTAAGACCTGGTGATACAGTTACATTCAATACGACCGATATCCAGACCGCCGAAGGATTGTATTTCTCACTACAACAGGATATTACTATTTTGAAGCGTGCATGCCTCTGCAATCTAAACAAAATAACATGTTAAGTATTGATCTGAATTGCGATATGGGCGAGAGTACTTCCCTTTGGCCTTATAGTATCGAAAATGATATTTCTCTACTTCCGTATCTCAGTTCAATCAATCTTGCATGCGGATATCATGCCGGTGATCCGGAGACTGCTCTAAGATTGATGAAGGCCGCTAACAATGCTAACATTGCTATTGGAGCACATCCCTCATTTCCCGATAGAGAAAATTTTGGCCGCGAAGTAATGCTTCTGGATGAAAAGGATTTATATCGAAGCATTTATCAACAAATTGAATTTATTGCCGCTCTTGCTATTTCAAATGGAATAAAAATTCAACATGTGAAACCTCACGGCGCATTATATAATCTAACGGCGAGGGATCACCGACTAGCGTATATTGTTTGTTCAGCGATACATGCTTATGATGAATATTTAATGGTATATGGACTCTCAGGCAGTGAAATTATCAAAGTTGCAGGTTCAATGGGATTAAAATCATGCAGTGAAGCATTTGCAGACAGAAGTTACCAGCAGGATGGTAGCCTAACCCCAAGGACAGCATACAATGCCCTGATTCAGGATGAAGAACAATGTTTGAAACAGGTGTTGCAAATCATTAAAAATGGAACAGTAACTCCTACAGCTGGAAATAAAATTTCTTTAAAAGCCGAAACGATCTGTATTCATAGCGATGGTGCTCAGGCGTTATCTTTTGTTAAAGCCATTCACAAAACTTTACAACAACATGGAATTCTTGTATCTCACTTTTAAATTAGTTTCTTGGGTAAACCTCCTGCAAGATCAGCTTTAATCGGCGCAGCTTTTTTGATGGCTACATCCGCCATCGGTCCGGGTTTTATTACACAAACCACGGTATTTACTGATCAGCTTTTGACAAGTTTTGGATTTGTAATACTGTGTTCCATCTTGTTAGATATAGCAGCACAGTTAAATATCTGGCGTGTCATTGCGGTTTCAGAATTACGTGCCCAGGATCTTGCCAATAAGTTATTACCGGGAGCTGGCCATGTGTTGGCACTGTTGGTAATTTGCGGTGGCCTTGCGTTCAATATTGGAAATGTGGCCGGAGCAGGAATGGGATTGAACGTACTAACAGGTATCGATATTTTAACAGGTGCTATTATCAGTAGTATCATCAGCATATTAATATTCTGGGTTAAAAATGCCGGGATTGCTATGGATTGGTTTGCAAAAATTTTAGGATTCGTTATTATCGCTTTGACGTTATATGTAGCAATCAGTTCGCATCCACCGGTTGGAGAAGCATTATACCATTCTTTCCTTCCCGAAAAATTAGATACTACCGCAATTGTCACTCTGGTAGGAGGTACTGTGGGAGGATATATCAGCTTTGTCGGTGCACACCGCCTTTTAGATGCAGGAATCAAAGGAAAGGAACAATTGCCACAGGTTACGCAGAGTAGTGTTAGTGCTATTTTATTAGCCTCTACCATGCGCATTCTACTGTTTCTCGCGGCATTGGGAGTTGTTGTAGGGGGTAATACTTTAAATAGCGAAAATCCTGCTGCTTCCGTATTTCAAATTGCAGCAGGCAACATTGGGTATAAGATTTTTGGAATCGTATTGTGGAGTGCGGCAATTACTTCAGTTATTGGTTCTGCCTATACCTCTATTTCTTTTTTAAAAACATTTAATCCATGGCTTGAGAAAAAAAATCGCGCAATTATTACAGTGTTCATTCTTTTTTCAACTATTATATTTTCCATCATTGGCAAGCCGGTTAAAGTATTGATTATAGTCGGTGCATTCAATGGTCTTATCCTTCCAATCGCTCTGGCTTTAATTCTTCTCGCATCGGTGAAACATCGAATTGTAGGTAATTACAAACATCCTGTCTGGATGAGAATCGCCGGCTGGCTTGTGGTAGTTGCTATGACGTGGCTTGGAATAAGAACTATTTTCAATGGCATGCAACAATTATGGTAAGCATTTCCTTATAACTTCATCTTGCATGATATTCCACGCCACAAAGGCACTAAGAATGAGACTGAATATTTGTCTTAGGTAGCAGGGGGCTAATCTTGTATTACACTTTATATTTTCTTTTACAATTTGTAATTATTTTGTTCGTTATTTAATTGTTCCCTCGCTTCAACCACAATCACAGAAATCTACATTATTTACAGTAACTCAACATCTATGGCTGCTGATCAATCTGGCAAGCATGAAAGCTTGTATACGTACGATTCATTTAGGGGAACCAACAATTCATCTTCACCATTTAATTTTTTGTGGTGGTGTGCCGGGGCGCATCAGAAATTATTAAAGGAGTTTTCATCTGAGCATAGTAAGTACACAGGCCTGGGTGGAGTACTATTGGCAACTTTCATATTGGCTACTTTATCCGCCGGGTATGCCATGTACAGTGTATTCGGGAATTGGGGATGGACAATTCTCTTTGCTCTTATCTGGGGGCTGATCATTTTCAACTTTGATCGTTTCCTTGTTTGTACCATGCGTAAATATGGTGTATCTAAAAGAAAACAATTCTGGATGGTAGTGCCACGTATCGTATTGGCATTAATAATCGGCCTTACGATCGCACGTCCACTTGAACTTAAGATCTTTGAAAAGGAGATTAACGTTAAAGTGATAGAGAACATCCATAAAAAAATGTTGCTTAATGATAGTTTATTACAAAGAGAGAATGATGCATTGATACAAAGTGCTACTGAAGAAAGAAACCGATTGTTGTTTAGAAATTCAGAGATTGAAGATACACTGCATCGCTTACAGCAGGCTTATGTACAGGAAGCAGATGGAACCGGAGGTTCACTCAAAAAGGGAATCGAAAAACTTACCCTTTTAAAAATGGAAGCCTACACAAATAGTTTAGGGCATTTTAATCCTGAACAGATACTTATTAATAATGGTATCCATTACCAGGATAGTATTCTGAATATGGCAAAGGCAGCATTAGAAAATAAACGAAAAAAATATGAACAATCCCTTAATGAAAATATTGGCTTCCTAGAAAAAAACAAAGCCCTGTCAGATTTATCACGCGAAGAAAGTAGTGTATTCTGGACAAGTTTATTTATTTCTTTGCTTATTATTCTGATAGAGATTGGCCCTATTTTATCAAAACAAATGATGCCGGTGGGGCCGTATGATATTGAATTGGCAAAAGAAGAATTGACGCGAATGGCATCTACAGAAAATGAAATTCTAAAAAACAAAAAACTGGTTACTGAAAAACAGAAAGCGATTTATTCTAAACAAAAAGAAGTTTCAGACCAACTTGTCATAAAACTAACAGCTATGCAACAAAAACATATTGATGAAGAATTAGAAAAATGGGAGAGGGGAGATTGGGATCCTAAAAACTACCGTGCCTCGATGGATGAAGTGATGAGAAAGATTAAAGAACGGTATAAATTCAACGAAGAAGACTTATTGTAATAAAAAATAAAATGCTGAAAGTGTTGCAAAAAGAATGAATACGGTTAGATAGTTTTTCCGAGTAATCACAAACTTTTGAGTGCAATCTTTCCGTAGCAGGAGAATAATACCCAATAACAATAAAAAGATTCCGCCACTGATCAGCACGATGGCGATAACAGATAATTGTTTCCAATTACTTATTGATATTCCAGAGGCAATGGAGAAGAGTAATAGCAGGATCGTTAAACTAAGAATCCATCCTGCTTTTTTAATTTTAAGCAATAATATTCCTCCAGAGAAACATATTACGATAGTAAGAATGGTTCGAATATGAGAGAACATTTCATTTTTACTCAATTGAATGGAATCACCCCTGATGCTTGTAGAACCAATAGAAAATAATGCGTCGGACTGTGCCACCAGGTAAATGATACCGATAAGGATTATTAAACCGGCTATATATATTTCCTTTGCATTTGGTTTTGGCATATTTAATAAAGTTGCTGCTGAATAGCTGGCGCCAGTTTTTCAGCCCATCGTTTGTATTCTTTAGCGGAAGGGTGCAGACCATCACCGGCCACCAATGAAAGATCTTTTGTTGCTTCCCGGGTACCGGAGGTAATATCTAAATAATTTACTTTCCATTTAAGGGAGATGGCTCTGTTAATTGAATTAAATAAATCTATTTCTTTTGCAATTAGTAAACGATCTTTTCCTTCTGCAAATGGGGTGGCACCCCAATCAGGTATTGAAAGTACAAATACACTGGATGGATGATTACCGGCCAATTGGATAGCCTTTTGTAAAAGTTCTTCAAATTGTTTGGCATATTCTTCTGTTGAACCGCCCCTATATTGATTATTAACCCCAATGAGTAAGGATACAATATCATACTGATTTTGTATGGTCCTGTTACCAATTCCCCATTGAAGTTCTTCAGAAGTCCATCCCGTTTTTGCGATAATTGTTGGTGGGTCAATGGTGAAACCTGCACTAGTTAAAATTTGTACCGTCTGGTTCGGAAAATTATCCTTTAACGGAAGGCTTTCACCAATAGTGTATGAGTCTCCAAGTGCGAGAAAAGTATAATTTCCTTTTTGCATGTTTTGAGTAAAAGCCACTTGAAAAATACAAAATGCCATACAAATCAAAACAAGTATCCGGATCATAAAAATAGTTTACCAACTTACGAAAAATAAAAAAGGGCCGATTGATGGACCCCCTTTATATCATTTACCTAATGATTCTGTATTTTATGATATCACTGCTGCACTCCTTGCATACCATTCTGCACACCTTCAGATTCCCCACGCATATTCTTACGTTTGAATAGGGATACGTCAAATTTCCCAAAACGGTAATTGAAGTTCAGGCGAAAAAATTGAGGATCTCTGCGTCTGAATGTGTTTTGAATAAAAGAAGAAGATTCTGAATAAATATCATTCCTACGGGTGCGCAGTATATCACTAAAGCTTAAAGAAATGGATGCCCGTTTTTCCTTCAGGAATTCGTATCGCACCGCAAGATCAATTCCATAGTTAGGGCGGATATAGCCCTGTGAGGTTGTTTGTGACTGGCCAAAAAAGCCACCACCGCCACGGCCTCCACCTCCACCTCCACCACCACTGCTACCTCCACTTCCTCCGGGAGGAAGAACTGTCTTGGATTGATACTCACCACTAAGCTGTATAGATACATTCTTGGGTAATCTGAAAGTATTATTAATCTTGATGAGCCAACTATAAATATTGCCCTGATTTTTAACAGAAGGATCTTTAATATTAATTCTGGAAGTAAAAAGGTTGAGGTTTGAAGTAACTTCCCACCATTTGGAAATCGTATTGCGGCCAATTAATTCTAAGCCCCCAACATAACTAGAGTTGGCATTAATAAAAGTATTGATGAGGACGGAATCACTCGGCTTCACGGGATTCGTTTCAATAGCCTGAAAACGTGTAATCAATTTATCGGTATACTTAAAATAGACAGAAGCCAGGAGACTGTTATTGTTCTTAAATGTTTTTTGATAAGATATCTCTGATGAATAAGTGAATTCAGGTTTGAGATTTGGATTGCCCCGGCTCAGATTCAGCGAATCAGAATAATCAGTAAAAGGAAATAATTGGAAGAAATTAGGACGATTGATACGACGAGAAAAATTCATCTGTAATTCCTGGCTGTTCTTTAGTTTCTGCGTTAAAAAAATACTAGGAAAAAAGCTTAATGGAAAATCATTATTATATGTAATAACAGTGTCTTTTGAAGATGATGTGGCCGTTTTGACAGTACCGTTATATTTCGAACTCTCCGCCCGAATACCTAACTGGTAACCAAAATCCTTGATAGCATTTGAAAACGTTGCATAACCGGCATATACTCTATCTTCATTCACATACCTTGAAGAGAGTGCAGGTACAAGCCTTGGGATTCCCGCATTGTCTACGTAGCTAATATCATTTCGACTATCAATATTGCGCATTTGCATCCTGGCGCCCATCTCAATTTTTGAATTGGTTTTAATAGGATCAGTATAGTCAGTTTGTAAAGTTATAAATTCGGTTTGGCCTGCACCATCAAGTAATTGTTGAAACTGTCTGCTTAAAGGACCCCCCACTTTATCAAAGAAAGATGTTGCAATTACATTATTATTTTCATTTCTGCTCTTATTATAATTAGCATCGGCTGTCCATTCCTTACCGGCTTCTGCAAAATTGTGCTTAAAACTTAACATGCCACCCCGGTTTTTAAATTCGCCTTCAGTATTCGACAATCGCCGGCTGTAAGAAGATGTTATACCGCTATTAAACAAAGTATCAACATATAAATCACTTACAGTATTTGGCTTAAACAACCCATTTACAAATACTCCCGATACGGTAAGCGTGTTTCTGTTATCGATAAAATAATCGACCCCACCCCGGACAAAAGCGAAGTAACCCACATTAATATTTTTATCAAATTGAGTTAACCGCGTACTGGGATATTTAAAAAAGGTAAACCGATCTGTTTCGCCAATTGAAATTGATTTTCGTTGGCCATAATTAGCATTTGCAAATACATTGATCTTTCCTTGTCGCACATTGATGTCGCCGCCGACATTAAATTTCGCACGTTGATCAATGCCCCCGCGAACACTTCCATTATAGCCGGTCTTTCGGTTTTTCTTCAATACAATATTCAGGATTCCGGAAGTACCACCGGATGCATCAAATTTAGCGGAGGGATTGGTGATAATTTCCACACTTGATATGGCGTCTGCAGGAATTTGGTCCAGTGTAAGCGTGGATGGCCTGCCGTCAATAAAAATTTGTGGGGCATTGTTCCTTAAAGTAACGTTTCCATCAATATCTACTGCAACAGACGGTACATTGCGCATCACATCAATTGCGGTACCGCCCGCAGAACTGATATTTTTTTCTACATTAAATATTTTTCGATCTATACCCAACGACAGCGAAGATCTGGAGGAGGTTACTGTGACGCTTTCCAGTAGTTTAGGATCTATTGCCATTTTGATATTACCAAGATCCTTATCAACACCCGCAAGTGCCTGGCTCATATCCCGGCCACCACTCATTTGAAAAGCCACTTTTTGTTCACGGGTGAGGTAACCGATTGCGGAGATTACCAACCTGTAGTTTCCAAATACTGGTAATCCTTCAAGGCTAAAGTTGCCAGCCTTGGTGGTAAGCATTCCTGCCAGCACGGTATCTTTTCTTTTTCGCGTGACAGTATCAAACTTACTCTGCATCAGTTGAATGGATACCGCTTCAATTCCTTTATTGGTGTTGCTGTCAACAATCTTTCCATAAAACCGGCCGATATTCATCTGCTGCCCTCCCTGCCGACTGCCACCAGCCCCAGCCGGGAATTGACTATAAGATAAATGACAAACAATTACAGTACCAAGCAGGAATAAAAATTTTCTCATAAAAGGTTATAATAATAATGCAAAGTTTACAGATAATATTCTGAAGTAGTACAAATGGATGAGGTACGTGTCGTTTGACGGTATTACACTATAGAACCTTCACTTCCCTAAAAAAATATCTCCCAGATGAATATTGGCTGCTATCCGGGTTTAATTCGATCCAATTAATAAAAATACTCTTCCTGCATTACAAGGTTTAGGGTATATATAATTATGGGGAATAAAGGTAATGCTCATGTGGATAAAATATATTACCACGATACGCTGTTTTCAGCCTTGCCTACTTGTTTTATTTGGCTCTGGTTCGATCTAAATGTAAATAAGAGAGATTTGTTTTTTGAAGGAAATAAGTTTTCGCCTAATTTTACCGCCGTTTATGGTGGCTGTAGCTCAGTTGGTTAGAGCATCAGATTGTGGTTCTGAGGGTCGTGGGTTCGAAACCCATCAGTCACCCAAAAAAATCCCCCGATTTCTCGGGGGATTTTTTATTGCCTGTTTCAACAAGCGAATTTCCCGCTCATGGAATATTATGGCAAAGCGTTTGTTAATATGAGTTTGCAAGCAACATGTCTTCCCTTTTATCGTTATTTTTGGATCAATGACTAAAGCGTTTAAATATATGTTCAGAAAAAGAAACTTACCCGTTGTATTACTGCTACTTTGCGCCGGTTTAATTGTCGCATTTCGTTCCCTTGGCTTTGGTAATGGAACACCTCCTACCAAATATGAAAAGATACTTCATCATGTTGGTGAAATGTTATCGCAAATACATTACAGTCCTAAAAAAATAAATGATGATTTTTCAAAAACCATCTTTAAGAAATTTCTGAAAGAAACTGACGAGCAAAAAAATATTTTCCTCGTTTCCGATATTGACCAACTCAGAAAATATGAAACGAAATTAGATGATGAATTGCTGGGCGGACCGGTTGAATTTGTTCCTGCAGTATCTGTCATATTCAGAAAACGGATGCTTGAAACGGAACAATTCTATAAAGATATTTTATCGAAGCCTTTTGAATTCACAAAAGATGAAATAGTAAATCTGAATACAGATAAAACAGAATTTTTAAAGAATGATGCTGACAGAAAAGAAGCTTGGAGAAAACGCCTGAAATATCTTGTGTTGGAACGATACTCTGATCTGTTGGATGATCGTGAGAAAAATAAAGGAAAAGAGGCCTTTGTAGTTAAGACTGATGAAGAACTTGAAAAAGTTGCCAGGGAAAATGTGCTGAAAATAATGAACAGAACTTATGATCGCCTAAAATTTAAGATCTCCAATGATGATGACCGCTTTAATGCATATGTAAAGACTATTACCGAAGACATGGATCCTCATACCACTTTCTTTCCGCCCGTGGAAAAAAGATATTTTGACGAACAAATGAGTGGAAGGTTTTATGGAATCGGAGCATCTTTACGCGAAGAAGATGGAAATATTAAAATTGCTACTCTATTAACCGGCAGCCCCGCATGGAAATCGGGCGAAATTAATGTAGGCGATGCCGTATTAAAGGTTGCGCAGGGCACCCAGGAGCCAGTGGACCTCACTGGATTTTACGTAGAAGATGCGGTTAAATTAATTCGCGGTAAAAAAGGCACTGATGTAAAACTTACTCTTAGAAAATCCGACGGAACGCTTAAAGTGGTAACTCTTGTTAGAGATGAAATAGTTCAGGACGAAACGTTTGCAAGAAGTGCTGTGATTAACACTGAAAAAGGTAAGCTGGGTTTTATATTTCTCCCTGAATTTTATGCTGATTTTGATAATCCAAAAGGGGCTCGTTCATCTGAAGATGTTCGCAAAGAAGTGATTCGCTTAAAAGAACAAAAGGTTGATGGTATTATTATTGATCTTCGCAATAATGGTGGGGGATCTCTATATGATGTGGTACAAATGGTAGGGCTCTTTATTGAAGATGGTCCCATCGTCCAGGTAAGGGATCGTGATGGTAAACCCCAGATCTATCGTGATCGTGATAAAAGTGTTTTATACGATGGGCCACTGGGAGTAATGGTTAATGAATTCAGTGCATCCGCATCCGAAATATTTGCTGCAGCCATTCAGGATTATAACAGGGGAGTGATTATCGGCAGTACGACTACATATGGAAAAGGTACGGTTCAACGTAATATCGGACTAGATAAAACACTTGGAATGTTGGACCCTAACAGCGAACTAGGAACGGTGAAGCTCACATTGCAAAAATTCTATCGGATCAATGGTGGTTCTACTCAGTTACGTGGTGTCAGCTCTGATATTACTTTACCCGATGTATTTGAATATTCACCTTTACGCGAAAAACACAATCCCGATGCATTACCCTGGGATGAGATTCAAAAAGCAGATTATAATAATTGGAAATATAGCCTCAACCTGGATCCAATTAAAAAGGCAAGTTTGAGTCGTGTTGCGAATAACCAGTCATTTAATCGGATACGAACCAGTGCAGAGTGGTTAGCTAAACAAAATGATAAAGTTTATACCCTGAACCTCAAAAAATACCAGGATGAACAAAAGCAGGTTAAGGCAACCGTAAAACAGATTGACAGTTTAAATAAACTAACCCAGGAATTGGGAGTAGAAGCTCTGGAAGAAGATTTGAAAAAATATGAATATGATACAGGCAAATCTGAACGGTTTAAGCAATGGATTAAAAATCTCCGCAAAGATATCTACCTGGATGAAGCAGTGAAAGTAGTAAGCGATATGATCATTCAAAACAACCTGGTGTATAATAAGAAAAAAGCTTTTTAAATCTTTCATTTTAATAGTCAAGCCGTTCCAATGGAGCGGCTTTTTTTATTAAACCTTACAGATTATTATTTCAAAAAGTTGCTTCAAACCGAACAATTAGCTCACGTTGGATAGGATTAGGTTAAAAAGTTCCGATAATGCACACTCAGGTTGAATAAAATTAACAAAAGGAGGATAATGGCTTGCATTGATTTTTGTCTGAGAACCAATTTCATTTGTCTTATTTTTGCTGCCAACTTTTTAATATAGAATGTATACCATCACCTTTAATTTTGAACAGAAAGGACTAGAGAAGCGAATTCTTACAGGGATCGAACCTGATCAAAGCCTGCTGGAAATAGCTTTAAAAAATGATATTGATTTACATCATAATTGTGGTGGGGTTTGTGCCTGTAGTACCTGTCATCTATATGTGAATTCGGGAGAACCGTTTATGGAAGAGATGACGGATAAGGAAGAGGATTTTGTTGACCGTGCTATAAATCCAAGGTTGAATTCCCGGTTAGGCTGTCAGTGCGTATTGTTTCCGGGGGAAGGTGAAATTCAAATTACACTTCCCGATCAAAGTCAATTTTTAGGCGAATAAATATTAAATTTTATTGAACAATGACGGATTTTGAACCCCCAATTAAGTGGAGCGATTATGAAGATATTGCCATAAAACTCTATGAACGTTTCGGCAATGATTTTAATGAAGGGAAGATATATCGTTTGCGTTTTACAGATCTTCTGGAATGGGTTCTTCAATTACCCAATTTCGTAGGCAAACGGGAAGAAAGTACTGAAGGCCATTTAGAGATGATCCAAAGTACATGGGTTTATGAATGGAGAGATAACCAGAAGTGATAATTTATGCTGGAAATATTTAGAAGGATAACAACCTTTGTCTTTGACGTTGACGGCGTACTCACAGATGGTACACTATTCGTTTTCGATAATGGGGAACACATGAGGCGAATGAATATTAAGGATGGGTATGCATTGCAACTCGCTGTAAAAAAAGGTTATCACGTTGCTATCTTCTCGGGAGGAATATCAGATGCGGTTGTTACCCGTTTAAAAAAATTGGGAATTACAGATGTATTCATGGATGTGAAAGATAAAAAGTCAGGGGTTGAGAGCTACATCCAACAACATGGTGTAACCTTGAATGAGGTATTATTTATGGGAGATGATATTCCTGATTTTTCTGTTATGAAAGTAGTTGCTTTACCTTGTGCTCCCTGCGACGCAGTTCCGGAAATAAAACAAATTGCCAGATACATATCTACTTTCCCTGGGGGAAAGGGGTGCGTACGAGATGTAATTGAAAAGGTTTTGAAGCTCAGAGATGATTGGGAAATGGATGTTGAAATTCCAAGCAAATAATTTCCTCAGTGATTACTGAATATTAACGGCTATGATTATTTCTGGAACGATATGAAGCTAATTGCCGCCTTCCTAGGTCTGATTCGCGGACTCAACCTTGTGTTCATCGCTTTAACACAGGTTTTATTTTATTATTTTATTATAATACCCATTTTTAATGATGCAGGGATAGAGCCTTTTTTAAAAGGCACCCTTTTTTTTCTACTCATTGCTGCATCTGTTTTTATTGCTGCCGCCGGATACATCATCAACGATTATTTTGATTTGAACATCGACCAGGTAAATAAACCACATAAACTGGTTGTGGAGAAAATCATTAAACGCCGGTGGGCGATATTGTGGCATTTAAGCTTATCGTTTACAGGAATTTTAGTAAGCTTTTACATCGGATGGAAAGTTAATAATATATTGATTGGTTTTGCCAACATGATATGTGTGGCATTGCTTTGGTTTTATTCAACCACTTTTAAAAGAAAACTTCTACTTGGTAATGTTATCATATCATTATTAAGCGCATGGGTAGTATTGGTTCTGTATTTCAGCGAATGGTCACGTTATTTTCATAGGACTATAGGGCATGAAGAATTGTATGCGTTGACAAGAATATTCCGATTTGCTTTTTTATATGGTGCATTTGCGTTCATTATTTCTTTAATAAGAGAGGTGGTTAAAGATATTGAAGACATGCCCGGTGATTCAAAATACGGGTGTCGCACAATGCCCATTGTTTGGGGATTGCATGTTACCAAAATATTCGTTTCAACCTGGTTAATTGTATTAATTGCAGCATTAGGGACTTTGCAATTTTATGTACTACAATTCAGGTGGTGGTGGTCGGCTTTGTATTGCTTTGTTATGATCTTAGTTCCTTTACTATATATTTTCAGAAAATTACTCAATGCAAATACAACAGAAGATTATCGGTTTCTTAGCCGTTTAATAAAATGGGTGATGCTGACAGGAATTTTGTCGATGATATTTTTTAGAATTTATTCGTAAGTTGATTTGTGAGTGGTAAGGGTTAAGTAATTAGTTATTACTTAATATATAAAAGGGTAACCATTCACAATTTGTTATTCACCATTTACCCATCACAATGAGTCTATATGAAAAGTATTGTACTGGCCTCCAGATCTCCCAGACGGAAACAAATCCTTGAATGGGCCGAAATCGATTTCGATATTTTAGCAAAGGAAACTGATGAATCTTTTCCGAAAAATCTTGAATTATCGGAAGTGCCGGTTCATATCGCCCGTAATAAAGGATTAGCTGTTCAGCAATCTGATACGTACAAGCGCTATGAAAGCGGCAACATCATTCTTGCTGCAGATACTATTGTGGTTATTGATAATTCGATAATTGGCAAACCGGTTGATGAAGAGGAAGCCGTCAGTATATTAAAGCGTCTCTCCGGGAAAACACATTTTGTAATTACCGGGGTAGTCATGATGACTGATCAAAAAGAAATTGCTTTCGCAGACATAACGGAAGTATCCTTTCATGAATTAACTGACGAACAGATCAATTATTATGTTGAACACTACCAGCCTCTCGACAAAGCAGGAGCTTATGCCATTCAGGAATGGATCGGTGTAACCGGTATCAAAAGCATTAAAGGCGATTTTTATAATGTTATGGGTTTGCCAGTCAGCAGGGTAATAAAAGAATTGAAGAATTTATAAACCCATCCTATTGGCTTTCGAAAGGAGGGATGTTATTTTGTTTGTCATTTCAACGCGGCGGTTTGGTGTTGCCACGCAGCCAGAAATCTCTTTACGCTTTTGCACCGGATAACAGGAAAGATTATATTAGCCTGTAGTAAGCATTAATGTTCGGCCGATTTTCACTCCGCGGTAAATGACATCTAAAGCGAGAGAAGAAGCACTTTGTTCGAAATGACAATTGTTGTGTTTCCATCCAATGGTATTTTTCACAACTTACCCTTAGTAAATAACTATTTTAAAAGCTGAATTCACCGGACGCCAGATTACACTCTTTATTACCTTGGCCGATATTAACCCTGTGTCTTCATGACCGAAAGGCTATTGCAATATATCTGGCAGTTTCAATATTTTAATAAAAAAGAACTGCAGCTTTCTAACGGAGAAACTTTACTCATCATTGACCCTGGTCAATGGAATGTACACCAGGGTCCTGACTTCCTACAGGCAACTATAAAAATAGGTGAAACAAGATGGATCGGAAATGTAGAATTACATGTACAAGCATCTGATTGGTTCCGTCACTCGCATCAGCATGATAAAAATTATAATAGCGTAATACTTCATGTTGTATGGTATGATGATGCAGATTCAAAAAAATTAAATATTCCCCTTCTTGCCTTACAGGATAAAGTTCCTAAAATGCTGCTTAGCCAGTATGAAAACTGGATGTTGAATTCCTTTTTTATTCCCTGCGGGGAACAGATTGCCAGTGTAAATTCAATAATCTGGAATGGATGGAAGGAACGGTTGCTGGTGGAACGAATGCAAAGAAAAACAGCTACAATCGAACTGTATCTACGAGAAACCAATTACCATTGGGAAGAAGCATTCTGGTGGGTGCTTGCTAGAAATTTTGGAATAAAAGTAAATGCGGATGCTTTTGAAACAGTTGCCAGAACGCTGCCTGTAAATATTCTTGTGCGGCATAAAAACCAGATTCATCAACTTGAAGCTTTGCTTTTGGGGCAGGCAGGGTTGCTTGAAAAAAAATTTGAAGAGTCATACCCTCAGATGCTTCAAAAGGAATACCTGTTTTACAAAAACAAATACAAATTGAATACTATACGCGAACCAATTCATTTTTTGCGAATGAGGCCTGAAAATTTTCCAACAATCCGTCTTGCCCAGTTAGCAATGTTAATACATCATTCGTCTCACCTGTTCAACCAGATTCTTGAAACAGTTGCTGTATCCGACATAAAAAAATTATTAAATGTAACTGCCAATGATTACTGGCATTATCACTATATGCCGGGAGAATCTTCCTCGTTCAAACCCAAGAAGCTTGGCGAACAAATGGTAAACAATATTATCATCAATAGCATTACCATTATTGTTTTTGCATTTGGCCATATCCAGGGAAAAAACATCTATAAAGAAAAAGCCTTAGGATGGCTGGAAGAAATTACTGCCGAAAAAAATAGTCTTATCGAAAAATTTGTGCAATTGGGAATAAACAGTAAAAATGCTTTTGACACTCAATCCCTTCTTGAGTTAAAAGATAGTTATTGCGATAAACGCAGATGTCTTGAATGCGCTGTTGGTAATTCCTTATTAAAGCGTAATACTGATTAATCAGATAGCTAAAATGTTCCAATGAAATACTATGGAGACTTTTATATCAGGATGAATGCTATACATAACAGGGCAGGTGTGTGCAGCATTTTCTAAAATTGCTTTTTGTTCATCTTCGAGTTGTAAAGATTCCGGGAAATGAAATGTTAAATTTACTCCGCCAATCCTCCTTGGTTCAGCCTTCATAATTTTTTCAACATCAATGTGGAGTCCTTCCAGATTTATTTTCAATTCACTCGCCCTCATTCCCATAATTGTCAGCATGCAGGTACCAAGCGCTGTCGCAACAAGATCTGTAGGGGAAAACCGTAGGCCCTGGCCATGATTATCAACCGGGGCATCGGTTTCAACAACACTCCCTGATCTGAGATGAGTGCAAACTGTACGGAGATTTCCTTCGTATACAATTGATGAGGTCATTGTGTATTATTTTGCCTTAAATTTACGTTGAATAATTAAATCATTTGCGGTGAAGAAAATAGTTTTGTCATTACTGGTAGTAGTAACAACGATTGCAACTTTGGCACAGGATTCCACTGGACAAAGAAGAACATCGGCTAAACAGGAGAAAAAGAATGCAAGGCGTGATCGCATCAATACCTTATTGCGGCAGGAAGAGGAAGGAGAGATTGTTTTTAATAAGCAATCGGTATTCGGAGTTAAGTTATCTACAGACGGGTATGGGATTTCTTACGAATTGGGTAAGTTTAAATCTTTTCGTCGTTCAACGCTCTACCAAATAGAGTTATCTGAAAAAAAACATCGTAAAGAAAAAAAGCTGGCAGCTTCGATTGATAATCAATTTCAGATAAATTCCGTGGTGTTTGGAAAAACCCATAATTTTTACCAGCTTAAACTAGGAATAGCTCAGCAACAGATCATCGGGGGGAAAGGAAATAAGAATGGGGTTGCAGTCTCAGCTATTTATGGAGGAGGTCTTACCGTAGGAATGTTAAAACCTTATTTTGTAGATATACGGAAAGATAGTTCTACATACCCGCCCCGGGCAAGGTATCCGGAAATTGTAGATAATAATTATTTCGAATTAGGCGCTGCAGGCTTTACAGTTGGTTGGAATGCGGTGAAGATAAGACCTGGTGCGTATGTCAAAGCAGCTATGCGTTTTGATTACGGTCGTCTTAACGAAACAGTGACTGCTATTGAAGTGGGTCTGGGGGCAGAATTCTATTCAACAAAAATGTCGCAGATCATTTACAGCAAGGATAAACGACTATTCTTTAATGCTTATGTATCTCTGCATTTAGGTAGACGCAAATGATCTATTTTTCGAGATAATTGCTTTTGTTTTTCATCTACCAGCAATCAGACTTGCGCTACTGCTCATCATGCGTATCTTTGCTTCCGCAATAGTTTCACATGTTTATATTTATTGACCTGAATTATTACTTAGGCAGGAACTCCCGCTTATAAACAAACTGAAAATTATGGATTCATCTGTCTCTTTACCACCTGAATTAGTAATCAAACCCAAAAAACCCGATTGGTTAAGGGTTAAACTGCCAATCGGTGAAAGTTATAAGCACGTACGCGGGCTTGTTGATACGCATAAACTTCATACCATTTGTGAAAGTGGCAATTGTCCTAATATGGGTGAATGCTGGGGAGAAGGAACTGCTACTTTCATGATACTAGGCAATGTGTGCACCAGAAGCTGTGGCTTCTGTGCTGTTGCTACGGGACGACCTGATGCTGTGGATTGGGATGAGCCGCAAAGAGTAGCTGAAGCCATACATCTGATGCAGGTAAAACATGCCGTTATTACCTCCGTAGATCGTGATGAACTGAAAGATGGTGGCAGTACCATTTGGTTTAATACTATAAAAGCAGTTAAATCATTAAATTCTCAAACTACTCTGGAAACCCTGATTCCTGATTTTAAAGGGCAGAAAGAAAATATTCAACCTATAATTGATGCTGCACCTGATGTAGTATCGCATAATATTGAAACTGTAGAGAGATTGACCAGGCAGGTGCGTATTCAGGCAAAATATTGGAGAAGCATGGAAGTTTTGCGTACACTTAAGGAAGGGGGAATGAGAACGAAAAGTGGTATCATGCTGGGTTTAGGAGAAGCTAAAGAAGAGGTGATTCAATCGATGCACGATTTGATCAACAGCGGCGTAGATGTGATCACTTTAGGGCAGTACCTGCAACCCACCAAAAAACATCTTCCTGTTATCCGTTTTATTCACCCTGATGAATTTGCGGAATACAAGGAAATTGGATATTCTATCGGCTTTGACTATGTAGAGAGTGGACCTCTGGTGCGCTCTTCTTATCATAGCGACAAACATGTAATTGCAGGATATGGTCGTTCAATATGGAAGACACAAAAAAATTCATTGCAACTATTGTAATCAAATTCTGGGTTGTGGGTCATAAAAATATTTTGGCAATTTATTGTTTTTGTTTCTTCTCATCCTCCACCTTTGCGCAACTTTTTTGGAAACCCGTTTTAGAAGATGGTCTGCCAGCTTCTATCAAATTATTCAGGACAAATGATTCATTAAATGGCAGGCCATTTATCGCTTACTATCTGGAGGCCCATCTTAAAAATAAAGATCTAGTCTTTACTACTCAGGTTGGAAATGGAAATCGGCATACTCCTTCTGAATACTATTTAAAAGAAGATTCACCTTATGTAGTCATCAACGGTACCCCTTTTTCCTTTACAACCAATCAGAATCTGAACGTCATTATGCGTTATGGAAGAATGGTAAGCTATAATGTTCCTGCATTGAAAGGCATAGCGGGTGATTATTTTTATTATCCTACACGCAGTGCTATTGGAATTAGGAAAAACAAAAGGGCAGATGTTGCGTGGGTATTTACAGACACTGCAAAAAGATGGCCTTACGCTTTTCAAACCAGGCCCGTTGTTGCTAGAGGTAAAACCAATGATCCGACTTTTGCTGATTTGAATACTATTGATCCATGGAAATGGTGGAAAATGAATACCGCTATTGGGGGTGGACCCGTATTGGTCCAGGAAGGAAAAATTCAAATTACCAATAAAGAAGAGCAAGTATTTGTCAATGGACCGGCAGACCTGATTGCCCGGACTGCTATGGGTTATACTAAAAAAAGAAAGCTAATCCTTCTGGTGGTACAGGGACATTCTCCTGGTATTGCAGAAGGAGCCACCTTAGAAGAAGAAGCAAAAATTCTTGTAGACCTGGGATGCTATGAAGCGCTTAACCTGGATGGTGGTGGGAGTAGTTGTATGCTGGTGAATGGCAAAGAAACTATACAGTCCTCAGATAAAGATGGACAGCGGGCTATTCCTGCTGTGTTCATTATAAAGAAAAAAAACAGAAAGTAAGGATCATAATGATGAATTCACTCTATTTGATTTAATCTTTTATTTCCCACGCGAGTGCACTGGCCCCCAGGATAGCGGCATCGGCCTCTTTCAAGTGACTTACTAATATTTTTACTTTATTCTGAAATACCTGAATAAGATTGGCTTCCATATTTTCCCTGGTAGGCTTTAATATCAGGTCCCCTGCTTTTGTTAAACCTCCGAATAATATAATCGCTTCGGGGCTTGAAAACATTACAAAATTGGCTAATGCCAAACCCAAAATTTGCCCGGTAAATTCAAAGATATTTTTTGCCAGCTGATCACCTAGTACAGCAGCTTCATAAACTTTTTTAGAATCTATTTGGTCGGTGGGTATTGTTCGGAGTGAACTTGGTTCCGTGCTATTTTGAAGCATTTCCACCGCTGTCAGTCGAACTCCTGTTGCCGAAGCGTAACTTTCCAGCGACCCCCGTTTCCCGGTTCCATCATGCAAACGGCCATCAGGAATGATGATTGTGTGCCCTAACTCTCCAGCAAAACCATCATGACCATAAATGAGGTGACCATTGGCAACAATACCGCTCCCAACACCGGTTCCCAAGGTGATCATGATAAAATCTTTCATACCCTGAGCGGCCCCATACATCATTTCTCCAATCGCTGCTGCGTTGGCATCATTGGTTAATACTATTGGTAATTTAAATTTGGCTTCCATCATTTTTGCCAAAGGAATAATGCCCCGCCAGGGAAGATTCGGAGCATATTCAACAGTTCCTGTATAATAATTTCCATTGGGTGCACCCACACCAATCCCTTTAATTCTTCCGGTTCCACCGGCTCTTTGGATTAGTGTATTGAGGTTCTCATACAATTCATCTATAAACCCTTCCACCTCTTCGTGGTTGCGGGAAGATATTTCTCCGGAAAATAAAATATTACCGCTGCGGTCTACTATTCCAAACTTGGTACCCGTGCCACCTATATCAATACCAATAGCAAGTTGTTGGAGTGATGTTGCTTTTCCCATTTGATTATTAGAATATTTATTAATGACCTCCGCCGATCTGTTGATCAAAATCGAGATTTTGTGCCCTCAATACACTTCTTAGCTTAAGTGCTAGAAATGCAAGAAAAGCAAAACACACAGCTGCAATTAAATATGAATTATGCATTCCTATTTCAGGATTATCGCCTAACGAACCTTGAAAAGGAGGAATGACAGCACCGCCTAAAATCATCATAATCAGAAACGCAGAACCCTGACTGGTATATTTACCTAATCCCCCTACACCTAATGAAAAAATGCAGGGCCACATCACGGAACAGAATAGTCCGCCAGCCATAAAAGCATAAACGGAAATAATACCACTGGTGAAAACCCCGATTATCATTGATATGCAAGCCAGAATAGATACCGTTAATAAGGTTTTCACCGGTTTTTCCTGGCCATAAAAAAATGCAGCAATCGCAATAAGTATACACACGGAATAACCCAAAAGATCTGTAATATCATTTCCATACATCCGGTTAACCAATAGTATTACTGCAAATGCAATGAAAGGAACCACTACGGTTGCAATCATTTTGCCCGTTCGCGATAGGTTAAATACACTAATAGCGCCGGTCCATCTTCCAATCATTAAACTTCCCCAATATAATGAAATGTATTTTGAAATTTTGCTTTCGTCCAAACCCATTTCGGTCAAGTAACCCGGGGTTTTAAGTAAGGCCCCAAAATTATTATCAATTGTAACTTCAACACCAACATACACAAATATGCCGATCATACCATAAATCAATTGCTGATATTTCATTGCTCCCCATCCTTCACTATTTCTAACTGCATTCGCATTGGAAATAAATAAAATTCCGACAACTGCTAGTATCGTTATGATCAATAAAACCATTTTTGAAATCTCTGTAAGTTGTCCGACAATAATGATTGCGACAATAACTCCAGTCATTAATAATAATGATGACGCCGCCTTATTCGCTTTTTCAAATTTTTCATCATTTTTGCCTGAGGGGAGGCTTGAAAATGTGAAAAATAAAGCCACGGCAGCGAATACCCCCGCTACAATCAGGTACAATGTATTAATGTTCGTTACCGTAACATTCGCATTTTGATTTGCTATTGAACCAAATAGAAAAAAACTAACAATAATAGGTCCGAGGGTGGTTCCTAATGAATTAACACTGCCACCCAGGTTCAAGCGGTGTGAACCCGTTGAAGGGTCTCCAAGTGCTATAGCAAAAGGCTGGGCGGCCGTTTGCTGCAAAGAAAATCCAAGGGCAACAACGAAAAAAGAAGCAAGTATTGCCGGAAATGAATTGGCATTAGCAGACGGTATAATTAACAATGCTCCAATAACTGAAATCCATAACCCGTAGATAATTCCTTTTTTGTACCCGATACGATTCAGTATATCATACCCGAATACATTAGAAAGAAGGAACAATAGTAGTGAGCCTGCAAAATAAGCAACATAGAAGGCAGATCCTATCAGCTGGGATTCAAATTGCGATAATTGAAAATGCGTTTTGCAAAAGGGAATAAAAATACTATTTGAAGCAGCGATAAATCCCCAAAAGAAAAAAACCATGACTAATGTCGCTAAAGCACCTGTATTGGTGGGTTGTTTGGACTGACTCATAAGCAGTATCGTTAGGTTTAATAAGTTTTAAAAATAACAACATTTTCCCATGCTCAACAAATCATATGTATAAATCTAATTTTTACTATGAAGGCCTTTATAATTATTTCGTTTAGTATTATATTCATTATGATCATCACGACATTTTCATTAAAATCAATAAATTTATTCGGTCTTATCTCAACAAGTTGAAAAACCTTCCTAAATTGAACGGGCAATTCCTTCACAACCAACTGCATCAACAGCATGGAATTATTATTCGTCAGCGCAGAATGCTATCCGGTGGCCAAAGCAGGGGGATTAGGTGATGTTGCAGGGGCGTTACCAAAATATCTTACACAACTCGGGCATCATACCAAGTTGGTAATGCCCATGTACCGTACTAAATTTCTATATGCCAACCAGTGGGATGTAGTTCACAAAGGATATACTAACCTTGGTAACTGGTGGTTTGAGTTTACAGTGATAAAAGAGAAAACAAATGTATTGGGTTTTGATCTGTACCTGCTGGATATAAATGGATTGCTTGACCGGGAAAAAGTATATGGATATGATGACGACTCTGAGCGCTTTACAGCCTTTCAGATTGCTGTGCTTGATTGGGTGGCTACCTGGCAACACCAGCCTGATGTAATTCATGTACACGATCATCATACTGCATTGATCCCATTCATGATCAAGTATAGCTTCCGATACACAGGCATCAAAGCTATACCCACTATCTTAACTATTCATAATGCGGAATACCAGGGATGGATGAATTGGGATAAAAGTATTTTTATTCCACCCTGGGATATGTGGAGTTGGGGCATGCTTGAATGGAACAATATGATCAACCCACTTGCCAGCGGTATTAAATGTGCAGATAAAGTAACAACAGTAAGCCCCGGTTACCTGGAGGAATTAAAATACATGAGTAACGGTCTCGAAGCTTTATTCGAATACGAAAAAGGAAAATGTTCGGGAATTTTGAATGGTATTGATACGGATGTCTGGGATCCTGAAGGGGATCCATACCTCAAACCCGGGAACCGCTATTCGGTTACTACCCTTGAAGGTGGAAAGGCTAAGAACAAAATGCAATTATGCGAACAGTTTGACCTGGATTTTGACAAACCTTTGATTTGTTTTATCGGAAGACTGGTAGGAGAAAAAGGTGCCGATCTTCTTCCAAGAGTTATCAGCGAATCATTTTATCATATAGGCAGGGGGATGAATTTCCTGATTTTGGGAAGCGGTTCGCCGGAGGTAGAAATGCAGTTATCAATGATGAATTCAATATCGAACACAGATTACAATGCATACATTGGGTATAATGAAACCTTGAGCCATGTCATCTATGCCGGAGCTGATTTTTTATTAATGCCATCGAGAGTAGAACCCTGTGGATTGAACCAGATGTATTCTATGCGATACGGCACGGTTCCCATGGTCAGAAGAACAGGAGGATTAAAAGATACGGTCATTGATTACGGTGACAAAGGTGGTTATGGCATTTGTTATGACTATGCTGCTGTTGGAGATATTTGTCATGGCGTTTGGAGAGCACTGGAGTTATTTCATAATAAAGAAAAGATGATCGAAGTCCGTAAGCACATGATGAAGCTTGATTTTGGTTGGGGCACCAGTGTTCAGCATTATGTGAAAGTATATGAATCGGTGTTGAAGTAATTTATTATGATTATTATGGAGAATTGTAAATGCTGATTATAGTATATTTTTTTTAGCCACTAAGACAGGAAGGTAATATCAATAGATTTCTTCTTTTTGTCTTAGTGGCAAAATGATTTTCAATTGTAATAAAAAACTGATAAAGGCCGGTAAAAAATTAAAAACGATTTCTATGTCTAAATCTATTCTCGCAGTTATTCTTGGTGGCGGCGCAGGCAGCCGTTTATATCCTCTTACCGCCAGTCGATCAAAACCTGCTGTGCCTATTGCAGGTAAGTATCGGTTAGTAGATATTCCGATTTCTAATTGTATTAATTCAAACATCAGCCGAATGTTTGTTCTCACACAGTTTAATTCGGCTTCACTCAACCGCCATATAAAAAACACGTACCATTTCAGTGCTTTTAGTACTGCTTTCGTTGATATATTGGCTGCAGAACAAACACCTGATAATCCAACATGGTATCAGGGAACAGCGGATGCCGTACGCCAGGGCCTGCGGCATATAAATACCTTTCCCAGTGAATATGTATTAATACTTTCCGGCGATCAGTTGTACCAGATGGATTTTAATGCTATGCTGGAAAACCATATTTCAAAGGGAGCAGATATTTCTATTGCCACAATACCTGTTGGCGACCGGGAAGCTTCTGATTTCGGGATCATGAAAAAAAATGATGAAGGTTTCATTACTTCTTTCATTGAAAAACCAAAACCTGAATTGTATAAAGACTGGGTGAGTGATACCGGCCCTGAAATGCATAAAGCAGGTAGGCTTTATCTTGCTTCCATGGGAATCTATATTTTCAACCGCCAGTTGATGTTTGATATGCTGTTGAATGAATTTAAAGAAAGCACAGACTTTGGTAAAGAAATCATTCCGCAATCTCTTAGTAAATATAATGTAGCAAGCTACCAATACGAAGGTTACTGGACCGATATCGGGAACATCTATTCATTCTTTGAAGCCAATCTGGGATTAACACAAGATATTCCCGATTTCAATTTATTCGATAATGATAAAACAATCTTTACCCGTGCCCGGATGTTGCCACCGGCAAAAATCAGCGGAACCACTTTGGAAAAAACAATTATCGCTGAAGGCTGCATCATCAATGCCTCCCGAATTGAAAACAGCGTGGTAGGCATCCGTTCAAGAGTTGGATATGGTACCACTGTGGTGAGCAGCTACCTGATGGGTAATGATTATTTTGAAACTCTACAGGAAATTAATCATGCGCATAACCATGGTATACCGAATGTTGGTATTGGTTCAAGGTGTTATATAAAAAATGCTATTGTCGATAAAAACTGTCGCATCGGTGATGATGTCCGTATCAATGGAGGGCATCATCTTGAAAATACAGATCACTCACTGTATGTTGTAAAGGATGGCATTATTGTGATCAAGAAGGGTGCCGTATTGCCGAATGGATTTGTTATTTAAACACCCATGACCCTAACGGTGACGAATTAGGTTAATCAATATCATTTTTTTTAGAAAATATAGGAATAGGTGCTACTCAATCGTAGCGGTCTTCATATTAACCAGGGTTTATGGAACCAATTACTCCTCTAATTCTTAATACCGAAGCGGCCATCAAAGCGAAGCCAAGATTAAGTTTCTGGCAAATATGGAACATGTGTTTTGGATTCTTCGGTATCCAGTTCGGATGGTCGCTTCAGATGAACAACATGAGCGCCATCTACGAATATCTGGGCGCAACTCCTGAACAAATACCCGGGCTTTGGCTGGCCGCTCCCATGACCGGATTAATTGTTCAGCCTATTATAGGGTATCTCAGTGACCGTACCTGGCATCCGCGATGGGGGAGGAGAAGGCCTTATTTTTTAATTGGTGCTATCCTCAGTTCCCTCGCTTTATTTATTATGCCGAACGCGTCGGCCATATGGATGGCAGCGGGTACACTTTGGATACTGGATTCTTGTATTAATATAAGCATGGAGCCTTTCAGGGCATTCGTAGCTGATAACCTGGATGATAAACAAAGGCCGTTTGGGTATGCCATGCAAAGTATGTTTATCGGTGCGGCATCTTTTATTGCCGGCTTTTTACCAGGAATTCTGGTTACGTGGTTTGATGTATCGCGGGACAAAACTGCCGGAGGAATTCCGCAAAATATTATGTGGTCTTTTTATATAGGAGGCATTATGTTTTTCGGAGCCGTACTATATACGGTACTACGAAGTAAGGAGTATCCACCAACAGATAAAGACTGGAAAAAAAATTTAAATGCAGAACACGGCCACGGTTTCAGTGGAGCCGTAAAAGAAATTATATCCTGCATTCGTACAATGCCGGACCAGATGAAACGATTGGCTTTGGTTCAGTTTTTAACGTGGCCCGGTTTATTTTTAATGTGGTTTTATTATTCCACCGGCGTGGCAAGAGATATTTTTAAAGGCGATCCTGAAACATCCAGCGATACATATACCAAAGGATTAGAATTTGCGAATACTACCTCGGCAATTCTAAACCTGGCAACCTTTGTTTTTGCTTTCACACTTCCTTTCTGGGTTGCAAAACTGGGCAGGAAAATGACGCATACATTTTGTTTGTTGATAGGGGGTACCGGACTTATCCTGGTAAATTATATCAGTGATCCCAATATGTTATACGTTGCCATGATTATGGTAGGTATCGCGTGGTCATCCATTTTGTCTATGCCTTATTCCATGCTTGCAGGTCATTTGCCAGAAAATAAGATCGGGATCTATATGGGAATTTTTAATTTTTTCATTGTGCTTCCTGAAATTATTGCTTCCTTGTTTTTTGGGGGAATAATGGAAAATTACCTGGGCAATGATAGGCTGCTCGCAGTACAGATTGGTGGGATTCTATTAATTATCGCCGGAGCGATTTGTGCTTTTGTTGTAAAAGAAAATAAACCAAACAACCTTGTTTAAAAAAAATTTTCCTTCCATCTTATTCATGTTATTTTTTTGCACCACATTATTCGGGCAAAACGAACTAAATATTTATCCTTCTCACTGGTGGGTAGGGATGAAAAATTCAAAATTGCAATTGCTGATCCGTAGTACAGATAATATTACTTCAGATAAAATGACTTTTAATTCTTCAACAACGGATATTAAGGTCATTAAAATTTATAAACCTGAAAACAGGCATTATTTAATTGTTGATCTTGATGTTTCCAGAACTGCAAAGTCTCAGAAAGTGAAATTCTCCTTTGGAGGAATTATTCGCAATGATTGGAAAACCTTCGACTACGAATTTAAGCCCCGCAGTAAAGAAAATGGTAAATCAAGAATTAAAGGAGTTACCTCAGAAGATTTTATTTATCTCATAATGCCCGACCGGTTCAGTAATGGCGACGTATCAAATGATAAAATTACGGGGCTGAAAGATCAGTCGCTAAATCGCACGGAAATTTTTCATCGTCATGGTGGAGATTTGAAAGGGATCGAAAATCATTTAGATTATTTGGATGATATGGGGATAACGGCATTGTGGCTCAACCCTGTTATTCAAAACGATATGCCCGAACGAACCGAGCATGGTTATGCATTTACCAATCATTACAAAATTGAGCCACGTATCGGCGGTGAGGATGCTTATCATAGCTTAAGCAATGCGCTACACAAACGTGGAATGAAACTGATACAGGATGCCGTGTACAATCACGTGGGCATTGAACATTTTCTTTACCGCGATATGCCAGACAGCACCTGGTTTCATAAATGGCCAACATACACCAACACTACTTACAAAGATCAAACTTTGATGGACCCTTACACTTCGGCCATAGATAAAAATAAAATGACCGATGGCTGGTTCGTGCCTTCAATGCCGGATATTAATCAGAACAACCCTTATTTTGCCAATTTTTTAATTCAGCATGCCATCTGGAGTACTGAAGAATATGGATTGGATGGTTGGCGAATAGATACCTATGCGTACAATGACCTTGCATTTATGAATCGCTGCAACAAAGCCTTGCTCGATGAATATCCGCAAATTCATTTGTTTGGAGAAACATGGGTGCATGGCGTTCTGAATCAGGCCTACTTCACTCAAAACACCCTAAACATTCCATTCAAAAGCAATCTGCCGGCCGTAACCGATTTTCAGACACATTTATATGGAATACTTCCGGCATTAAAAGAACCGTTTGGCTGGACGGAAGGAGTGAATAAATTATACACTACGCTTTCCAATGATTTTGTGTACAAAGATCCCATGAAGCATGTCATCTTTCTGGATAATCATGATAAAACCCGGTTTTATTCGGAAGTGGGTGAAGATTTTCAAAAATATAAAATGGGCATTGCATGGTTGCTTACGTGCAGGGGTATCCCCCAATTGTATTATGGAACAGAAGTGTTGATGAAAGGAATATCGAACCCGGATGGATGGGTGCGTCTGGATTTTCCGGGTGGCTGGCTGGGCGATACACAAAATAAATTCGATTCATCGGGCAGAACCGCACAGGAAAATGAGGCTTTTAAATATGTATATACCCTGGCAAACTTTCGCAAAAGCTCTTCTGCCCTTAAAACAGGTAAATTGATGCAATATGTTCCTGAAGAGGGAGTGTATGTTTATTTCCGATTCGATACTACTGAAACAGTCATGTGCGTGTTTAACCAGAATGAAGGGCCAAAGACAATAGACCTGGCACGTTTTTCTGAAAGAATAAAAAATTTTCCAAAAGCATTTGACGTTGCAACCGGCACAACCTTTAATCTCGAACCCAATCTTACTATTGGTGGGAAGTATGTGCTCGTTTTAAAACTAAAACGCTAATGGCGCGAATGGTTACGAATTCGCGTTAAAGTATTACCCACCATATATTTCTTTGTCCCTGCTTGCCCCAGTCTTTCAATGATTTTTGAAGCACATTGGTCAAGTTTTCTCCGGTTATTTTTTTTCCCTTTGTGGGTATTGCAAAATCAGTAGGCTTAGGTTCTATTAATTCTACTTTGGTTGCAAACCATGTTGTGTACAATCGCGGAATGGCCAATCCTAAGATCATACCCGGTAAACCATTGAAAGATTCCGGGCCTCCGCTTACACTTATTTCATCTGTATAAAAAGCAGCAATGTACACCGAATCGCAAATGATCGCTACCGCCTTGCGACATTCGAATCCAGCAATGGTTCTGAATTCTTCGCTTATTTTCCATTCAATCTTTCCAATGGTATCCTGCAAAAGATAGGTGTCTTCAAATACTTTTTTTTGACTATTCATTAACCGGGTCTCTGTATCCGTAATCACAACATTTTCCTTTGAAGGCCCGATCAGCCACCAATTGCGGAAGGGATCGGTTTCTCTTCCCGGCTTGTATACTGTTTTATTACCCGTAAACTGCAGATCAAAATAACTGGTATAAAATCTCGGTTGCTTGGCTACAAATTCTTTATACCAATCACTATTATCTTCTACATCAATTTGCTTGTGTACATTTATCTTTCTTTCGAATTCAATTTTTCCCTTGGCCAGGAATTGAATTTGTGTAAAGGCTATTATGGGAATATTTAAAAAAAGCATCAGGCAGAAATTACGTATCATACCATTCATTTTATTTAGTTGAGCCAGTTGTTGCCACACCCGGGTTCTTTGTAAAATTCCATGTAAAACTAAGCAGCCAATATCTTCGGAAAGTATCATACCTGTTCTCACTAATAAAATTACTGGTTGCTGTTCTACTAAATCCGAGATTCTGATCCAGGATGTCAAAAACAGAAAACCTGATCTCACCGCCATTATTCTTCCAGAATTTTTTTGCTAACCAGGCATTCCATTTGATTACATTATTATTATTTGCAAAGACTGATGTTTTTTGCCGGATGCTAATCTCGGCATTCGTATTGAATTGTAATTTCCAGGGCAATTCCACAGTCGCGTCCACTTCGGTGTCATTTGTCCAGTAATTTGTTTTTATATCTTTTCTTATCGACGACCGGCTGGTAGTGTATCCAAAACGGGGATGCAACCCAAAAGAGTATTTTTTCTCTTTATCATGATTTAAGTTCACGCCTATCGTTCCGCTTTTATTGTCATTCACATTCTCCAATCCATTCACATAATTTGTATTTCGTGAAATATTAAGATTCGCATTAAGACCAATATGCAGGTTCCATTTTTTTATTTGTTTCCAGTATCCTGAGTAGCCTTGCAAAAAATAATTCCCATCCACGTTCACAAATTGAGTCGTTCGCCTGCCAAGACTATCTACAGTGCTTTTACTGCTAAGAGCATTATCAACAAATGAGTAAGATACGCCCAGGTATGCATTTCTACTGGTAAGCACCTTGTAATCGTTGTAATTCAGATTAAATGAATGCCTGAATTCCTGCGTAAGATCAGGATTTCCAATTTGAATGTTCAGCGGGTCAGTGTTTTCACGAATGGGTTGCAATTGTTCCAGTGTAGGCTGTCGGGTATTACCATTGTAGTTCATTCCCAATCTTTTTTGCGGTCCAAAATTATATCTGAAATTGGCACGTGGAAAAAAGTTAGTAAATGAATATGTTGAGAGAGTATCTTTTACCAGGTCTTTCTGCCGGAAATCGGCATTTGATATATTTCCACCGAAGGAATAATTGTACTTGCTTTTATTTACCCGGAAATTAATCCCACCACTGTTTGTAAGAATCCTAAAATCATAATCGTTACTGAAAATGGGATTTAAAACTTCATATTTGCCGTTAATCGATTTATCAAAGGAGCTTCTCAACGCTTCACTGTTATTGAGCCTGTAACTATAATTCATTTCAATGAATGCTGTTTTCGAAAGAGGTTCGGTATATGCAATACGGGTACTAAAGGCAAAAGTTTTGGTTTTATTGAGTTTTTGCTGATCAATGGAATCTGTATCAATCAATATACCGGAAGAATAAAATTCGTTTTGCGACTGAATGATCCCATCACTTTCATTGTTATTATAATTCTGATCAATATTCCAGGAAATAGATCTGCCTTTTTTGCGGAATTTTTTGCGCCATAGATGGAACTATTGAAAAGTTCTTTATCACTTAAAGATCCTACCCGCCTGTTACTCTTATTAACCGGAACGCCTGTTTCATTTAAAGCCTCGCTATAATATCGCGAATTATTTCTTGAACTGGTAGTAGATCCGTTAACAGAAATTTTGAGCGTAGATAATGAATCCAGTTTTATTTCATAAAATCCGTTTAGTGTGTGACGCAGATTGCTCCTGTAAATATCCTGGGATTGATTATTGAAATATTGGGTATCCGGAAGGATAAATTGAGTAATGGTAGAGCTCTTTCCAAAAATATTCTGTTTATTGAATCGGTAATTTCCATTTACATGAAATTTATCTTCCTGTAATTTGTTCGAAAAATGGGTGCCACCTGTCCACGCAGTGGGTAAACCCTGGCCACCGAATGATCCGCCCCAATTGCCACCAAATTCATCATCTCCCTGAGAAAATGAATAAAAAAAATCTTCCTCCTCATTGTATTCGAGATTATTTCCGCCGCCATATTTATCGGAGTCTTGCCAATTTAATCCTACCCGGCCTGTATTCGACATGATACCAAATGCTGCGATCTTTCTTTTACCTTTAAAAGCATTGATCATCCCCTCGCCCGAAAAATTTCCCGGTAATCCGCCTCCAATTGAAACCTTGCCGAACAGGCCTCTTTTCTTATCATCCTTTAACTTCAGGTTAATGGTTTTTGTTTTTTCTCCATCATCTATTCCAGTAAATGACGCCTGGTCGCTTTTTTTATCGAATACCTGTACTTCCTTTACAGCGTCGGCTCTCAGGTTTTGAGTAACAACGGCAGGATCGTCACTGAAAAATTCTTCTCCATCCACCAATACCTTTTGTACTTTTTCTCCCTGGGCCGTAATCTCACCTTTTTTATTTACCTGCAGGCCGGGTAATTTTTTTAATAGGTCTTCTACTGTTGCTCCCTCCCGTACTGCAAAACTATCTGCCATAAATGATAAGGTATCGCCTTTCATCCTGATAGCCCCCATGCGTTGTCGCACTACCACTTCTTTTAATAATTCGCTTTTGGGAGTAAGAATAATCTTACCTAAAATAATTTCAATGGTATCTTTTACTTTGATTTGATCTACATAATCTGCGAATTTGGGATAAGTGATCAGAAGTATATATTCACCATTCTTTACATTACCAAGGTTAAAATTGCCCTGTACATCAGTACGCCTAAAGCTTACCAGAACAGAATCGGATTTTCGTAAAATCGAAACAACGGAATTGCTAAGGTTTCTATTTTCGGTGGTGTCTATTACTGTACCTTTAATAGTAGCGGATTGAGAAAATACTGCGTGAGAAACAGCTAGTAGTATTAGCAGTATTATCAACCATTTACTCATAACAGGTAATGGTAGGTTAAGGGAAGATCCTCGTTCGAATTTCATGCAAAGTATCAAGGATTGAATTTACTAAACCCTAATTTTGAGTTAAACAATTTTTAGTTTTCAATATTCTATGAACCAATTAATGAAATATTCCATAATCGGCTTCATATAAACATACAAGGATGAAGGACAGCAAAAGTCTGAAACAGGATGAAAGGCAAAAAAAATACGAAGATGTCCATTTTATTGATAGCACCAAATCAGTATGGAATTATTCTTTATTTACACAGGAGGATATTGAAAACTTTCAAAGAGGTACCCATTACCGGTTGTATGAATTTTTTGGTGCTCATGAACGTGAGGTGTTAGATAAACGGGGTTATTATTTTGCAGTTTGGGCTCCTAATGCTACTTACATATCCGTGATTGGAGAATTTAATGGGTGGAATACCACTTCCCATCCATTGTTTGTACGGCAGGAAAGTTCAGGTATATGGGAAGGATTCATCCCGGATTTTGGTAAGGGCCAATCCTATAAATATCATATTCATGGATATAATGGTAAAAAATTGGATAAAGGGGATCCCTACGCTAATTTTTGGGAAAAGCGCCCGGCAACGGCATCAATAACCTGGGACCTGGACTATGAATGGAAAGATAGTGACTGGATGGCGGTACGTTCTAAACATAATTCTTTGAATGCTCCATGGAGCGTATACGAAGTTCATTTAGCCAGCTGGGCCCGTCCCGATAAGAATGATGAAGAATCTTATAACACATACGATCAACTGCGTGACCAAATGGTTCCTTATGTTAGGGAGATGGGTTTCACTCACGTAGAATTTATGCCTGTTATGGAACACCCTTTCGACGGAAGCTGGGGTTACCAGGGAGCAGGTTATTTCGCACCCACATCCCGGTTCGGAAATCCTCAACAGTTTATGGCACTGGTAGAGGCCTTCCATCAACAAGGTGTTGGTATCATTCTCGACTGGGTGCCGTCACACTTTCCGTATGACGCACACGGTTTATTTATGTTCGATGGTACACATACTTATGAATATGCTGATATGCGGAAAGGGTTTCACCCGGATTGGAACAGCTATATTTTTAATTATAAAAGGGGAGAAGTAAAATCTTTTCTGATCAGCAGCGCACGTTTTTGGTTTGATAAATTTCACATTGATGGAATCCGGGTGGATGCAGTAAGTTCTATGTTAAAGCTGAACTACTCCAGATCTCATGGACAATGGGAACCCAATGAACATGGTGGTGATGGTAACCTGGAAGCAATAGCATTGATAAAAGATTTGAATGAAACCATTTTCCGGGATTTTCCTGATGTACAAACTATTGCGGAAGAAGCAACTGACTGGCCGGGTATCAGTAAACCAACTTTTAGTGACGGACTGGGCTTTGGTATGAAATGGATGATGGGTTGGATGCATGATACTTTAGACTTTTTTAAATTCGATCCATTACATCGACAGCATCATCAAAACAAGTTCACTTTTAGTATGATGTATTATTACGATGAAAATTTCATGTTGCCTTTAAGTCATGATGAAGTCGTGCATGGAAAAAGTCCTATGCTCTATAAGATGCCCGGCGATGAATGGCAAAAATTTGCTAATCTGCGTTTGCTCTATTCCTATATGTTCACCCATCCGGGAGGCAAATTGCTTTTTATGGGCAATGAATTCGGCGCTACAAGCGAATGGGATTACCGAAGTGAACTGCAATGGGAATTATTGCAGTTTGACCCGCATCGATTTTTAAAAGATTGTGTACGTGATCTCAACCATTTATTACGCCAGCAACGGGCTTTGTACGAAAAACAATTTTCTATTGAAGGATTTGAATGGATAGATCTTAATCGGCGCGAAGAAAGTATCATTATATTTAAAAGAAAGGGTAAAAAAGCAGAGGATGATTTGCTGATTATTTTAAATTGTACTCCAGTTGTTCGGACGGATTGGAAGGTATATACTACAGGTAAACCTGTATGGAAAGAAATCTTTAACAGCGACGATAAAAAGTATTGGGGTACTGGTAATGTGTTCAATCCGGATATTCAGGTCAAACTTGTGGATAAAAAAGAAAAAATCTACGAAATAAATGTTCATTTACCACCGTTAGCCGCTATAGTTCTTAGGTAATTTGGAATTATTTTTTAATTTTTATGCTTAATTCCATGTTTTAAAATTCTAAATACATCCTATGTGTAAAAGCCTTCTTGTGGTTGTTATTTTATCATTCGGTTTATCACTCACTTACGCTCAAAGTCTTGATAGTTCAGCCTATTTCTTTCAAAAAGGAATGGAAGATAAAAACGCCCGTAAATTTCGTGAAGCAGAAAAAAACTTTGTAAAAGCCCATCAACAGGCCCCCAAAAATTTTGAAATTGTTGTGGAACTGGCAAATGCCTATATAGCACAAAACCGATACGCTGAGGCCAGGGAAAAATATCTGAATGCCGATCAGTTAAAAGCAAACGACCCGTTGGTTACTGAAAACCTGGCAACGCTTTCTTTTAATTTACGGAAGTGGGATGATGCCATTAAATATTCACAAAAGGCACAACAGTTAAAAGTTGGAAAACCCTTCAGCTTTATAATAGGTAAAAGCTATTATGAGCAAGAGAATTACGGAGAAGCCGTAAAATTTCTTCAGATCGCTTCACAGGAAGAGCCAACAAGGGCCGATATCTTTTACACAATTGGACGTTCGTACCTGGATATGAGCACTTATAAACAATCAGCCGGGTATTTTGAAAAAGCCATTGCATTGGATTCTTCAAAAGTTAACTGGATCTATGAGGCAGGACTGGTGTTTTATGCCATTCCTGACTATAAAAAATCATTGGTATATATAGAATTGGCCGGCGCTAAAGGATACAAAAGAAGTAATGATTATCTCGAGAATCTTGGGAATGCATACATCAATGTAAAAGAGTATGAAAAAGGAATTGAAGTATTGAAAGAAGTGATGAAAAGAAAACCAAGTGACCAGGAATTGATCTATCAGGTGGCACAAGCTTATTTTAAGGCAAAAAAATACCAGGAAGCTATTGATACCTGGGATATCGTTTTAGGAATTGATAAAACGAATGCAAACGTATTATACATGATTGGATTGTCTTACCAGAAAAAAGGAGAGAAACAAAAAGGACAGCAATTGTGCGATAAAGCAATCGAGATGGACCCTTCACTTAATTCATTAAGGCAGAAACAGGATATGGGAATGGGGCTTTAACAAGTATTAAGTACGAGTTGGAGGTAAGAAAAGTTTGAAGTAGGAAGTGTTCAATTAATCAAT